>JABAHQ010005830.1_pt3 | contig 11756 bp, 10 predicted proteins | sample 7062091 | NCBI WGS metagenome assembly JABAHQ01 (sample SAMN14534359, study PRJNA622989) | marine sediment metagenome | biome: marine biome [ENVO:00000428]; feature: marine pelagic biome [ENVO:01000023]; material: deep marine sediment [ENVO:00002113] | place: India: Gulf of Kutch | collected...
TCCGCCAAACGCCGGCGGCGACGATTTGTGAGGAATTGACTGACTCGCTGCTCGTCGAGCTCAGCCAGTGCGAGTCTTCGTCGATGAAGCCAGCGGCTTAAGTCGGCGACGAGTCGGAGCTTCTCTTTTGCCGTCGACCTTGCGTAACCCTGGGATAAGAGCAGGCTCGCGAACCCATCGATATGAGAGGCCAAAGGGCCGACGGAAAAGCGCTCTCGTAGGGCGGGGTCGGGAAAAAATTGTTCGATCATCCCCTGTCTCCTCCTTACTCTGACCACATAGCCAGGAGGAGAAGACAGCCGGATTATGCCGATAAATCAAGGACCAGTGACCGATACAAGTCACTGAAGAACTGAGAGTATTACTCGAGCGCCAACACCCTACTCGGAATAATCCGGAACCCGGAATTATGGCGCTTATTCCGAGCTCGGAATAAGAAGCACACCTTCGGGCGCCGGCTCCGAGCGGCGGGCGTGCCGCTCGAGACCCGCAAAGTGCTGCTCAGGCACAAGAGCAGGGACATCACCACGCACTACTCCGCGGCCGAGATCGCCGAGCTCGTCGACGCGGCGGAGAAGGTCGCGGGGGACGGTTCCCGCAAAACTCCCGAACTCACTTTGCTGAAGCTGCGGCGGAGTGCGTAAGCTCTTCGGGTGGTGGCCAGGGGCGGAATCGAACCACCGACACGCGGATTTTCAGGCCATCGAATGAACCCACAGCCCTTTACTTCCAACAACTTCGCGCGCCCGGCCCCGCGCAATCATGATTGGAATGGACAGCAAAGGACAGAAATTGACCGAAGTGCGTCACGATCTGGTCACGCTGAATGTCGTGGGGTCACCCCCAGAGTGGGAGGCATGGCCGTCCGGACCATGCTCGTGCGCGCTTTGACCGCCTGCGCGCTCGTTACCCGCTCCCTCCCGCGCGCGCGGTTCACAGTCTTCACCGCCTCGCGGCGAGTCCGTAGCCCGAGGAGCCGCATGCCCGAATTGGGCACATCCGGATCTGCGGGAGCCGCGGGCGCGTAACCGCCCGCGGCCACCCGGCCCGAGACGCCCGTTGGGCAAATTGCACGACTGTGCGGGACTCATTGACGCAAAATTCACGCAAGGCTGTATATGGATATCGACAACAGCTACCTGCAGCTCGAGGGTCTGGGCGACTCCGCTGTGAACGATCTACTCGGCCATTCGATCAACTACCGCATCGCCGTCCCCAGGCCGGCCGAAAGGCGTTCACGCTACAAACCGTGCCCGCGCAGGAAGAGGACAGCGAAAACCGCCAACTGGCCAAGACCGCCGGCTTCTTCCTGCATCCCGGGGTCGACGCCAAGGCCTATCAACGACGTGCCACCCAGAGGCTGGCTTGCTGCTCGCGCCTGTAGGTCGGGCTTCAGCCCGACACATTCAAGTGTCGGCATGAATGCCGACCTACATTGATAATCGTGACGCCACAAACGGTGGCTTGATTTAAGATGCAAGCGTTGCCGTACTCGACGCGGAAAACAACACCTGTTGCGACGTGTCAGTGCCAGATGTTCGCCCCACCCAAGGCGGGCATGATATTTTTCAACAGCCCGTTAATCGGAAGGCTCACGGCGGAGCGACCGTGTTTCCTCCACAATCCAATCCCGGAACTGATTGACTTCAGACCGCGGTACTACATCGTTCGGCAACACGACGTAGAATGCCGGCTTTAACCAAACCGTGGTTGGCAGGATCCGGATCAGATTTCCGCTTTCCAGGAAATCATCAATCAAGTGTCCCCATCCGAGAGCGATGCCCTGCCCGTCCAGAGCGGCCTGGATCAACAACGGATAATTGTTGAATCGAAGGCCTCCCGTCAGGTGCCCGGTCGGACTGCCGACGGCTTCCATCCAGACGGCCCAGTCGGCGTCCTGCGAATTCGGCTCGTCCACGTGCAGCAGCGTGTGCTGCAGCAGATCCTTGGGTATCCCGGGCGGTGTCGTTGCGTTCATGTAAGACGGGCTGCAAATCGGAAACAACTCGATTTCGAACAACTTTTCGACCGTGGTGTTCGGCCAGTTCCCCATACCGTATCGAATGGCCACGTCGATCCCGTCCGCGCTGAGGTCGCTGATTGCATCAGAGGCGACGATTCGAAGATCGATTCCCGGGTGGGCGGCCCGAAACTTTGCTATGCGTCCCATCAACCAGGTCGACGCGAGAGCGATCGTCGTCGTGATCGAGATCTGACTGTCGTGCTTACGGGGGCGTATCTCGTCCACTGCATCGCTGATCTGTCGCAGGCCTGCAGTCACAGCACGATGAAACCGCCGGCCGTTCGATGTGAGACTTAGACTCCGAGTGCACCGTTGAATGAGCGTAACCCCCAGATACTCTTCCAAGGAGCGGATCTGCTTGCTGACTGCCGCCTGCGATATGCCGAGCTCCGCGCCGGCACGCGTGAAATTGAGAAGGCGCCCTGCAGCCTCGAATACGACCAACGACATCGGGGAGGGTAATGTTCTGCGTAAGTTCGGCATAACCATAGGTTATCGCAGAGATGACTAAATTCGCACTGGCCATCGCAGGCACGGTCTTGATATCGTATCGGTGGCCTCCCGGTTGGGACGCACGCACAGTAACACCGATAAAGAGAGGTTATCATGAACCGGAGGAGACAAACCAAGGGGTTGGTCCGGACGACCGCCATTGCCGCCTTTGCAGGGTTGCTGATGTCCTGGGCGCAAGCGGGGTTTGCCGCCGCGAGCACCCTCCAGGAAGTCAAAGATTCGGGGAAGCTCATCGTTTGCGGTGTGGACGGCCTGCTTCCCTACTCTAGCTCCGACGAGGAAATCCCGGGATTCGAGGTGGAAATCGCCCGGGCGATGGCGTCCAAGATGGGCGTCGAGGCCAAGTACGTATGGGTAACGTGGGACGCCCTGATCCCGGCACTCACGTCGAATCGCTGCAATGCCATTATAAATGGCATGTTCATCACCGAGGAGCGCGACAAGGTCATCGATTTTTCGGCCCCGTACTACGCCTCAGGCGAGACGATTCTGGTGCCCAAGAACGATGACTCCGTGAAAGGGCTGGAGCACCTGGACGGCAAGACCGTCGGTGTGCTTGCGGGGTCGGTTACGGTCGGCTACCTGGAAAAGAAAGCCATTGGCAACCTCAAGGTCTATCCGGACCAGAATACGATCATACTTGAGCTCAACAATGGCAGGATCGACGCGGCGTTCCTCGAAGCACCCTCGGCGGCCTGGACGCTTCAGAACGATCCGACGATGAACATCAAGATCGTGGAATCATACGTTCCGGACAAGCGCTGGAATGCGGGTGTGGGCGTCCGCGAAGCCGACGACGAGTTGAAAAAGGCGTTCAGCCAAATCATCAGCGAGCTGAGGGCCGATGGGACGATTCGAGAGATACTCGACAGCTACAACGTTCCGTACTACCCGGTGATGGAATAGTCCGGGCGCGGACTCGAGATCACCGCGATGGAGCAGGCGTCCGAGACGACCCTCTTCGAGCAGGTGATGCCCTACCTGCTCGAAGGGGCAGTGATCACCCTGGAACTCTCTGTTCTGTCGATGGGCCTGGGCTTGGTGCTGGGCCTGATTGTGGCAGTCGCCCGGCTCAGCCGCAGCCGGATCCTGCGTACGATCGCGACCATATACGTCGAGGTGATCCGGGGTACGCCGTTACTGGTACAGTTGTTCATCGCTTACTACGGTCTCCCGAGCTATGGCATCCGGCTGGAGCCGTTCATGGCGGGCTTCCTGACGCTCGGCATCCACTACGGGGCTTATCTTTCCGAGGTCTACCGTGCGGGCATACTGTCCATTGACAAAGGCCAGTGGGAAGCGGCGGCGTCCATCGGCATGTCGCGAACGATGGTTCTGCGCGATGTCATTTTGCCGCAAGCCGTGCGGACGATTCTTCCCCCCGTAGGAAATTACTTCATCTCGATGCTCAAGGATTCAGCTCTCGCGTCAACCATCACCGTTCATGAGCTGCTTCGCGCCGGACAGTTGCGAGTCGCCATAACTTTTCGGGCAATGGACATCTACCTGATGGTTGCTGCGATCTATTTATGCCTCAGTTATGCGTTTTCACTTGTGCTCCGCCGACTGGAGGAGAAGTCGTCACGTGGGTTCAGCCGCTACTAGTAATACATCGGAAGTGCCCAACGTCGCGCTGCGAAACATCAGCAAGAACTTTGCCGACGTGAAGGCACTCGAAAGCGTCGACCTGGAGGTCTCCCGCGGTGAGGTACTCGTCATTATAGGGCCCAGCGGGTCGGGCAAGAGCACCCTGCTGCGCTGTATCAACCTGTTGGAAGTCCCCACGCAAGGCCGCCTGGAAATTGATGGTCAGACTGTGCTCGAGGTCGGTGAAGGCGCCACACCGCATTTCAAAGTCGTCGACCGCGCGGCGCTCGAAGCTCGGCGCAGAACCGCAATGGTCTTTCAACGTTTCAACCTGTTTCCGCACCTCAGCGTTCTGGGCAACGTGACGATAGGTCCGACGAGGGTGCAGAAGATTCCGAAAGACGAAGCGGAAAAGAACGCTCGAGGGCTCCTGGAAAGGGTCGGGCTCGCCGACAAGATCAACGCCTATCCGGCGGAGCTGTCGGGCGGTCAACAGCAACGCGTGGCGATTGCCAGAGCCCTCGCACTCAATCCCGAGATCCTCCTGTTCGACGAGCCGACATCCGCGCTGGATCCGGAGCTAGTGGGCGAAGTCCTTCATGTCATGAAGGACATGGCACATGACGGCATCACCAAAGTCGTGGTGACCCACGAGATGGGGTTCGCCAACGACGTTGCTGACAGGGTGGTGGTCATGGATCACGGCAGGGTCATTGAGACCGGCACCCCGGGCGACATCTTCACTTCCCCAGGGAACGAGCGAACCCGTTCGTTTCTGCAACGGCTTCTGGAGCGCGAGACCGGGTTGAAAGAGGGCGTTAACCTGTGAATGCCGACCCCGTCACGCTGAACGTTCTGATCAGCGCATTTCACTCCATCAGCGAGGAAATGGGCGTAAATCTGCTGCGCACGGCTCGATCCACCATCATCCGAGAAGCACGCGACTGCTCGTGTGCGTTGCTGGACGCGGAAGGGCGCGTTGTCGCCGAGGCCGAGCACATCCCAGTGCAGATGAGCTCGCTTTCGCTTCCCATGCGGGCCTGCCTCGAAAGACATGCCGGCCGTATCGGCAGGAACGAAGTCTTCGTGACCAACGATCCTTTTATCGGGGGCCAACATCTTCAGGATATCACCATTTTCTCGCCGATCTTTTATGGTGACCGGTTGATCGGCTTTGCGGGCACCATCGCTCATCACGTCGACATCGGCGGTGGGGCCGCCGGTCTCACACTGGACGCCAGGGAGTTCTACGAAGAAGGCCTGCGTTTTAGTGCAATGAAGTTTCATCGCAAACGCGATTTCCGGGACGGAGGCACCTTCTACGACATCGTCCACAGCAATTTCCGGGCACCGGAAACGACCTGGGGGGATCTGCTGGCGCAATTGGCCGCAAACGAGGTGGGCAGGCGACGTGTTATCGAGCTGGTCGATCGCTACGGGGTCGATGAGGCCGTGTTCTATATGGCCGAAGCCATGAATCACTCCGAGCGCTTGATGCGCGCCGCCATATCGCAGGTACCGAAGGGGCGTTATGAGGCGACCGATCAGATTGACGATACCATCGCAGGCGACGCACCGCTGCCCGTATGTGTACGCCTGGACGTCGACGGCGAGACAATCCATGTCGACCTCAACGGCTCCGCGTCCCAGGTCGAGGAGTTTCTCAACGTCCCTTTTGGTTCCACGTGCTCGAGCGCCCTGAGTGCGATCAACATGGCGCTGACCGCCGGCCAGGAAGGCATCCCGGCGAACGAGGGTTGTTACCGCCCTATCACCATCACAGCACCTTATGGGTCGATCGTGAACCCGCGGCCGCCGGCGCCCGTTCGCGCGAGGATGTGCGGGGCGTACCGCGTTTTCGATGCGGTTCTCATGGCGTTGCAGCAGGCGATACCGGATCGCGCTGCCGGACTCGGATTTCACGTTAATACCACAGTCGGGCTGACCCGCCAGACGGGCCATACATACAGCATCTTCATCGAAGACATCGGCGGTGGCTGGGGCGGCACGCCCGAAGGGGACGGTGCCGACATGCTGGACGCGCCGCTTTCGAATTGCCGCATCACGCCGGCTGAAGCGCTCGAGCTTGATCATCCCTTTGTCATGCTGCAACGCTATGAGCTCCTTCCCGACACCGGGGGGGCCGGCCTGCACCGCGGCGGTCTTGGCTCGGTCAGGGAGTTTGCAATTCTTGAAGACGGCGTCGAGTTCTTCGGCTACGCCGACCGGCACCGCTTTCCACCGCCCGGCACCGCGGGCGGCCAACCGGGAACCACGGGCGCGTTCGTGGTCCTTCGTCACGGGGAAGAGATCCGGTTGCCTTCCAAGACCCGCTTCCGTCTTAATCGCGGCGACGTCGTGCGCGTGGTCGCGGGCGGAGGCGGCGGATACGGTGAGCCTGAACTTCGCGCACCCGAGTTGCTCTCGAAAGATCTGGATTCGGGAAAGGCTTCCATTGACTGGTCGAGGCGATGGTTTCCGCAAACGCTGCGAACTCGGGAAGCCGTTTCATGAACACCGCAAGCCCTGAAGGCTGCGTCTTCGACCTCGGCATTGACGTCGGCGGAACCTTTACAGACGTCGTCATGATCGACCCTAACGGAAGCATCCAGGTGGTAAAAGGGCCGACGACCCCTGAAGATCAGTCCGTTGGCGCCGAAGAAACCGCCGCGCGCCTTGGTCGGCCGTTCTCGGAAGCCCGCTCTATCATTCACGGAACCACCGTCGCCACCAACGCCATACTTGAGCGCCGGGGCGCCAAGCTGGCGCTCATTACGACCAAGGGATTCCGGGACGTGTTGGAGCTGCAGCGCCAGGACCGCTCGAACATATGGGACCTGTATATCCGCCAGGTCGATCCCGTAGTGCCGCGCAAATTGCGCTTTGAAGTCATTGAACGCATGCGCGCGGATGGAACGGTCGCGGAAGCGCTTGACGACGCCTCCCTCGAGAGGGTCATTGATGCACTCGGCACGGCTCAGGTTGAAGCAGTCGCGATAAGTTTCCTGAACGCCTACGCAAATCCCGTTCACGAGGAGCAGGCCGAGGAAGCCGTCCGCGCGGCACTTCCCAACGTGTATGTTACCCGTTCGAGCACCGTCGCGCCCCACTTCCGCGAATACGAGCGAACCAGCACTTCCACGATCTCCGGATATGTAGGCCCCAAGGTGACCAACTACCTCGACCGGTTCTGCGGCAGGTTCGAGCAGCGCGGTTTCAAAGGGAGCATCTTTGTCATGGGCTCAAACGGCGGCGTTCTGCCGGTGGAGCTGGCGGGGCGCTTGGCCGGGACGACATGCTTGTCGGGACCGGCGGGGGGCGTTCTCGCCAGCCAGCGGCTGGCGCGGGACAAGGCGCTCAACGACGTCATTTCCTTCGACATGGGGGGCACCAGCACCGATGTATGCGTAGTCCGGAACCAGGAAGCGCTGGTGTCGACGAGCTTCCACATTGACGGTCTGCCAATCACGTTGCCCATGTTCTCCATTGAGAGCGTAAGTGCGGGTGGCGGGTCAATCGCGTCCATTGATGCGGGAGGAATGCTCAAGGTGGGTCCCCGCAGCGCAGGCTCACAGCCGGGACCGGTCTGCTACGGTCTTGGCGGTACAGAACCAACAGTCACGGATGCCCTGTGTGTACTCAACCTCCTGCAGGAGCGCAGCTTCTTCGGAGGAGAGATGCAGCTCAGCCGTGAGCCGGCGCTGCGTGCCTACGATGAGCTTGCCCGCTCCCTCGTCGACCGGCCCGAACCTGTGGCTGCGAAGGTTCTCAAGCTCGCCAACGTGAAAATGGCCAACGCGGTCCGGCTGATTACGGTGCGGGAAGGTCTCGACACCCGGGACTTCTCGCTCGTTGCCTTTGGCGGCGCAGGGCCGCTTCACGCGTGCGGTGTGGCTGAAGAGCTTGGCATCAACCGCGTTGTCGTGCCGAGGTTTCCCGGCGCATTTTCAGCAGTCGGTCTTCTGTCGGCCAATTTGCGCCGGGATTACATGAAGGCGTTTCCACAGCGACTTTCAGATGTCAACGACGAGAAGCTGCGCGATGCATTCACCCGGATGCGCGAGGAAGCCGCGCCCGAGATGGTCCGACTCGCGGCCGGACGCAGGGTCTTCTGGGAGTTTCGCGCCGATGTGCGGTATCTTGGTCAAGCGTCCGAGCTCATGGTGGCATTGCCGGGTACTCTATCCCGATTGCGCACCCGTACCCTCGCCAGACGTTTTCACTCCATGCACAAGGCGAAGTATGGCTATTACGAGAAGCATGCCGAGCTGGAGATCGTCAATCTACGAGTCACCGGCTTTGTGGTCGTCGAGGCTCCACAGTTTCCATTCCTGCCTAACCGTTCCGGACGACAACCGCGCCGCGAGTCCGGATCGACGCATGTCCCGGGCGCAGAGCAGTGTTCGTTTCTGCGGCGGGATGCGCTTGGAGCCGGAGATGAATTGGCGGGGCCGTGTGTCGTGACCGAGCCCACGGCCACCACCTTCGTGCCGCCGCAATGGCGTCTCATTGTAGACGGCCAGGGGCATCTCGACCTTGGACGGCTGGAGTAGCGGGCTGCCATGTACGGTGAGAACGGACGAATCGGCATCGCGATCCTGGAAAGCGACCTCACTATCGAGCCCGATCTGAGACAGTTGCTGCCTGAGGGCGTCGAGATCCACGCAGCGCGAGTACCCTATCCTCGCCGCGTATCCGCCAAGAATATGGAATCGGCGGCTGAAGGCGCTGCAAGCGCGTTTGAGCAGCTTCTTCCCGTGCGCCCCGCCGCACTGGCATGGGCGTGCACCAGCGGCAGTTTCTTTGCCGGTCGAGAAGGCGACCGGCAACTCCTCGAGAAACTTGCCGCGGTCGCCCAGGGGGTGCCGGTCACGACCGCCAGCACCGCCCTCGTCGAGGCGTTGAGATCGCTGGGCGCAACCAGGCCTTCCGTCGGGACACCGTATTCGCCGGCCATGAACGAGTGTCTGCGCGTATATCTGGAGGAAGCCGGGTTCGAGACGGTCAATCTCGCAAGCATGCATGCAGAAGAAGTGGACGACTACGTTTTGCAGGAAGTCGAGGAAGACCAGGTCGCCGCATTCATCAGGGGTTTGGATCACGTTGACTGCGACAGCGTGGTTGTGAGCTGCACGGGCCTGCCGACTGCCCGGGTGGCCCCCGTGGTGGAACGCGAGCTCGGAAAGCCGGTGGTCACCAGCAATATAGCTCTTCTCTGGCATTGCTGGGCGCTCGGAAGGCTTAGCGGGAAGACACCTACTGACTGCCTCCTCTTTCGCCATTCAAACGCCAGGTAAAGGAGCACCGATGAGCACCGCCGAAAACATGGTCATCGACGGACTGGAGCGGGACTACGCCGTCGAGGTGGTCAGCGAGCTGTGCGCCCGCCGGAGCGTTTCCGGGGAAGAAGCGGAAGTTTCCGCGTGGACGGCCGGCGAGCTGCGGCGCCTGGGGCTGGACGTCATGGAACAGGAGGTATTGCCCGGCCGCACCAACATTATTGGCACATTCGACACGGGACAACCCGGACCGACACTGTTGTTCAACGGCCATCTCGATACATTACCGGTGCCGGAGGGCGGCCGCTACGACCCTTTCAAGCCACATTGCGAGAACGGTCGGCTGTACGGGGGCGAGATCACCAACATGAAGGGAGCGGTGGGCGCAATGATCACGGCGATCCGCTCGATCATGCGCTGTTCCGAGGACATATGCGGTCGCATTACCCTGTCGGCAGTGATCGGAGAATGCGACACCTTGGGGCTTGGCACCCTGCATATGCTGGAAAGCGGTATGACGGCCGACGCCGCGATCAACGGTGAACCGACGGATCTGCAGGTGATGGCGTGCCATGCCGGCGTAACCCAGCTTCGCATGAGCGCCCGGGGAATCCCGGTGCATGTATGTCGCCGGGCGGAGGGACACAACGCCATTGACGATCTGGTTGCGGTTGCTGCCACCCTCAACTCCTCGGCCCTGAGCTACGAGCCGCAGCTGGATTTCGAGGGCCTGCCCACGCTCAATATTGGCACGATCAGAGGCGGCTCCATGCCATCGATGCTAGCCGGCGAGGCCGAGGCCCTGATCGACGTCCGCACCGTTCCCGGGATGACACCCGAAAGTGTGCTCGCCGACATTCTCGCGCATGTCGAAGCTGTTCGGGTCAGATACGGCCGCCGGCCGGTCGACGTCGAGCTCGTCGAGAGGCCAGGGTTTTGCCAGGAACATCCTTACCAGATTGACCAGAACGCCCCGGTAGTGCGGGCCGTGGTCGCGGGCCACGAGTACGTGATCGGCACGAAACCGAACATCGGACCCTTGTTTCCTCAGATCTTCTACGGTACCGACGCCTCTCACTTGAGCAGGGCGGGCATTCCGACAGTGATCTATGGGCCGGGCAAGGTCGACGACATCAACGTTCCGGATGAAAGCATGGCGATAGACGACCTGATGACGGCGGCCCAGGTTTACGCTCTTGCCGCCGGCCGCATCTGCGCACGCGGATAGAGAATAAATCACAGGGCATTTTCATGACTCGCGATCTTCACAGCCGCTTGGTTGCGCTTCCCCGTGTGCCACTCATCAGCACGCCAACACCCCCTTGAATCCGTTCCCGGCTCTCGCGAGAGCTGGGCATCGAGCTGCTGTTAAAGCGCGATGATCTGACGGGCATCGGCTGCGGCGGCAACAAACTGAGAAAGCTGGAGCTGATTGAAGCCGCTGCGGAACATGTGGGACACCCCACTTCCTTTGAAGACGCCTGCCTCGTTTATGACGCCTACATCGGCCCCGGTTACAGCCAGCCTTCACGGGCGGGCATCGCCGCTCTGCAACGCATCGCACGCTCAGGGGGCATAATCTTGGACACAGCTTACACCGCAAAAGCCTTATCGGGCCTGATCGATCTCTACGCTCGTAGCGAAATCGAAACAGGCTCCCGTGTTGCGTTCATACGTAGCGGCGGGGTGCCCGAGTTGTTCTCGCGCGATCCGACTATGATATTGACCGGCCAAGATAAGCGGGACATTTAACAGCCAGGAGGATGTTGAAAAGGCGAACCCGCCGCCGGATCTATACACAGTTTCAACGCATTGTGATTGCCAACTGCTTCCTCACATCGCACCGCCGCAGGGCGGCCAAGATCGCTCAGGCGGCCCGCCTGGCCAGCAGCACCGGACCGTCTCGATCGATGCCGGTCGCATCGGCCACCCGGACGAGGACCCGGCAGCGACCTTCAGCGCGGACCTCGAACGGCTCACGGGACATGGCCGATAACAAAGACCAACTGAGTCGAAGCACGGCGCGGTTGCTGCCGCGCCTCGTCCGGCTGCGCGATGCCGCGTGGTATCTGGGCATGGACCGTAATCGTTTCGACGCAGAGGTCCGACTGCACCTCGTGGAGATAAGCATCGGCAGGCAGGGCATCGCCTTCGATCGCCTTGACCTGGGCGGCTCATGCAATGCCACGTAGCGGAAGAAGGAGTGGATCGCGGCCAGGCGGACATTGCGAGTGCGCGCGCTGTTGGCGCGTTGTTTCTCGAGATAGTCCAGGAAAGCGCCGATGAAGGGCGTATCCAAATCCTCCATCACCAGGTCCGAGGGCGCCTTCTGCAGCCGGCGTTGTGCGTAGTGC
>JABAHQ010022977.1_pt2 | contig 11752 bp, 13 predicted proteins | sample 7062091 | NCBI WGS metagenome assembly JABAHQ01 (sample SAMN14534359, study PRJNA622989) | marine sediment metagenome | biome: marine biome [ENVO:00000428]; feature: marine pelagic biome [ENVO:01000023]; material: deep marine sediment [ENVO:00002113] | place: India: Gulf of Kutch | collected...
GTCTGTTGCGCGATACGGCCAAGGCGCTGCTGGACCGTGAGATGGATGACCCGCTGGTGGGCAAGGTGCGCGAGGCGCTTGAACGGGTGCCCGACACGGAGGTCACCGACCTGCATCTGTGGCGTGTGGGGCGATCGCAGTACAGCTGCATCCTGAGCGTGGTGACGCATCAGCCCCACACGGCCGACCGCTACAAGGCGGCGCTGCAACCCTTTGCGCAGCTGGTGCACATCACCGCCGAAGTGAATCGCTGCGGCGAAAGCGCGCACCTTGATTCTCGACAATAACGCGCAGGAAAGCCGCGAGCCAAGGCCCTGTGGTCGATTCGTGAAAAAAAGCCGTGTTCAACGGAAAAGTCTTTTGCCTGTCATAAGTTTTACGGTATTACCAAGTTCAGACCGCCGAACCCTGCGACACAGGTGGCGGCTCCTGGGCAGCCCCGAATCCACCGGCTTCCCTCGTCCGCTCACCCCCAATCGCACGGCGGTCACTCTGCGGCGGAGCGCTTATCCGCTTCGCTTCTGACCCTAGAAGAAGGTGATCGGTATGGATGACTACGGCAGATCTCGCGCCACCCAGCCCACGCTCTACGTCCTCGACACGAACGTCCTGATACACGATCCCAACGCCTTGCTGAATTTCCAGGAACACCAGGTCGCCATCCCCATGACCGTGCTGGAGGAGCTCGATCAGCTCAAGACCGGCAAGCACAGCGTGGCGGCCGAGTGCCGCCAGGCGATCCGCCTGATCGACAAGCTACTGGGCGATGCCACGCCGGAAGAAGTCGAGTTGGGTGTGCCGATCCAACGTGGCAAGAGCGGCCCATCCGGCAGCCTTTCGATCCTGATGAGCAAGGGCGGCGACTCCATCGCACTCCCGGAAGACCTGAACGACAACAAGATCATCAATCAGGTGGTCAGGCTCAGCAAACAGCGGCCCGAGGTCCCCGTGGTGCTGGTGACCAAGGACATCAACATGCGCTTGAAGGCGCGAGCCTGCGGGGTGGCGGCCGAGGATTACCATACCGATCAACTGGTCGACGACATCGGCCAGCTGTCGCGGGGCTATCACAGTGTCAGTGGCTCCTTCTGGGACCGGGTGAGCAAGGTGGAGACCCACCAGGGCCATGGGCGCACCTGGCATCGCGTCCAGCTGATCGACAACCTGCCGGCGGTGCACATCAACGAATTCATCATCGACGAGCAGGGCTTCGTGGGTTGGATCAAGGGCATCAAGGCCGATGAACTGCTGCTGCTCGACCTGCATCAGGAGCCATTGCTGCATCAGGAAGCCTGGGGGTTGCGCCCGCGTGATATCCATCAGGCGCTGGCATTGTTCGCCTTGCTCGATCCGGATATCCATCTGGTCAACCTGTCCGGCGCCGCCGGCTCGGGCAAGACCATTCTGGCGCTGGCGGCGGCCATCGAGCAGACCGTGGTCAGCAAGCGCTACCGGCGCATCATTGCCACCCGCAGCGTGCAGGGGCTGGACGAAGACATCGGCTTCTTGCCCGGCACCGAGGCCGAGAAGATGGAGCCCTGGCTGGGGGCGATCACCGACAATCTCGAAGCGCTGCACATGGACGACGAGAACACCCACGGCAGCATCGATTACATCCTGCAGAAGGTGCCGTTGCAGTTCAAATCGCTGAACTACATCCGCGGCCGTAGCTTCCAGCAGAGCCTGATTCTGATCGACGAGTGCCAGAACCTGACGCCGCACCAGATGAAGACCATCATCACCCGCGCGGGCAACGGCTCCAAGGTGGTCTGTCTCGGCAACCTGGCGCAGATCGATACGCCCTATCTGTCCGCGACCAGCTCAGGGTTGACCTACCTCACCGAACGCTTCAAGGACTTCTCCCACGGCGTGCATATCACCCTGCAGGGTGTGCCGCGCTCGGTACTGGCGGAATACGCCGAAGCGCACATGTAAGCAGCGGCCTGCAGTCAGCGATGCCCGGTCGTACCTCTTATGGGGGCGGGCTCATCGCTGACGGCTGGGGTAGACTCCTGATTTTCAGATCAGGAGCGCCGAATGCTCACCCATCTCGATTCCCAAGGCCGGGCCAGCATGGTCGACGTCACCGACAAGGCCGTGACGGCGCGCGAAGCCGTGGCCGAGGCGCGCGTCCGCATGCTGCCGCAGACGCTTCAGCTGATCCAGCAGGGCGGCCATCCCAAGGGCGACGTGTTCGCCGTCGCACGCATCGCCGGCATCCAGGCGGCGAAGAAAACCCATGAACTGATTCCGCTCTGTCACCCGCTGCTGCTGACCAGCATCAAGGTCGAGCTCCAGGCCGATGGCGAAGACAGCGTCCTGATCCGAGCGGTATGCAAGCTGGCGGGGCAGACGGGCGTGGAAATGGAAGCGCTGACCGCTGCCAGCGTCGCGGCGTTGACCATCTATGACATGTGCAAGGCCGTTGACCGCGGCATGGTGATCGAAGGGGTGCGCCTGCTGGAGAAGCTGGGCGGCAAGAGTGGGCATTGGCAGGTGCAGGCATGATTTCGATTCAGTTCTTTGCCCGTTATCGGGAAACCCTAGGCAGCGATGGCGAGCGCATCCAATGGGATGAATCGTTCGGCAGTGTGGATGATGTACGCCAGTACCTCCTGGCGCGCGGTGGCGTCTGGGAGGTACTCGGCGAGCAGAATCTGATGTGCGCGCGCAATCAGGAGCTGTGTGGCCTCGATGAAGCCGTTGTCGATGGCGACGAGGTGGCCTTCTTTCCTACCGTGACCGGAGGTTGAGCATGGCGGTTCGTGTTCAACCGGGCTCGTTCGATCCCGGCGCGGAGCTTAACGCGTTGCATGCCGCCAATCTGGGAATCGGCGCGGTCGCCGGCTTCGTCGGCTACGTGCGGGACTTCAATGACGGGCAGGATGTGGCCGGCATGTTTCTCGAGCATGCGCCCGGCATGACGGAAAAAGCGCTGGAAAAGATCGTGCAGGAGGCCGAACAGCGCTGGCCGTTGCTGCGCCTGGATGTACTGCACCGGGTCGGCCCGCTGGAGCCAGGCGAGCCGATCGTGTTCGTCGGGGCCGCGAGTGCACATCGCGACGCCGCCTTCGACGCCTGCCGCTTCGTCATGGACTACCTGAAAACCCGGGCGCCATTCTGGAAGAAGGAAAACACCTCGGCCGGCCCGCGCTGGGTGGAAGGCCGTACCAGTGATCAGTTGGCGGCCGAGCGTTGGAACGAGAAAAGCTGAGCCTTCAATAGAAGGTGATGTACATCTTGAAGGCCAGCGTGGAAAACATCGTGAGAATGCCGAGGCTCAGCAGTCCGACGCCCCATTGCTTGTCCCGGTAGTTGAAGCCCACGCAGAGCAGAACGAAACCGATGACGATGAGCGTCAGGAGCCAGTGCATGCTGTCCATCGGTGAACCTCCGAATACTGATACCTGGCTACAACTCTAGCCGCTTCGGCTGGGCCCCGGCCTGATTCAGGTCATCTGCGGGCGCGCGTGGTGCCGCAGCGCGGACGGACGCGGCAGCGGCACCGCGTCCATGAAGCACTCGTCAGCGGGAACGCGGCACCGGGGCGAGCAGTTCCGCCGGTGGCATTTCGCACTGAATCTTGCGGCCGATCAGCGCCTCGATGGGTGGCAGGGCGAAGGCATCGTCCTCACCGGCGAAGCTGATGGAGGTGCCGCTGGTGCCGGCGCGGCCGGTGCGACCGATGCGATGGACGTAATCGTCCGGGTCTTCAGGCAGGGTGAAGTTGATCACATGGCTGATGCCGTCGACGTGAATGCCGCGACCGGCGACGTCGGTGGCGACCAGCACGCGAATCTTGCCCTCGCGAAAGCCCTCCAGCGTGCGGATGCGCTTGTGCTGCGGGACGTCGCCGGACATTTGCGCTGCACTGATGCCATCCTTGGTCAGGCGCTCTTCGATGCGTCGTACTTCGTCCTTGCGATTGGCGAAGACCATTACCCGCGTCCAGTCGTTCTGGGTGATCAGGTTGTACAGCAGCTTGTACTTGTCGCTGCCGGCCACGGCATAGACGTGCTGCTCGACCGTATCGCTGGCCACGTTCTCCGGTTCGATCTCGACCACGGCGGGGTTGGTCGTCCACTGCTGCGCCAGGTTCATCACGTCGTCGGTGAAGGTGGCGGAAAAGAGCAGGGTCTGGCGTTCGCTCTTGGGTGGCGTCTGCCTGATGATCTGGCGGACCTGCGGGATGAAGCCCATGTCGAGCATGCGGTCGGCTTCGTCGACCACCATCACCTCGACCTGGTCCAGGTGGACTTCGCCGCGCTGGTTGAAGTCCAGCAACCGGCCGGGGGTGGCCACCAGGATGTCGCAGTAGCGCGACTCCAGCTGCTTGAGCTGCTTGTCGAAATCCATGCCGCCGACAAAGCTCATCACGTTGAGTCCGGTGTACTTGGTCAGGTCCAGCGCATCGTTTGCGATCTGCACCACCAGTTCGCGAGTCGGAGCGATGATCAGGGCACGCGGCTCGCCCATGTAGCGTTCCTTGGGCGGTGGTGTTTCCAGCAGCTGGGTGATGGTCGAGATCAGGAAGGCCGCCGTCTTGCCTGTGCCGGTCTGTGCACGGCCGATGGCATCGCGGCCCTTGAGCGTGTAGCCCAGCACCTGTGCCTGGATCGGTGTGCAATAGGGGAAGCCCAGGTCATGGATCGCGTGCATCAGCTCCGGTGCGAGCTTGAAGTCATGAAAGCGGGTCTTGCCTTCGGCCGGCTCGACCACGAAGTCTTCCAGCTTCCAGGCCGGCGCGGCGGGTTTCGGCGGTTTGCTGCTGCGCTGGCGACGCGGTTTGTCGGCGCTGTGCTGGGAGGGTTGCGGCTTGGACTGGGTTTCGTCCGTCGCGCCCGGCTGCGTCACGGGGTCGGGTTGCCGTTCGGCGGTAGTGGCAGATGGGGCGCCGGTGGGTATGCCGGCCCGCTCGTCCGGGGCCTTGCCAAAGATTTTCTTGAGTGCTTTGAGCACGGTCTTCTCGTCGTCGAATTGGGAAAGAATCGCGCGTCAGTGTAATGCAAGACGCAAACCTGGCGAAGCCTCCCGCCCCGGCGGGGTCGGCCGGCGCGGTGGCACCGGTCGACGAAGGCAGGCGTGGCGCGGCGCGCCGCCTGCCACGATTGCCGCACGCCTGGCTTGCGCTCGATGCGCCGGGTCAGCCAAGGCGTTCGGCGAGCCAGGCGCCGATGTCACGGATTTCCTCCGGCAGTACCTCATGGCCCATCGGATAATCGCGCCAGGTCGCGGCGACGCCGGCGCTCTGCAGAGCCTGATAGGCCGCATGGCCCATCACCATGGGCACGACATCGTCGCGGCTGCCGTGCAGGCATAGCACCGGATACCGCAGCGCGGTCGGGGAAAACGCCGGCGGCTCGGTAAAGGTAGGCGCATAGGTCGAAAGCGCGATGACGCCACCCAGCGGCCCCTGCCAGCGCAGAAACGCGGTGTGCAGCACAACCGCGCCCCCTTGGGAGAAGCCGGCAAGGAAGATGCGTGCCGGATCGATTCCTGCGTCACGTTGCGCCTCGATCAGCGAGATGACCTGCTGTGCCGAAGCCTCCAGCTGCTCGCGATCGATCGCGCGGGCTGGGCTCATGGCGAGGATGTCGTACCAGCTCGGCATGCTCCATCCGCCGTTGATGGTCACCGGCCGTGTCGGCGCCTGGGGTAGCACGAAGCGTGTGCTGTGCAGGCGCTGTTGCAGGGCCTCGGCCACCGGCAGGAAGTCATAACGGTCGGCGCCCAGGCCATGCAGCCAGATGACGCAGGCGTCTGCGCTGGCGGTGGGTTCGAGGATCAGCGGTTCGCTCATGGATCGGCTCCAGTTCAGGGCAAGTCGCCTCGTCTTGGGGCAGGCGGGCGAGGAAATAGCGCGAGGGTACTCGCTCCTGCGACCGGATTGAACCCGCCCTAGAGCGTGGCGGGCGGCGTCGCATCGAGCTGGTATGCCGCTTGCTTTGGCTGCCTGGCTCTGAACGGAACGGCCCTGGCGAGCGGGGCCGAGGCAGTGGAATAAAGAACATTGCCGATCATAAACGGACGACTAGACTCAGGTCAGGCTGCGGCCGCTTCGCTGGTCAAGGCATCGAAGCGCCAGGCCCGAACCCGAGAATAAGAAAGCAAACTGGAGGTTTCGATGATTAGGGTGAAATCCACACTGGCTGCGCTGGGTGCTGCGTCACTGCTGGGCATCAGCGGGCTGGCGCAGGCAGGGGCGACCCTGGATGCGGTGCAGAAGAAAGGATTCGTGCAGTGCGGTATCAGCGATGGCCTTCCGGGCTTCTCGTTCGCCGATGCCAAGGGGCAATTCCAGGGGATCGACGTGGACGTGTGCCGCGCGGTCGCCGCGGCCGTGTTCGGCGATGCTACCAAGGTCAAGTACAGCCCGCTGACCGCCAAGGAGCGCTTCACCGCGCTGCAGTCGGGGGAAGTGGATGTGCTGTCGCGCAATACCACCTGGACCAGCTCGCGGGACGCCGCGATGGGGCTGAACTTCACCGGCGTGACCTACTACGACGGACAGGGCTTCCTTGTGAACAAGGAGCTTGGGGTGTCCTCGGCCAAGGAGCTGGACGGTGCCACGGTGTGCATCCAGGCCGGCACCACCACGGAGCTGAACCTGTCCGATTATTTCCGCGCCAATGGCCACAAGTACACCCCCATCACTTACGACACCTCGGACGAAAGCGCCAAATCGCTGGAATCCGGACGCTGCGACGTGCTGACCTCGGACCAGTCCCAGCTCTACGCACAGCGCATCAAGCTGGCCAAGCCTGACGACTACGTCGTATTGCCTGAAGTGATTTCCAAGGAGCCGCTCGGCCCGGCCGTTCGCCAGGGTGACGAGGAGTGGTTCGATATCGTGCGCTGGACGCTGTTCGCCATGCTCAACGCCGAAGAGCTCGGCGTGACCTCGGCCAACGTCGAGGAGATGGCTAAGAGCACCAAGAATCCTGACGTGGCGCGTCTGCTGGGTGCCGAAGGCGAATACGGCAAGGATCTCAGACTGCCGAAGGATTGGGCCGTCCAGATCGTCAAGCAGGTAGGCAACTATGGCGAGATCTTCGATCGCAACGTGGGTGCCGGCAGTGAGCTGAAGATCGAGCGTGGCCTCAATGCCCTGTGGAACAAAGGTGGTTTGCAGTACGCGCCGCCGGTGCGTTGAGCCTCCGTGGCCGGCCTCGTGCCGGCTCGTTTCATGGATGAGTACGGCCGATCCGCGAGGGTCGGCCGTGCGGTATGAGGATTTTCGATGCGTTCGATCGCCAGAGGCACCGCGCCCCGACGTTCGCTGCTGACCGATCCACGAGTACGCGCCTGGGTCTTCCAGGTGATTGCAGTGTTGGCAGTGGTGGCGTTCGGCTGGTACCTGTTTCATAACACCCAGAACAATCTTGCCCATCGCGGCATCACGTCCGGATTCGGCTTTCTCAACAACGCCGCCGGCTTCGGTATTTCCCAGCATCTGATCGACTACAGCGAAAGCGACAGCTACGGGCGCGTTTTCTGGGTCGGTCTGCTCAACACCCTGCTGGTCAGCGTAATTGGGATCGTCCTGGCCACCATCATGGGCTTCATCCTCGGCGTGGGGCGCCTCTCCAGCAACTGGCTGATCCGCCAGCTGGCGACGCTTTACATCGAGATCTTCCGCAATATCCCGCCGCTGCTGCTGATCTTCTTCGTCTATTTCGCCGTAATCAGCCCGCTGCCGGGGCCGCGCAACAGCCTGAGCCTGTGGGATGCGGTGTTCGTCAACAATCGTGGCGTGCAGATGCCGGCGCCCAGTGCCGCTGATGGCTTCTGGGCGTTCTGGCTGGCGCTGCTGGTCGCGCTGGTCGCCGTGGTAATGCTGCACCGCTGGGCGCGGGCGCGACGGCATGCAACAGGGCGCATGTTCCCGGTGTTCTGGACGAGCCTCGGGCTGTTCATCGCCATACCCTGGTTGGTGACGCTCGTTGCCGGGGCACCGTTCAGCTGGGAGGTGCCGGAGCTGCAACGCTTCAACATCCGCGGCGGCTGGGTGGTGATACCGGAGCTGGTGTCGATCGTGGTGGCGCTTTCGGTCTATACCGCCGCCTTCATCGGAGAGACCGTGCGTTCGGGCATCCAGTCGGTCAGCCACGGCCAGACCGAGGCGGCCGCATCGCTCGGCCTGCGTCCGGGGCAGGTCCTGCGGCTGGTCATCGTGCCGCAGGCTTTGCGAGTGATCGTGCCGCCGCTGACCAGCCAGTACCTGAACCTGGCGAAGAACTCGTCGCTCGCAGCGGCGATCGGCTATCCGGACATGGTTTCGCTGTTCGCCGGTACGGTGCTCAACCAGACCGGGCAGGCCATCGAAACCATGGCCATCACCATGAGTGTCTATCTGGCCATCAGCATCAGCATCTCGCTGCTGATGAACTGGTACAACAAGCGCATTGCGCTGATCGAGCGGTGAGCGCATGACCATTCATTCCTTCAAGCCCGACCTGCCGCCGCCGACGATCAGCATCGGTGCGCTCGGCTGGCTGCGGGCCAATCTCTTCTCCAGTTGGATCAATACGCTGCTGACCCTGGTCGGGCTCTATCTGCTCTGGCTGATCGTGCCTCCGGTACTGGAATGGGCGATCTTCAAGGCTGACTGGACCGGCGACACCCGCGCCGATTGCAGCCGCGAAGGCGCCTGCTGGGTGTTCGTGCAGGTTCGCTTCGGCCAGTTCATGTACGGCTTCTACCCCACCGAGCTGCGCTGGCGGGTCGATGCGGCGGCATGGTTGGCGATCATCGGCGCGGCGCCACTGTTTCTGCGGCAGATGCCGCACAAACTGCGCTACGGCATCGGTTACCTGCTGGTCTATCCGCTGCTGGCCTACTGGCTGCTGCATGGCGGATTCCTCGGGTTGCAGACGGTGCCGACCAGTCAGTGGGGCGGCTTGATGCTGACGGTGGTGATCGCCGCGGTGGGCATTGCCGGCGCCTTGCCCTTGGGCATCNNGGCGCTCGGGCGACGCTCGGACATGCCGGCCATCCGGGTTCTCTGCGTGGTCTTCATCGAGTTCTGGCGCGGCGTGCCGCTGATCACCGTGCTGTTCATGGCGTCGGTGATGCTGCCGCTGTTCCTGCCCGAAGGCATGAACCTCGACAAGCTGTTGCGGGCGATGCTGATGGTGGTGTTCTTCGAGGCCGCCTACATCGCCGAAGTGGTACGCGGCGGCCTGCAGGCGATCCCCAAAGGGCAGTACGAGGCGGCGGACGCCATGGGGCTGGGCTACTGGCGCAGCACGCTGCTGGTGATTCTCCCGCAGGCCCTGAAGTTGGTGATTCCGGGCATCGTCAATACCTTTATCGCCCTGTTCAAGGACACCAGCCTGGTGATCATCATCGGCCTGTTCGACTTCCTCAACAGCATCAAGCGCGCTACGGCGGACCCGGCCTGGCTGGGTATGTCCACCGAAGGCTATGTCTTCGCCGCGCTGGTGTACTGGATGTTCTGTTTCGGCATGTCCCGCTATTCCATGCGCCTGGAGCGCAAGCTGGACACCGGCCACAAGCGTTAGGAGTGAGATATGAATGATTCAATCGCGCAGGCCGGGCAGGCAAGCGAGCCGGTCATCCGCATGCAGGGCGTGCACAAGTGGTTCGGCCAGTTCCACGTGCTCAAGGACATCAACCTGTCCGTGCGGCAGGGCGAGCGCATCGTGTTCTGCGGGCCGTCCGGGTCGGGCAAGTCCACCACCATCCGCTGTCTGAACCGCCTGGAGGAGCATCAGCAGGGGCGCATCGTCATCAACGGCGTCGAGCTGACCAGCGACCTCAAGCAGATCGAGGCGATTCGCAGCGAAGTCGGCATGGTCTTTCAGCATTTCAACCTGTTCCCGCACCTGACCGTGCTGCAGAACTGCACGCTGGCGCCCATGTGGGTGCGCAAGCTGCCACGCCGGCAGGCCGAGGAGGTCGCCATGCATTATCTGGAGCGGGTACGCATTCCTGAGCAGGCCAACAAGTATCCCGGGCAGCTCTCCGGCGGCCAGCAGCAGCGCGTGGCGATCGCCCGCGCGCTGTGCATGAAGCCGAAGATCATGCTGTTCGACGAGCCGACCTCGGCCCTCGATCCGGAGATGATCAAGGAAGTGCTCGACACCATGGTCGAGCCTTGCCGAAAGCGGCATGACCATGCTCTGTGTGACCCACGAGATGGGCTTCGCCCGAACGGTGGCCGACCGGGTGATCTTCATGGACAAGGGTGAGATCGTCGAGCAGGCCGAGCCGGAGGTGTTCTTCACCAGCCCGGTGAACGACAGGACCAAGCTGTTCCTCAGTCAGATCCTGCATTGAGCGAGGCCGAAGGGGAGACCGTCGGGGCGGACGGCGTTCGGCTGTCTTCGGCTGGCCGTCATGGGCTAGAATACGCGCCCCGACTGCTCCCCCCCTCCGAGGCTGTTCCGACGATGTTGATCCTGCGCGGTGCTCCCGCTCTTTCCGCCTTCCGTCACGGCAAGCTCCTGGCACAACTGACCGAAAAGGTTCCCGCCGTCAGCGGGTTGTATGCCGAGTTCGCCCATTTCGCCGAGGTTTCCGGCACGCTTGGCGCGGATGAGCAGAACGTACTGACCCGTCTGCTGAAGTATGGCCCCAGCGTACCGGTGCAGGAGCCGGCCGGTCGGCTGTTCCTGGTGGTGCCGCGCTTCGGCACCATCTCGCCCTGGTCGAGCAAGGCCACCGACATCGCGCATAACTGCGGCCTGGAGAAGATCCAGCGGCTGGAGCGGGGTATCGCCTACTACGTGCAGGGCGAGTTGTCCGACAGCGATGCTCAGCTTGTCGCTGCCGCGCTGCATGACCGCATGACGCAGCTGGTGCTGGGCCGGTTCGAGGAAGCCGCCAACCTTTTCAGTCATGCCGAACCGAAGCCGCTCACGGCGGTGGACGTACTCGGCGGCGGTCGCGCCGCGCTGGATAAGGCCAACGTCGAGCTGGGCCTGGCCCTGGCCGAGGACGAGATCGACTACCTGGTGCAGGCCTTCAGCGAGCTGGGACGCAACCCGCACGACGTCGAACTGATGATGTTCGCCCAGGCCAACTCCGAACACTGCCGGCACAAGATCTTCAATGCCAGCTGGGATATCGATGGCGAGAGCCAGGAAAAATCCCTGTTCGGCATGATCAAGAACACCTACCAGCTGCACAGCGAAGGCGTGCTGTCGGCCTACAAGGACAATGCCGCGGTCATCGTCGGCAACGTCGCCGGTCGCTTCTATCCGAATCCCGAGACGCGCGAGTACGCCGCGAGCCAGGAGCCGGTGCACATTCTGATGAAGGTGGAANNCTGACCGGTTTCACTGTATCCAACCTGAACATCCCCGGCTTCGAGCAGCCCTGGGAGAAGCCGTACGGCAAGCCCGAGCGCATCGTCACGCCGCTGGACATCATGATCGAGGGCCCGCTGGGTGGCGCCGCGTTCAACAACGAATTCGGCCGTCCGGCGCTGACCGGCTACTTCCGTACCTTCGAACAGGCGATCAACACGCCGCGTGGCGAGGAAGTACGGGGCTATCACAAGCCGATCATGATCGCCGGCGGCATGGGTAACATCCGCGAGGAGCATGTGCAGAAGGGCGAGATCCCGGTCGGCGCCAAGCTGATCGTGCTCGGCGGCCCGGCCATGCTGATCGGCCTGGGTGGCGGCGCGGCATCCTCGATGGCCACCGGCACCAGCTCGGCGGACTTGGACTTCGCCTCGGTACAGCGCGACAACCCGGAAATGGAACGTCGCTGTCAGGAGGTC
>JABAHQ010008310.1_pt1 | contig 11750 bp, 8 predicted proteins | sample 7062091 | NCBI WGS metagenome assembly JABAHQ01 (sample SAMN14534359, study PRJNA622989) | marine sediment metagenome | biome: marine biome [ENVO:00000428]; feature: marine pelagic biome [ENVO:01000023]; material: deep marine sediment [ENVO:00002113] | place: India: Gulf of Kutch | collected...
GCGCGATGCCATGGCGCGCCGCCGGGATTACGGATCGAGCCTTTGGTGAATCGGCTGCCCAACGTGACGTCGGCGCAGCCCTTGCGAATGGGTTCAACCAGTCGCGGCAGCTCTTCCGGAAGGAACTGCAGGTCGCCGTCGATTTGCGCCATGATGTCGGCCCGGGCTGCTTCGATGCCGATGCGGACCGCGTGTCCTTTGCCACGGTCGTTTTCATTGTGGATGTACCGCAGACGGGGGAATTCATTAGCTAACTTCCGAACAATATCGCCCGTCCGATCGGAGCCGCCATCGATCACCAGGACTTCGCACTCTCCGTCGAGAACATCAAAAATCCGGCGGGTACATCGCTCAATCGTGCCTTCCTCATTCATTGTCGTCACGATGATACTAAGAGCGGGTCGATTCATGATTGAAACTCCAGAGCACAAAGACCCAAGAGTGCCCAAGTGATTTGCATGTTCTGAAATCCTCAAAATATGAATCTATCAAGCAATCGGATAACTTCTTTGATAAAATTCCTTACCGCCAAACTGTGAAGAAGGTAGGCAAGGTAGCTTGCACATGCTGCAAAAAGAAAAAGTGACGCTGTGGATTTAGCTTTTTGCATTTAGCATATCCAGGGATGCTGGAGCGGCTGCCGTAAAGCATAACAAGATTCAATTAGCTCCACCGAACGTTTGCCTTCCCGGTCGGGGATAAAAGGCTCCCGATGAAGGCGTATTGCATCCACAAAGTCATCGATCTGACGACGGAAAATATCATTCGCTTTCTCCTCAGACAACCCGTTTCGAATCACTCGCCCAGTTAAAGTTAAATCTTGACCCTGCATTTTCAATCGTATCTTTGAGTTGAATTTGGTCTCGACCTCTAAACTGCCAAGTTCTCCCCGGATGATACAGGTGTTTCTCAGCTCGCGCGTCCTGCTAAGGTCCACCACTCCGGTGGCACCGTTTTGCATTTTGAGCCGGAGCTCGCAGTCCGCTTCAACGCCACCCATCGCATCATCGTAGTAGTATTCAATACTGTTGTAGTCACCCAACCACCAAAGCAACAGATCGAGAACGTGGACACCGGTATCAGCCAGCACGCCGCCTCCAGTCTCTTTTCGGAAGGCAAAATCAGACGATACCGGCCATTTATAACTCGTGCCTTCGCGAAAATCAAAGCTGATGATATCCCCAAGCAGGCCACTTGTGATTGCCTGTTTCAGAAATTGTGATGAAAGGAAGAAGCGGCGTGCTAAGCCAACAGTCAGGACGGTTCCCGAACCAGCTGCTGCCTGGATCATCGCATCGCAATCGCTCGTGCTCAAGGCCATTGGTTTTTCAACCAGGACATGGATACCGCGCTGCAACAACTCTATCGATACCTCCGCATGCAGGTGATGCGGCAACGCAGCGATAGCGGCGTCGACGTCATCAAAGATTTGTCGATAATCATCAACCGCTGTTGGCACATTAAACCTGCCTGCCAATTGACGAGCACGTGGCAGAACTTTATCAACAAGCACGGTCACTTCCACATCCTCACAAAGCGCAATGGCCTGAAGATGTGCGTTAGCCACTGCCCCACAACCGATTATCGCGATCTTGAGCTTTTCCATGAGTCAACTATGGCTGGGAATTAAAGCACGGTGGATAGCCGAATGCTTCCAACTCCCGACCAATGATCGATTGTAATTTCTCTTTTTCCTGGTCCGAAAAATCCCTGCGACCTGTTCCAATATTTGAGTCGTTAATCGGCTTGGCAACTTCCCGGTGCTCGCTCAGCACCGGGACATCCCCCATACCATTGGCGAAATCCTCCGAGCTCAACATCTGCTGCTCGAATGTCACATTCAAAAACTGACAAACTGCTTTCGTGGTGGCCTCAGGCTGCCTGACGAGATCTTCATAACGAACCAACATGGAGCGCTCAGGATGCGCCTTGGTAAAATCGCGGGTTTGTTGCACCACTCGAACCCAACGATGAGCGGCCGTTGTGAGACTCGTAAAGAAACCATATCGTAAAGTGGATGAAATCACATCACAACCGTCGCGCGCCAGATGGATAAATTGGGCATCTGGAAAAACCTTCAATATATCCTCAAGTGCACCGGGTTCATACGAGATAAGCGGCGTTTTATCCCCCCATCGAACCATCGAACAGCCATGTCGTTCAGCGTGATACCTGTAAAATCTATCCAGCATATACGCTAAGTTTCGTCGATTGTGAGGGATATCGATCAATTCATTGACAAGCGGCCTCAGCGAAACCTCGAACGTATAAAATTCGTGATGGAACTCGAAGAGCGACATGATTAGATGGACCAAATCGGACCAGATCATGATCTTGCTGAATTGTTGGTATTTCCTGATGCTTGTGCCAAGCCCAAAATTTTCCGGGGGGATATGCAGTTCCGAATGCGTGGTCAGAATGCGTCTGAACAAGGTGCTTCCTGAACGACCGGATCCTATCACAAAAAAAGGTGTGTATCGCTCCTCACTGTTGAGTGGATAACCCAAGAAAGGCAGACGACGCCTCAACTCACCGTTTCCCAGCCGCCGGACGATCGCTGGCGGAAGTGCGGTTCTTAAAACCAACTTTAGCCGGTCGTTGGAACCGTCAAGGCGCCAGGCCTTAAATGCGAACCTGAAGGCTTTACCGCGATAGCCGTGATTGTACCACGAGATCGCTGCCTTATAAAATCCAAAACTGAGAAAACGGTCACTCTGTCCGATGGAGTCGAAAAGCTCCCGGTGCTTATTATAAATATATTGGGCTACTTCGGCATCGTGTAGACGACAAGTAAAGTTCAAAGATTTGTTTAAAATGCGGTAACGATACAACGGTTCAGCGACACGCGCTGCCCTGCATCCGCTACTGAATGCGCGAATATAATATTCCCAATCCTCCCTGCCACGCCGTAGCGGGTCTGCCTCATCGTAGCCTCCAAGTCGTTCCCAGAGCCGCTTTCGCATCATGGTCCCGGCGCCGGGTATCGCCTGACTGCGCAGTATGTCTTCAATCGTAGGGATTTTGTAAGTAACAATTCTGTCGTCGGATCCAAAAAGGCGGACATCGCCAAAAACGCAGTCTATAGTGTCGTCTTGCCAAATGACCGACACGAGACGCTCTAAAAATGTGGGCTCGATCATATCATCGGCATCGACGCAAACGAAGATTTCGGTGGCGCTTGCACGAATTCCGGTGTTGCGCGCCGCTGCCGGACCGCGATTGATTTTATGTCTAATGATACGAATATTTGGTTGATCATTTTGCGATATCGCAGGCTTCAAAAGCTCATGTGAGCAATCATCCACGAGGATTACAGAGAAATTTGGATAGGTTTGAGCTTTAATGCTGGATAGGCACTGCTCGAAATAGCGCGCGTGATTGTAGTAAGGAACGATAATCGTCACTTCCGGCCGCGACTTATCCGACATCAAAATCTCCTTTTCACTACTTGACGATCCTTTTTCAGAAGTTACCTAATGGGTGTATTTAGTCAAATAACCCCTTAGACCAGGTCAATATCCCCATAGGTAAGAGTCCAATTTGACGGATGGGCAATATATTCCTCGAGTTCAGGACTTTCAAACACCCTGGCACAGAAGACGATGCTAAACCAAATTTCCGAACGAAAGGTATCAAACACTTCGTCAAAAAATCCAATATCATGGCCGATAAAACGGATCTTTCTGTAAGGTCCATCCCTATAGTATGACAGGATTCGACCGATAAGCATACGGCTGTTCAGGACATTCCGGTCCCTCGCGAGCAGCTCGCAAATGGTCACGTCGCTTCCAGCCTCAGCAGTAACAACTGCCAGCGCAATAATTTGTTTGCCTTCTACTAGATAGAAATAATCAAACTCGCGGTCGGGATTTTGATCGTAACGCCAGCGCAAATATTCAGAATCTTTCCATATCGATAAGACTTCGTAGGGACGTATTGTGTGCCACAGTTCATCATATCCGTGGGGAACGGTCTTACTTTGATGAAACGTGGCGTCGCGCGACAATCGGAATGTCATGCTGCTCTGGAGATGCTTCAGGACAAACCGCTCTTTAAACAACCTGAACCGTAACCATATACTATAAAAAAAATTGTTAATCTTTGAAGTCAGCCCATTGGAATAAATATTCAAGCGTAACCAATATTGCTTGAGGGGGGTAATCGGTTTGCTGCCAAGTCGTTTTACATGTCCAGGATAAGATGTCTTGCTGAAAAACGAGAAAACTATGGACACGTCGTTTGTCTGCAACGCCTCATAGCAGTGTTGTGCGGTCTTTAACGATATGCCCTGGCGCTGAACATCCGGGTGGGTCATCAGGTCGACGACTTGACTGCCAAGCAGCGAATCACCCCTGAAATTTATTCTAACCGGTAGCACCGTGTATTGGCCAACAATTTTCTGATCAAACGGAGTGTAAGCAAGAGCCGCCTGTACCTCTAGGTAAGGGTTATTCTGGAACTTCCAACGCCAGTGTTCAAGCGAACGCCGGTGATGGAATACGAGCCGCCATAGTTCGAGGATTTGATGTTCGTCGCCTTTATTATAGGACCGGACGTGCCATTTGCTGCCTTCGATTTCCGACAAGTTTCGGCGCTCGATTTTTGCACCCACGCTTTCCGTGGTCATTCTTTGGTCCTTCGTATTTGTTCGAATTTCCAATTTAGAGTTTAGTTTAATATGGCTCGAACCGCTCGCCGCGCGCGACAAGTCGCTTGCAGCACCTCCAATACCGGGCCATGCACCAAATCTGCGAAGCGATACAGGTAATGTTCGCGGAATATTCCGTTACGCTTGAGCACGCGTTTGCTATTTTCAACCGGTCCTGTGTCAGAGGTGAGCACGGATTCATACCTGGCTTGAAAGGCCTCGTCTAACACCTCGGAGTCGTATGAGCCTCCTGGCAAACAAAGCGTTGTACACGGCAGACCCGTCAGCTCCTCGACCTGTCGCTTGGACTCTCTAAGTTCAGTCCGTTTGGTTTCCCGGTCGCATTTTGCCAATAAATAATGATGAACCGAGTGGGAAGCAAACGTCACCCGCTCGGATTCCACCATTTCCTGAATTTGCACTTCAGTGAGCGGACGGTAATCTTGTTCGTGGAAGACATCGTCAGGTGAGGCGGATACCGCTAGGGCCTTCAAAGCCAGATCGACGAATTCGTCTCGGCGAATCTGCTCAACCTGCACAGATTGACGCATGAGCCAATTATACAAAGCCAAACGTCCGGAGAAATCTTCCAGGACAAAGTCATGAGCTACTCCTTGCCATTCCATACTCACTTGTTTTTTTTTACAACGATTCACGGCATATTCAATAATGTCGTCCCACAGAGGCTCTTGCTCACGCACGAATGCCGTCGGCAGGGCAAAGACAGCCTTCAAGTCATAACGCTCCAGCAGTCTAAAAACGTTGAGATAATGGTTTTCGTAGCCGTCGTCAAAGGTCAGGACGACGTTGGTTTGGGTTCGGGACAGGCCGTTTCCGGTTATCAGATGACCCAGGCTAACGATATTGCAACGGCGTTTGAGATAGACCAGATGTCGCTCAAACTCCTCGATTGGAATGCTGTAGCCATAGTAATTGGCAATCCCTTCAAAATGGTCACGACCGGGGATGCCGTGGTAGATGAGAATCATGGCGCGTTTTCCGCGCAATCTATCCGAAAGCACCGGACCGCCGAGGTGATAAGATAATCCAAGCAACCCGCGCAGAACTGTGGCACGGACACTCAAGCTCGGTCGCAACAATTTATCCGTTCTCCAGGAAATTGGCCCACCTAGCCCATTGCTCGGTCAATCTCATTCCGGATTTAAAATCAAAAACGGGTCGGTAGTCCAATAATTTTTGGGCTTTGTCGATGCGCGCTCTGGCTTTCGACGCATTGACACGCACGATTGAAGGATGCAACATCAGGATAGGTTTCTGCTGTTCTGGTTTATTCTGCGGCTCATACATCCCATTGCTGTTGTTGATCCGTCTCCGCAGTGACCGTTTAATTTGACGGGGCAAGAGCAATCGAGCCGTTTTCACCAGCAGGTCGACCTCTACAGTTCTACGAAGCCGCTGACGAGTGCGACCCTCAGCCCGCATGATGCTTAATGCTTCCCTTACAAGACTGCCCTTTTGGCGTTTGCGGTTAAAGTAAGCCACGGCTTCGGAGGCGGACATACTCACCGTGCTCGAGTAACCTAGCATCCGTTCGTAGCCTGCGTAGAATTCCCGCCAGGTAATGGGCTGTTGCCCGGCAATAAGAAAGATTTCGCCTACCGCCCTATCCTTCACAGCGGCAAGCAGCATGGCACCCACCATATCATCTATATAGACAGCATTGCAAAGGCCATTGCCTCCGTTAACCAGGATGACCCTGCCGGATTTAAGCTGGTTGAGCACGCCGACGGTCCAGGCCCGGCCAAAAGGCCCGTAGACCACCGTTGGCTGTAGAATCGTAACTGGCAGTCCATATCGTTTCCGGTAAGAGAGGGCCAGTTTTTCTGTCTCAAGATTCGCGGCAGCATAAGCATTTTCGGGGTGACGTGGCGTGGTTTCGTCAAAATCGCCATCGGGCAGCGTCCCATAAACGAGCACGGTAGTGAGGTGAACCACCCGCTCAACTCCGGCCAGCCGGGCGGCTTCAAACACATTGCAAGTCGCCTCGACATTGACGCGGCGCTCCATCGATTCGCTGTCCTTAACTTCCCAGGCACAATGAAAAACGATATTGCATTGGTTGACCGCTCGTTTGACGTCCTCCGAATTGGTCACATCGCCCTGCATCATCTCGACCGGAAATCGGGCTATTCGAGATGCCCGGGCAAAATTGCGTACCAGAACCCGGACATTTGCCTGGCATTCCAATACCAATTTTTCCACCAGACGTCCACCAATGAATCCCGTCCCGCCGGTTACCAACACTCGTTTGCGCGAGAAATCCATATCTCTATTTGTCATCAGAATAGGCGAGAAAGTGCATAGAATGAATTACGAGGTGGTGCCAATGTTTTTTGCAAGAGCTCTCTTAAGGGCAAGATCCCTACAATTACCTTTAAAGCAAAGGACTAAGGGTGAAATGCCGGAAAAAAGTACCAACGAGGGATTTTTAGACGCTCTCACTGATCCACCGCCCAGGGTAAAGGTGCGATTTGATCATTTTCTCGTTTTAAAAGATCCTTAAACTTCGTAGAGGAGACAAACCTTGTATTATAGCTTTTTAAGTATTGAACATGCTCCGCATCAGTTGGATAATGTTGATCTCCGGAGTACGGATAATCGGTCATGCCATGAAAAGGTAACGGTTCCACGGTTTGTCCATTAGCTGTGTTTATATCAGCGTCTTTATCCCATCCGTCGCTCATAAAAATGAAGTCTCGTGACCAGCCCTGTGGCAAAGGCGGGAGACCCATAGCATCAAACTCTAATGTTACCTCGTCCCCGGAATTCATAATAACGTACATATCATCGGTTGCTTTTAAAATAGGTGTCACATCTCCATATCGTGTAAAATAGCCCGACATATCTCGCCAAATTGGCATGTCCACTTTATTGGAATAGTCATAGAGGTGAGGCCCATTAGGTGCAGGGCGGTACATCTTTGAGTACCCACCAAAATGCAAATCCGCATAGACCGGTTCAAGCGTGGTAATGTTCTGAGGACTTTGGCTGGCTTGGGTCGAGAAGAAAATTTCATCCCAGTAGATCTGATAGTTCGTGGTAATACGAACACGAAAATCATCGGCTGGAAATGTATCGGTCAAATCCACCACCATCGTTTTATTTTTCCCGGAAGGCAGGCCCAGAAAATCATAAACCGAAACCCAACCGCCTTTTCCGTCCGCAACCTCTAAATAGGGCGGCCGGGGCGTAATCTGGCTGTTTTGCGAGACCGCCACGTTAATGCTTGTATCCGTCCAGAATATCCATCCGCGAAGAAACAGCGTTATCTTTTCTGCTTCTATCAAGTTCCCTAAATCTAGCGTTAGACTGTGCATTTCGGTTAGACCTTGATATCGGCTGAGCTTGAAATTATCAACATAGACATAATCGTGTTTTTTAATCCGTTCTAAAACATCCCGACCGTCATCATCATAAGCACGAACGGGCCTTTTTTTGCTGGCCACTTGATAAATCTTAAATTCCGGATACGGCGGGGGAGCAAACCGCTCGTCGGTGTAAATTTCCACATCTCGGGGGTGATCCACGACAAGGAGTTCAACTTCATCCAGATAGACGGTTTCCCAGAGTTCTTCCGTAAACTGAAATACGTAGCGACCATTTCGCGGCTCGACCAGATGCCCGCTCACCTTCAGGTACTCCCTCGGATTAAACGGGGCGTAGTGGTTTGAGTCCAGAAGTAAACCCAACGGGCTGTTACCGAGCAAGTCGGTAACAAACTCGAACTCGTGACCATTCCATGAATACAGGAAGGGACATGAACCCTTTAAAATCTGTTTTTCCGTGATTAACTGATCGCCTTCGGGGCGAATAATATTTTGTGGTACACCATTTGTCCAGACTACTCTAACGACATCTGCTTGCGCTGCCTTCGAAAGACCGAAATGGGTAACGGGCGCGTCCACATACTTCAACTGGTAAGCGGAACCAACCTTGAGTTCCAGACGAGCGCCAATGCCATAGATATTGTTTTTGGTTCCCCCGCTGGTTATTCCTTCAAGTTGAATATCGATCCAGTGATTGGCGTTTCCACCTTGATTCTGATAAAGGGCCAGTTGCTCATTTTCATCCAGCAGAAACAGATCCAAGTCTCCATCCGAATCGTAGTCGGCAGCGGCTGCGTGAGCTATCGGCCCTGATGACGACATGACTAAATTTATTTGGTTTTCAAAATTCCCCCATCCGGCATTTCGCAACAAGCGTACTTGCCCATTTTCGTCTTCTGGTGTAGCTCCGGCTAGCAGCACATCAACCCAGCCATCGTTATCGTAGTCCAGAACCACGACATCGTTGCAAGCACCGGAAACCTGCTCGTGCAGTATATCCTTTTTCTCAAAGCGTTTGCCATGGATGTTTTTGTAATAGGCTATGTCCGTCTTTGAACAAAGCATAAGATCGACAAAACCATCGTTGTTAAAATCGGCAACGCCCCCGGCCCTGACTCCTTTTACCGAAGACAGCCCCCATGCAGCAGTCGCCTCAGCGACCCTTCCCTGGCGTAGGTTCATATACAATTCCGGAGCCGTATCTCGATTTAAAATGATGAAATCGGTATCACCGTCATCGTCAAAATCGGCAAAAAGGGCATCCACGCTGCGATTCGGAGAACCAACCAAGCCCGAGACTTGTGTCACATCATCAAATGTCCCATCGAGATTATTTCTATAGATTTTATTTGATGAGCCCCAATTGCATAACAACAGGTCTAAATCTCCTTCATGGTCGTAGTCAAAAAATAGCGCGTTGACTCCAATATCATGATCACCCAGCCTGTTGGCATCGGTTACATCGACAAATCTGACGCCATCGCTTTGTAAAAGTATGTTTGGATCAGAGTTTACCAGATACAAATCCAGCCATTTGTCATTGTTATAATCAACAAATACAGCAGCATAGCTTCGGGTTTGCTTCATTCCCAATAGGGCAGTCACGTCCTCAAATTTCCCCGAATTGTTTCGAAATAATTTGTTACCCCCCCTGTATCTGCAAACAAAAAGATCAGGATCTCCATCGTTATCAACATCAGCAAAAGATAAATTGCCCCGGGGCGGCAGACCGTCTTTAAGCCTTGTCTCTTGATTTTGGACCGATACGTCTACCTCCAAACCTGCGTCTTTTGTTACCATTACAAATTGCACCGGAATTGAGGGTGGAAATTCGATTTTTTTCTTCAAATAAAAACCCTCACCGAAATCCAAAACCGGCAAACCCACCACATTGGTTTGTAGCTCGCCTATGCTTTGCTGGTATCTGGGACTTCGTTTTTCTAAGTTTTCAAAAATCATAAGTTTGGTGACAGCTTTCTTCGAATCCTTTTGATTTAAATGTTCAAAGGCTTGTCCCAGATAGTCAAGACTTCCTTGATCAAAATTCCAGACAGGGGATTTAAGTTTCTCTAAAACAGAGTAAGCCTCCTCAAATAGCCCTTTCTCCGCTAGTAGACTGGCCCATTTAATAATGATTACCAGATTGTTCGGAGCCAACGTGTACAATCTTTCAAGCTGTAGTTGCGCCAATTCCAGCGACTCGGGCCGATTTCCCTGGGTTGACAGCAAACGATATAGTTTATACAGCGCCTCCAGATTTTCCGGTGCGTATTTAACGGCTTTCTGCACCACCTCTATGGCTTTCTCTGGCTGACGCCGTTTCTGGTAGATCTCCGCTTTTAAAAGATAAACGTCCGCATTGTCGGGATCGAATTTCAGGGCCTTATCAATAAAAATTTCAGCAGAATCCGGCTTATTTGAACGCAAATAGGCCAAACCACAATTGGCGTATCCCAGCGCCTGGTCGGAGGCTAACGCCATAACCTTTTCAAACTCCCTGAGCGCGGCTCGAGGCTTTTCCTCCTCCAAATAGGCAATACCGAGGTTTTTGTGGGTGATCGCGGCTTCAAAGTCTGTCGGCGGTGAACCATTCTGTTGCTTACAGCCATTCGACAACAGAGCCGATATCCACCCGATCACAAGTATGAGGCGCATAGTTTTGTATAATATCATAATATCATTTAGTTCGATTCGTTATGATTCAATAAATAGTGATGAATTAAAATAAGGCTCATGATGTTAAACTACAGGTATAATGTACCGGCGGCGCGACTCGCTGGGTCAGATTCATGCGGTGCATCCTTTGTTTCCGTTTTTCACTGCATTGACTGCAATTTGAGAATTTTTCAATATCCCAGTAGATCGGCAAATGTGCGTCCCTGCTGCAGGCTGATCCCATATTCGAGTACTTCTTCGAGGGATTCGATTCTCGGTGGGGAAAATAACCCAAGCTGAAGCAGGCCGTCGAGCGCCCCATTTCCGGCGCGAGTGGGGATGATCACACAACATTCGGTGCCGGCATCAAAAGCAAAATCTATGGACCGTTTGGCCCACATAACACCTTCACTTTCGTTGAGAAATGGGGGTTTCAGGAGGATAAAAGCGCGAACCAATATATCGTTTTGGGTAAGATATTGGGTGGCACAGGTGAAATCCTCCAGTGTCATTCGTTTGTTAAGTTTCTTGAGCACATCGGGGTGAGCGGTCTCCAAACCCAATGCGACCTGCAATTGAGGCTGAAGCAAATCGCGAAAATATAAACAACGTTCATCAATGAGTCGTGGGTGACATTCTATAATCACCGCTTTGAAGGAATCTAACAACTTTGCTATCTTTGGAATATCTTCTGGAGAAATTGCCTGTTCGTCGAAAAAATTACCGCTTCGTAGAGCAACGGCATGCAGCCGGTCGGCACTCCTTTGTAAGTGCAATCGCTGCCATCTTTTTCCGTGCGCGGGTAATGATCCGGATCGAATTTCACATAGTTAGACACGTAAAGATCCAGGTCACCATCGTTGTCGACATCGCCAAAGGCAGCGGCGCAACCCCAGCGTTCATCTCCTACACCAGCCTTATCAGTGACATCTGAGAAAGTGCCGTCGCCGTTATTGTGGTAAAGGATATTGGGTCCCCAGTTTGTAATATAGAGGTCGATGAAGCCATCGCCATCGTAATCAGCGGTGGCGCACCCCATACTCCAGTGGTTGCCGCGCACACCAGCCATCTCCGTGACATCGGTGAAGGTACCATCGCCG
>JABAHQ010008838.1_pt3 | contig 11750 bp, 10 predicted proteins | sample 7062091 | NCBI WGS metagenome assembly JABAHQ01 (sample SAMN14534359, study PRJNA622989) | marine sediment metagenome | biome: marine biome [ENVO:00000428]; feature: marine pelagic biome [ENVO:01000023]; material: deep marine sediment [ENVO:00002113] | place: India: Gulf of Kutch | collected...
CATCTCAATCACGTTATCCCAGGACAGGTAGTTGGGATCGCCGTAGTCAATGGGCTGGGTGACCAGGAAAAATGAGGCTGTAAAGCCATATTTTTTGAGCAGTGGGAAGGCGTTGGTGTAATTGTCGGCGTACCCATCGTCAAAGGTGAGAATAATCGGTTTTTCGGGCAGAGGTTGGAGGCCGGCTAAGTAATAAGTCAGGTCCTCCAGGGAGATGGTCGTGAAATCCTGTTCTTGTAAATAGGCCAGTTGAGCTTCAAAGTTTTCCGGCGTCACCGAGAGGTCCCGGCGATAAATATCGGCCCCGGCCGGGGGCATAGAGAGATAGTGATACATGAGAATGGGCACCCGCGCCGTAATGTCTCTGACTCTGGGCGTTGGTTCTGGGGTAAAGGTGGGGGTGGGTGTTGGCGGTGGGGTTGGCGTGGGCGTTGGGGTTGGCGAAGGGTTGGCTAATAAAATCAGCGGCAGCAGAACGACATGGGTAGGGCGTGGTAAGGGCGAGATAGGGGATATCCAGATGTTGGTTGGCGTCGGGGTAGGGGTAGCTCTGGCGGCCACCGCCGGGACGGTCCGGGTAGAGGTTGGGGTGAAAGTCGGCGTGGGCGGGAATCGTTCGCTGACGGTGAAGAGAACTCCCTCCGCTGGAGATACGCCCTGCGGCGGCAAAATACTCGGTGAAGGACCTGGCTCATCGGCCACCGGACTCACCGGCCTATTCGCCAGAAAAATTATGAGCAATGTGAGCGCAAGCGGAAGGGTAAAATATCGTCCCAAGATCTGCCAAAAATGGGGCATTAGCCAGCGTTACCCAACAACGGTTGTGGAGTTATTTTGCCACGAATTTCACGGATTGGCACGACGATAAAGAGAGGGTGAAATTCGTGGCTGAAAAGATGGGCGTCTGGATTACGCCTTATCATCCAGAACAGCGACGCCAGGAAGCGTTTTGCCCTCCAAAAATTCCAGGCTGGCGCCGCCCCCGGTGGAGATATGGCTCATCTTGTCAGCCAAGCCCGATTGTTCAACGGCGGCGGCACTATCCCCACCGCCGATGATCGTGGTGGCCTCTTCCAAACCGGCCAGGGCGCGGGCGATGGCGAACGTTCCCTCGGCAAAACGCGGGAACTCAAAGACCCCCATAGGGCCGTTCCAGACCACCGTCTTGGCGGCCGCCAGACGATTGGAGAAATGGGCGATTGTGGCCGGACCGATATCCAAGATCATCCACTCGGCAGGGACTTCTTCTACCGAGACAATTTGCGCTTCGGCTTCGGCGGCGAAGCTATCCGCAATTACGGCGTCTACGGGGAGGAAGATCTTATCGCCGGCCTGATCCAGAAGCTCTTTGGCGGTTTCGATGGCCTCATCCTCAACCAGAGATTTGCCCATGGATAAACCTTGCGCCGCTAGGAAGGTGTTGGCCATGCCCCCGCCAATCAGCAAGGCCTCCAACCTGGGCAGCAAGTTTTGGATGACGCCAATTTTATCAGAGATCTTAGCCCCGCCCAAAATGGCCAGGAAGGGAGGAGTGGGGTTGGCCAGGGCTTTGCCCAGGTAATCAAGCTCTTTGGCCAGCAGAAAACCAGCCACCGCAGGACGCAAGGTGTCGGTAACGCCGGCGGTGGAGGCGTGGGCACGATGGGAGCTGCCGAAGGCGTCATTGACGTAGATTTCACCCAGGGCAGCTAATTGGGCGGCAAAGTCAGGATCGTTTTTTGTTTCTCCGGCGTGAAAGCGAGTATTTTCCAGCAAAATGACCTCACCGGGCTGCATGGCTTTGACCGTTTCCTCAACGTCTGGCCCAACGCAGTCATCTAACTTCTTGACCGGACGATCGAGAAGTTCGGCCAGCCGATCAGCCACCGGGTTCATTTTCAATTCATCGACCACCTGATTTTTGGGACGCCCCAGATGAGACATCAAAATCACAGCAGCGTTATGCTCGATAAGATATTCAATTGTCGGCAAGACGGCCCGGATGCGCCGGTCATCGGTAACCAGCCCCTCTTGCAGGGGGACGTTAAAGTCGACCCGGACCAAAACTCGCTTGCCGGATACATCAATATCAGTAATCGTTTTTTTATTCATGGTTGAACCTGCTAAGGCGTAAAACGTAAAACGTAAAACGTAAGGAGCTGAAGCGGCCCATACGTTTTACGTTTTACATTCATGCATGCACATCTTGATCTAATAATGTCAGGCTAACTTAGCCGCCATCATATGCGCCAAATCAGCGGTCCGATTTGAATATCCCCACTCGTTGTCATACCAGGTGACTACTTTAACCAGGTTGCCGCCCAATGCCTGGCAGAGTTGGGCGTCGATGGAGCTGGAGGCGGGGTTACCTTTGTAGTCAATGGAGACCAGTGGCTCTTCCACATAATCCATGACGTCTTTCATGGGGCCGTTGGTAGCCGCTTCTTTTAAGGCAGCGCGAAGTTCTTCGGTGGTGGTCTCTTTTTCGACCTGGCAGGTGAAGTCCACAATGGAGACGGTGGAGGTGGGAACGCGGAGTGCATAGCCGTCGAACTTGCCTTCCAATTCGGGGATGACCAGAGCCACGGCACGGGCCGCACCGGTGGTAGTGGGGATGATGGACATCGCGGCGGCCCGGGCGCGGCGGAGATCTTTGTGCGGCAGGTCCAAGATTCTTTGATCGTTTGTGTAGGCGTGGATCGTGGTCATCAGCCCCTTGACGATGCCAAAAGCATCGTTGACGGCCTTGGCGGCCGGGGCCAGACAGTTAGTCGTGCAGGAAGCATTGGAAATAATGTGATGTTTTTCGGGGTCATACTTGTCGTGATTAACCCCTAAAACGATGGTCAGGTCTTCCCCTTTGGCGGGGGCACTGATGATGACCTTGTTGGCCCCAGCTTGAATGTGCTTACCGGCCAGTTCCCCTGTCGTAAAGAAGCCGGTGCTTTCAATGACGACGTCCACACCCAGATCCCCCCAGGGCAGATCGGCCGGGTCGCGTTGGGAGAGAACCTTGAGGAGCTGGCCATCAATCAGGAGGCCCTCTCCGGTCACTTCGATACTACCATCAAATTTGCCATAGTTCGAGTCATACTTAAGCAGATGAGCCATCGTTGGCAAATCACCAATATCGTTGACAGCAACGACGTCCAGACTCTCAGCATAATTATCACGAATCGCTTTGAAGACTTGCCGTCCGATGCGGCCAAAACCGTTAATACCTACTTTGACAGTCATGCTAAATCCTTTCTTCTAAAGTGAATATAACCGTATGACATGATAAATGGATTGTCCGCAATTGTTAAGTGACGTTTGTCACAAATGGTAGAGATAAATGTCACGAAGATTCGGGTGGCGTGCCGATCAAGCTGTGGGGACCCTTCTTTGCATCTCCATTTGGTACCAAGTGATCAGTTCTTTGGCTAATTTTTCCGAGTCATGTTGCCAGGGCCCGCTCTCATCAATGACATCAGCCTCCACCAAGTAATATCGCATTTTATCAGGTAATGTAGGAATCACCAAATTGCGGCCTAAACTTGAAGGTAAAGGAGGGCTGAAATTGTTGTTGACCATGATATGGCTGAAAAAGCCTGGCCCAACGTGGATTTCCAGGGCGCGTATATGATCAGCCAGGGTAAAGTCATCGGTCTCCCCTTTTTGGGTGGCGATGTTGCAGATATAGATCTTAGACGCCTGGCTGACCCGAACAGCCTGGGCAATCTCCGGGACCAGTAAGTTGGGCAAAACACTGGTAAAAAGACTGCCTGGCCCCAGAACAATCAAATCAGCCTCCAAGATCGCCCTAACCGCCCCCGGATAAGCCGGTGGATTGTCCGGATCCAGATAAACGCGTTCAATGGGATAGGGCGCGCGCGGGATCGCGCTCTCACCGCGCACCTGGGTGACCCCCTCTTCGACGGTCATGTCAGCGTAGAGCGTGACATCCTTGAGCGTGCTGGGCAAAATCTGGCCGCGGATGGCCAACACTTTGCCACTTTCGACCAGGGCCTTCTCAAAGCTGCCGGTCACGGCGGCCATGGAGGTGATAAATAAGTTGCCAAAACTATGGCCCCCTAAGCCATTTTCTTCTCCCCTCGTCCTGGCAAAGCGGTACTGAAAGAGCTGGGTGGTTAGAGCCTCGTCGTCAGCCAGGGCGGCGATACAGTTACGAAAATCGCCCGGTGGGAGAACACCCAACGAATGACGTAACCGCCCCGACGAGCCGCCATCATCGGCCACGGTGACGATCGCAGTGATGTTGTCAGTATATTTTTTCAGGCCGCGTAAGAGGACACTCATCCCCGTCCCTCCGCCAATAGTGACCACTTTAGGGCCTTTGCGCCGGCGGCGGGCGGTGTGGAGCATTTCGGCCACTTCGGCGGCGTCAGTCTGTCGTTGGAGAAAGGCCCGGATCAGGGTCTGATTAATGCAGTAGAGGCTGAAGCCGATCAGACCAAAGCCAACAGCGCTAAAAATAGTGGCTCGAAGCCAGCGTGGCCAAAATTGCAAGGCCAGCAGGCGAATCCAGTCCGGGTAGCCGCTAGTCCCGTATAAGTCCCGTAACAACAGAGCCAAGCCCAGAGCTAAAATAGTGATCCCAATATAAAGCAAGATCAGCCAACGTTTAACCCCTAAACCAGGTCTCAACCAGCGGGTGGCGGTGTCGATTTTATCTGGCATGGAAAGCTCCTGAGTGAAAAGTTCTCTTTAGAGTAGAGTGTATTTCAATTCGGTTGGGGAGTCCAAGGCTTTAGCCTGGTAACCCGGCAAACCTAAAGGGTCGGACTCCAATATTCCAGCCTCTCAATTTCACTCCTGTTGTTTTTGATTACTCAAGCCGCGCAACATTTCCGTAACCGAGACACGAGTTGCCTCCGCGGCGAAGCCCCAGCCCAAGAGGGCGAAATAATCGCCCCAGGCGTTGGCCCCAAAGGAGGCCTTGGCAATGTACAGTTCGCTAAAGCCAGCCCCGGCCAGGGCGACAACCATAATCACATAGCCGAGGGCAGTGAAAATAGCCAGCCGATTTCGGGCTGCGGCGAGTTGCGTTTCCTGATAGGCGAGCCGGATTGTGGGGGGCGACGCGACTCGCTTGAAGGCCCGGCCGGTCGCCCCAGCCATGCCCCGCGCAGAGAGGGAGAAAGCCATCTCCGGATCGAGGGCCTCTTTGGACAGGGGCTGTTGGGCCAGCACCTCCCTTAGCTCAGCGATAGCTTCTTGCATGTTGGCTTTTAGTTTCTCACGACCTGCAGCATCATCGGGGGAGAGGCTGACCATCTGTTGCGCGAATTCGCGCGATTTACGCTGCCAGCTTTGATAGGCTTCATCCGTTTCCGGCAAGGCTATACACATTTCGTGGAATTGTTCTTCTGAGGTCCTCAGTTGGATCAAATCATTGATCTGGGTGGCCAGCTCTCTCAACCGTTCGCGCAATTGGTCAGGGCTCTCGAAGTCAGGGAGGGTCCGCAAAACATCTTCCAGGCCTTGATAGACCTCGCGCTCGTAATTCCCCTCGATGTCCAGGTCCTGATCGTGCAGCCGTTCCACCAGTTGGGCATGATAGGCCAGTTGGGTCAACCAATCGTCGCTGGTGCGCCGCCACTTGAGCCAGACCATCTCGGCCCGCTCGATGGCCTGCCCGGCCGCCCCCCAATCTTCGGCCTGGAGGGTCGCCTCCACATCGACCAGCTCCGTTTCGATGCGGCGTCTAAAAGGCTCCGGTAAGTCTGGATCTCCCCGCATTTGGGCCCGTAGCTGGCTGATCCGGACCAAAATCTCATCTCGCGGCCTGACCTGCGCCCGATAGGTCGAAACCCCTACCCCCAAGGCGATACCCACCAACAAAACCAGCAAAGGCAAAGGCCAGGCATCCTTCACTTTGACCGTCAGCGGGACATTCACCGTTCCGCCATCATAGACGATCAGCAGGTTTCCCGCGAATTCCCCACTGGGCACGCCGCGCAAGACAAATTGTACCGGGATGGCCAATACTCCGCCGGGCTCCACTGTCGCCGCGGCCATATCGGGCTGGATGGCGCCGGCCGGCAGGACGGTGGCCATATCGGTCCGAGGCAGATCCTCCGGGATGAGGCGCACCTCGCTCAAGGGCTCAGCGCTGTGTAGCAAAATTTGGCGGGCGGCGACGGTCCCTCGCGTCCCGGTGACGGTGATCTGGGTCGGTTTGACAGTGACGCCCTCCTGGGCGTTAACCCGCCCGGCCAGCATCAAGACGGCTAGCAGGGACACGATGAGCCAGAGCGAGGTTTTGCCGTGGGTTAGGGTTTGTTTCTTAACGATCGAATAAAGCTTCATAAGTGGGTAAATCGTGACAAGGTAAAAGATTCGTATTTCGTATTGCGTATTTCGTATTCCGTTGGAGTTGAAATTACGCAATACGTAACACGAAATACGGCTTATTAAGACCCTCCGTTTATGTCCGATATGTCTATTGTTATTAAATACACGGCCAGGCTAAAATCGTTTCACCCAGCGGCGCATCAACTCGACAGTGAAGCGCCAGCCCGATGAGGCCAGATAGCGTATTGATGCCCACCAACAAGGCCCAACGTTGGCAAATGGAGCCGGGGGATGGAGTAAGCGGGGGTAGTTGATTTTTGTAGCACAAATCTCCTCGCTCTGAGGCCACGGAAGTCTCAGCCTCCGGGGTGGAGGGGACAAAGTTCATTTGTCGCAACAGTTCCGGGAGCAGCCCCTGCCGATCGCAGTAGGCTGTTAGCGCCCGGGCTTTCCGCCTCAGGCTCATGCCGGCCGCAAAACGGTGATAGACGGCCTGGTAATGGTCATAACAGAGACGGGTCAGGCCTTCATCGTCAAAGGTGGCGGTTAGCTGGCGACGAATCTCGTCGAGAGACGGCGGCTGGTTCATCTCGCTGTGAACTCCCGGGAAGACATTGGCTAGAGAAAATTTTCTCTCACTAGTATAAACGAAGCGAGCGCACAATGCAAGCAGAATTTGCTTGAGAAACAGCGCTTACTATCATCTTCGACATTACAAATTTACAGTCTGAGCTAACGAAGCCGTGAAGCGTGAAACGTGAAGCGTGAAACGTGAGACTTCTTAACACAAATCCATCACGTTTCACGTTTCACGCTTCACTTAGATTGTTAGCGCATATAGATAAATTATAAGCCTATTCTGTTAGCGAATGAGCCAAGCTTAAGATTCAATAAACCAACTCCCCGCGCACAAAAGCGGCTGTGCGCGGGTCCTGGGGGGCGGTGAAGAAAGTGGGGGTGTCGGCCACTTCGACCAGGCGGCCGTCGAGGAGGAGGGCGGTGCGGTGGGCCAGGCGCTTGGCCTGGAAGATGTTGTGGGTGACCAGGACGACGGTGGTGCCCCGCTCCCGGTTGACTGCGCGGATGATTTGCTCGATCAGCTTGACGTTGTAGGGGTCCAGGTTGGCCGTCGGTTCGTCCAGGAGGAGGACGGTGGGCTCAACGATCAAGGCGCGAGCCAGGGCCACCCGTTGGGCCTCCCCCCCGCTCAGCTTGCGGGCCGAGGCTTTGGCCAGGGCCGACAGACCGACCTGCTCTAGAGCGGCGGCGACAGCCGGCTCAATATGTTTGGGGGCTTCCTGGCGCAGTTTGAGGCCATAGGCGACGTTGGCGGCCACGGAGCGGTTGAGCAAGACGGGGCGTTGGAAGACGGTGGTAACTTGACGGCGGACGGTCAGAGGAGGCAGATGGCTGTTAGAGGCATTCACCGGGCCGAAGCGCAGGGTCCCGCCGGCCGGTTGCTCCAGGAAGTTGAGCAGGCGCAGCAGGGTGCTCTTACCGGCCCCACTGGGGCCGACCAGGGCCAGAATCTCCCCGGCGTAGATGTCCAACCGCTCCACTTGCAGCACCGGGCGGCCATCGTAGACCTGGCTTAGGTTGTGGAGGTGATAGAGGATCTGATCGCACCCCGGGTTCACCGAACGAAATCCCTCCCTTGCGAGCGGAGCATAAGCAGATTAATCAAAAATGTCAGGGACAACAAGATCACCCCCAAGGCGATGGCTAAGTCAAAATTCCCTTTACGCGTCTCCAGGACGACGGCGGTGGTCAGGGTGCGCGTTTTGCCCTCGATGTTGCCCCCGACCAGCATCACCGCCCCGACTTCGGAGATGACCGCCCCAAACCCGGCGATGACCGAGACGATTACCCCGGCGCGGGCTTCGGCCAGAACGGCCAACGTGGCCTGCCAGTCGGTAGCGCCTAAGGAGAGCAATTGCTGCCGCAAATTGGGATCGACCCCCTTGACGGCGGCCATGGTCAGGCCGGCCACCAGGGGCAAGGCGATGATAGTTTGGGCGACAATGATGGCCCTGGGGGTGAAAAGCCAGCCTAATGTCCCAACCGGACCGCTACGCGAAAGCAACAAATAGACAAATAAGCCGATGACTACGGGGGGAAAGCCCATGCCGGTGTAAAGGAGGGCCATGGTCATCCGGCGACCGGGGAAGGACTTCAAGCCGAGCAAGGCCCCCAACGGGATGCCCAGCAGGGTACTATAAGCTAAGGCGACCCCGGAGACGTACAAAGAAAACCAGATCACTTCGTAGAGCGTTGGGTCCAGGCTAAGAATCAGTCCGAAAGCCTGGCCAAGTCCCTGGAGTAAGTCATTCATTGATCATACCTGCCTGAAAAATGAGAACTTATAGAAAAATCAATTAAACATCGTACAAATGGGTTACGCTTCAACTTCCCGGAAGCTATGGAGTCTCTCGTTTGGCAGTGTCACCTTGGCACTCGGTCAGGTCGTCTCGTAGGAGGCACTGCGCAGCTTCCGGGAAGTTAGCTCAATCAGGTTACCTGGCCGCGTTCCAGGCGGCTGAGTCGGGCACGAAGAGGGGCATGCCGAAATCAGCTACGCCAAATTGGCTAATCAATTGTTGCGTCTCCAGCGAGGTCAACCACTCGATGAAGGCGGTGGCGCCGGCCGCATTCACCTCAGGATGACGTTCGGGGTTAACGGCGATGACCCCGTAGGGGTTGAAAAGCCGTGAGTCCCCTTCGGTTAAGATTTCCAGGTCAAGCCCCCCTAATTTGCGGGCCAGATAGGTGGCCCGATCGCTGAGGGTATAAGCAGCTTGTTCGTTGGCCATGGTTAGGGTAGCCCCCATGCCCTGGCCAATTGAGAGGTACCAGTCGCCGGCCGGCCGGACATAGGTTTTATCGGCGCTCGTGAGGCTGCCGGCCTCGACCAGAGGGACATCACTGGCCCGCCAGAGGGTCTGTTCCTTGGTGTGGGTGCCAGAGTCATCCCCCCGAGAGACGAAGGTGCTTTGGGTTTCGGCAATTTTAGTCAGGGCGGCAACGGCATCGGTCATCCCGGCGATGCCGGCCGGATCACTGGCCGGACCGACGATGACAAAATCGTTGTACATCACATCCTGACGGTTGACCCCATATCCCTCGGCCACGAAGGCATCCTCCCGCTCGCGAGCATGGACCAGAATGACGTCGGCGTCCCCATTTTCACCCAACTGGATGGCCTGGCCTGTGCCGACGGCAATGACTTCGACCGTAGCGCCGTAACGCTCCTCAAAATCGGGCAAGATCGCTTTGAGCAAGCCGGAGTCGTCGGTGCTGGTGGTGGTGGCCAGGACCAGGCGGCCCACCTGCTGGCCGGTCGGCTCGGTTGAGGTGGTCGTGACTGCTGGCACATTAAGCGGGCGGTTCAGCATAGTTTCAGCCTCGGCGGCGCCGGGGAGGCATAATTTCCAACCGACTTCGATCAGGTCGGCATTCTCAATTTCGGCGAAGGTCGGGTCAACAGCGTGTTGGGCGTTGGTAGCTTCGACAATGGCCGGATAGGCAAAGACATCACCGTAGACTTTTTCGGCGATCTTTGAGAGCCAGTCATCGGCCTGCACGACCACTTCTTGTTCGCAAACGACCCCCTCCTGGGCAAAGGCTACAGTCAGAAGGGCCGAAGAGGCTATGAGAGCCAGTAACAAAAGAAGCATGTTTAGTAAAATTGTTTTACGGGTACGCATTGTTAGGCACTCCTTTTTCAAGAGCAAGCTTGGATCTGAGTAATTACAAATAAGGTGTGTTTCATTTCGGTTAGAGAGTCCAAGGCTAAAGCCTTGTAACCCGGCAAACCTGAAGGTTTGGACTCCAATATTCTAGCTTCTCAACCCATTTGAGACATACTCTTATGAATAATTCTTGGTGAACAATTGGCTACTTTTGTCAGAAAACCTCTACCTCTTGCCCGGTCTCCCTGGTATCATATCCCCCCAGTGCGGCCACAGCTTCTTTGAAGCGGGTCGAGCGAACGACTGTTACCAGAGACTGGGCAACCGCTGTCCCCCAGACATCCTGGCGAAATGCCAGGTCGTAACGCTCTTGGGTCAAGGGGACAAAGCCAAGCCTGTAAGCCGAGGCGGCGGCGTGGATACCCAAGCCAACTGTGGCCGTCCCTTCTTCCACAGCCCGAGCTACTGCCAGATGGGTCACTTCTTCCCGCTCATAGCCGGACACGCTACCCGGTGAGATAGCCAGAGCCTTAAGCTGGGCATCCAACCAGATACGGGTGCCGGAGCCAGCTTGTCGATTGACCAGACGCACGTCAGAGCGGCTCAGGTCGGCCAGACAGCGCAACTGCTGCGGATTCTCCGGCGGGGTGATCAGCCCCAGCGAGCGATGGGCCAGGGTGACCAGGGCCACCCGGCGGCCGGGCAACAACCGTCTCACGAAAGGGATGTTATAAGTATCGGAAAGCTCATCCCACAGGTGGATGCCAGCCACTTCAGCCTCGTTACGGGCCAGGGTCATCAGCCCGCCTAAACTTCCCAGGTAAGTAACGGAGAGGCCCTCCTCGGCCTTTGTGTCAGCCAACATGCGGGCCAGAATCTCGACGGTGAGGTCGTGGCTGCCGGTAAAACGCAGCCTCGTCGGCGGCGCAGTTCGGGGCGGGGAAGTGTTTTGATGTTGTAGATCTCGCCAGCGCGCGCTGGCCACGGAGAGGGCCGCCTCGACCTGGGCGGGGGTGTGACCGCTGCCAATAGCTTCGAGCAGGAATTGCTCGGCCCGGTTGACCAGAGAGGCCCATTGCCAGGTGGGGTCCTGCGGCTGAAGAGGGCTGGGCAAGACCTTGGTGCCACTGCCGCGATGTCCCGCCACCAATCCCTCCTGGACCAATTGGGCATAGGCGCGGCTGACCGTGCCCGGCGTACAGTCCCATTGATGGGCCAGCGTTCGGACAGGGGGGAGTTTGTCGCCCGGTTTGAGTTCGCCTGAGGCGATCCGTTGGCGCAGAGATTCGGCTATTTTTTGGTAGAGAAACGCATTACTGTCCCGCATAATTGTACCATTTGTAACAATACAATTATAACAAAACCAGAGTTTTTTGCCAAAATTTGGTATGGTTTATAGGTTCAAGCAGGAATTTAGCCATTTATCGCCTTTCGCCAACCATCTTCGTGAAACGTGAAGCGTGAGGCGTGAAACGTGAAGCGTGAAGCGTGAAGGTTTCTGGCCTGGACTCATTACGTTTCTCAAATACTGTTAAGCATAGAGTTTAAGTCGTTAGGAGAGGTGCATTTCTGTTTGGGGGAAGGAGGCCAATCTTGTGTATTTAGAACATCTGAGCTATAATGGATATTGATAAACTTCCTAGAAAGGTAGGTTCTTTAGGAATCCAGAGGGTTGACACCGAGATCGTGCCGGATATGTATCCGGTACGGGCCCTGAGCGGACTTAAGTCCGCAGGTAGGAGGTTACAGATATTCAGATACTGTTGGCGAATGTTATGGTAACTT
>JABAHQ010039123.1_pt2 | contig 11746 bp, 11 predicted proteins | sample 7062091 | NCBI WGS metagenome assembly JABAHQ01 (sample SAMN14534359, study PRJNA622989) | marine sediment metagenome | biome: marine biome [ENVO:00000428]; feature: marine pelagic biome [ENVO:01000023]; material: deep marine sediment [ENVO:00002113] | place: India: Gulf of Kutch | collected...
CGGCACCGCCGCCGAGGTCACCCCGGTGCGGGAGGTGGACAACCGGGTCATAGGCTGCGGCAGCCGCGGACCGGTCACCACGGTGCTGCAGAAACTCTACTTCGACGTGGTCCAGGGACGCTACGAGGTGGACCCGGGGTGGCTCGTCCCCGTCGCCTGACGGCCCTGTCATGAGCCGCGAACAGGCTACTCTGATCGTCGGTCCTTCCTGGGTGGGGGACATGNNCCCCCGCCTGGAGCGAGCCCCTGCTGGCGCGCATGCCCCAGGTCCGGGAGGCGCTCCACCTGCCCTTCGACCATGGCGAGTTGCGGCTGGCAGAGCGCCGCCGGTTGGGGCGCGCGCTGGGAAAAAGGGGCTACAGCCAGGCCATCGTTCTGCCCAACTCCCTCAAATCGGCCCTGGTACCCTTTTTTGCCGGTATTCCCGTGCGAACCGGCTGGCGCGGCGAGATGCGTTTCTCAACGATATCCGGCTGCTCGACAAGCAGCGCTATCCGCTGATGATCCAGCGTTTCGCCGCCCTGGCCTGGCCGCCCGGTGCGCCGTTGCCCGATGCCCTGCCCTGGCCGAAGCTGGAGGCGGATCGGGAAGCCGGGGAGCAGTTGCGCGAGCGCCTGCAGTTGACCGCCGCGCGACCGGTGCTGGCCCTGTGTCCGGGGGCGGAATTCGGTCCCGCCAAGCGCTGGCCCGCGATTTACTACGCGCGGGTGGCCGAGACTCTGATCGGCGCCGGCTGGCAGGTCTGGTTGTTCGGCTCCGGGAACGACAAGCCCGTGACCGGGACCCTGGCCGAGGCGCTGAGCCCCGCCGCCCGGGAGCACTGTTGCGACCTGGCCGGACAAACCCGGCTGGGGGAGGCCATCGATCTGCTGGCGCAAGCCGACGCTGTGGTCAGCAACGACTCCGGGGCTGATGCATATCGCCGCCGCTCTGGAGCGGCCCATGGCCGTGGTGTACGGCTCCACCTCCCCGGGTTTTACGCCGCCGCTGGCGCAGAAGGTGGAGACCCTGTCCGTGCCGGTGGATTGCGGCCCCTGCTTCCAGCGGGAGTGCCCTCTGGGGCACATGAAATGCCTGACCGGCGTGTCCCCGGAACGGGTGCTCGACGCGCTCGAGCGGTTGACGGCCTGAGCGCATGCATCTGGGCATCCTGCTTTTCCGGTATTTTCCCTTCGGCGGTCAGCAGCGGGATATGCTGGCGATCGCCCGTGAGGCGTTGAACCGTGGCCACCGGGTCACCGTGGTCTGCCACCAATGGCAGGGTGAACGCCCCGAGGGACTGGAGGTGGTGGAAGTGGACGTGGCCGGTTCCGGCAATCACCGCCGCATGCGCTCGCTGGCCGAGCGAGGGCGGGCCGTGCTGCGAAAGCGGAGGGCGGAGCTGGTGCTGGGTTTCGTCAAGGTGCCGGGACTGGATGTCTATTTCGCCGCCGACCCCTGTTTCGCCGAGAAAGTCCGGAGCCGAAACCCGATCTATCGACTCGTACCCCGTACCCGCACCTATCTGGCCTTCGAGCGGGCGGTCTTCGGCGCGGACAGCCAGACCCATGTCCTGGAAATCGCCCCCCGGGATCGTGCGGTCTACCAGCGGCACTACGCCACACCGGAGACGCGTCTGCACGTTCTCAAGCCCGGCATCGACCGGGACCGACGCGTACCGGACGATTACCGGTCGGTGCGCCGGGAGCAGCGCCGGGCTCTGGGAATCGCAGACAACCGCATCTGTCTGCTGGCCCTGGGATCCGGTTTTCGCACCAAGGGACTGGATCGCAGCCTGGCCGCGCTGGCGGAGCTGCGTCGACGCGGCTCCGAGGTACAACTGCTGGTGGCCGGCGAGGACCGTGTCGGCCCCTTCCGCAGGTTGGCCCGCAAACTCGGTGTGGCGGATCGGGTGGAATTTCTGGGCGGGCGAGACGATATCCCCGAATTGCTTCAGGCGGCGGATCTGTTGCTCCATCCCGCCCGGCGGGAAGCCGCCGGCAACGCTCTGCTGGAGGCGTTGATCGCCGGTCTGCCGGTGATCGCCACCCGAACCTGCGGCTACGCGCATTACATCGAGGAGGCGGCCATGGGAGCGGTGATCGATGAACCGGCACCACCGGCGCGGATCGCCGACGCGGTGCTGGCGTTGCTGCAAACGGACGGCGACACCTGGCGGGCGCGGGGACGGCAATTCGCCGACAGTGCGGATATCTACGATCGCCCGGCACAGGCGGTCGATATCCTCGAATCCCTGGGAGCGGGCAAGTGAAGGAACTGGTACTGAGGGAGCCGCTGGCCACACTCTGGCGGGACCAGGACGTCTTTGCCCGGGTGCGGGAGCTGGACGGCCGGATCGTGCGGGACAAGGAAGGACGACGGACGTCCAGGTGTGTCATCGAGGGTGAGGGATACTACCTGAAACACCACNNCACCACACCGGCGTGGGCTGGCGGGAGGTCGTCAAGAACCTGCTTCAGTTGCGTGCGCCGGTGGTGGACGCCGGCAACGAATGGCGCGCCATGAACCGCCTGGAGGCGCTGGGGATCGGCACTCTGGAGGCGGTGGCTTTCGGGCGCCGGGGGGTGAACCCGGCCCGGCGAGAGTCCTTTGTTCTGACCCGGGAGCGGCTCGAGGTGGAGACCCTGGAGGATCTCACCCGGGACTGGTCGGTCTCCCCGCCGCCGTTTGAGCTGCGGCTCGCCCTGATCCGGGGCGTGGCGGCTATCACCCGCCGTATGCACGAGGACGGCATCAATCATCGGGATCTGTATCTGTGCCACTTCTGGCTGGATATTTCCGGGGGGGAGCCGGTCCGGCAGCCGCCGCAGACGCTGCGCTTTTTCCTGGTGGACCTGCACCGGGCCCAGATTCGTCACCGTGTTCCCCGCCGCTGGCTCATCAAGGATCTGGCGAGCCTCTATTTCTCCAGCCTGGACGCGGGTCTCGGTGCCCGGGATGTGTTGCGCTTTTTGCGCCACTACTTTCCCGGTTCGTTGCGCTACACACTGGGCCGTGAAAGGCGTTTGCTCGCACGGGTGGAACGACGGGCCCGGGCGCTCTATCGGCGGGATTTCGGACGCGAACCCCGACTGCCCCTGTCGTAACGCCTAGAGCACCGCGCGGGGCAATAGCGGCAGCTTTTCCCGGGGCACGATCAGGATGTTCTTGTAGATCCGCCGGGGATCGAAGGCGTAGAGGCGGGTACGTTTGGGCAGCAACCGGCGACTGAGCCCGCGCCGGATCATCCACCATCGGCGCCCCTCCCAGAACTCCGGATCCCGGTTGTTGCCCAGCACGAAGACCTCGTAGTCCGCCAGCAAATTATCGAACAGCGCCGCCTCGTTGATGCGATGGGTCGCCTCCTCGTCGTTCCACTCCATGAGGATCAACGGCCGGCAGCCACTCAGGGTGCGGGACAGCCCCCGAATGACGTCGAGCTCGTGGCCTTCCACGTCCAGCTTGATGAAGTCCACCGACTTCACTCCGAGGCGCTCCAGAGCCTCGTCTCCCCGCATGCGTTGCACGAGCTGTGTCTCGGAGCGATCGTATCGCTGATGGAGACTCGACGAGCCGATATTGCCCGCCCGATTGATGTGGATAAGCGCTTCGCCGCCCTGGTCCGACAGCGCCGTGTGGACGGCGTGCACATGGTCCAGTCCGTTCTGGGCGATATTGGCGTGCAGCAGCTGGAATATTTCGTCGATGGGCTCGAAGGCGTAGACGGCACCGGCGTGGCGGGAGAACGCCAGGGTATGGTTGCCGATATTGGCACCTATATCCAGTACCACCGGGCGGTTCATCCTTGCCAGCAGGGAGACCAGGAAGCGCAGTGTGGTGTACTCGTACAGCCCGTGTCTGCGGATGCGTTCGCCGATGTAGTCGCCCTTGAAAAAGGTGATGCGATGGCCCAGAGGGGTGGTGACCGTTTCTGTGTTGTGGTGCATGAAAGGTCCTTTCGGGAGAGGCACCGGTGCCGGGGCTCGCCCCGACGTTGATGGTCGGCCCCACAGAATACAACATCCGGATGGCGTTTATCGGGCTGTCGCATGACAGGCCGTCGCGGCAAAGGCACCACGCGTCATTCGTTCCCGCTATTTGACACCATTCCGGTCGGGGTAAGCCGCCACTCGTTGCGCCAGGGTGCGTTCGTCCTTGGCGCGGAAGCGCTCGAAAAGCGCCCGACAACGGTGAATCCGCAGGGCGTCCAGATCGATGATTTCCAGGTGTTGCCCGTCCCAGAGAATGTTGGGCGTCTTGACGTCGCCGTGGGTGATGGCAAAACCGTGAAGCCGGGACACCAGTTTCCGGGTCGATGCCGACACCCGCTCCCATTGCGCGGGACCCAGCTGCCCCCGGTCGAAAAGATCGCAAATGGGTTCCCCCGCGGAACATTCGGTGACGATATAGCTGTTCCAGGGCAATCCCCGGCGGCGGCGCACCACGCAGAAAAGGGGGCGCGGTGTGGCGATCCCCAGCTCCCGCAACAGCAAACCGCGCCGTAGCGCCCGGCGGCCGCGCACGCCACCCAGCCGCTGTCGCAGGGAGTGCACCGTGCCGCGGTGGTTGTAGCGTTTGATCACCCAGGTTTTGTCCCGGATGTGCACCGCCGCCACGGTGGAGGCATGATCGTGCTTGATCCGCCGTCCGGTCTCCAGGAGTCGGTCCAGCTGTCGCCAATGGGCGTCCCCGTCCTCCAGCAGAGCGAGCGCGTCGGGCTCGCCGATGACTTCTTCCTCCCGGCAGTCGCGGCGCGCCAGCGACCCGTTGCCGGCCATTGTCCGATCGATTTCCGCGAGCAGCGAACGTACCAATGGATGCCTCATGGGCTCACCCTCGCGATCCGGCCCCGGCCCGCCGTGGCAGTGCCTCGCTCATCCGTGCCAGCACGTCGTCGGGTGTCAGGGAATGCATGCAGCGATAGGCCGCGAAACACTGTTTGGTGGAGCAATCCGGGTGGCAGGGCGTGGCGCTGCGCAGGGTGCGAGCGTTGTCGCCGAGGGGAGCCCAGAGGGCATCGTTGCTGGGGCCGAAAATGGCGAAGGTGGGCAGCCCGCAGGCCGCCGCCAGGTGCGTCGGCCCCGTATCGTTGCCGAGAAACAGCCGGGCCCTTTGAAAGAGGGCCATCAAGGCGCCCAGGGACAACCGGTCGTGCAGGTTCACAAAGGGGGCGGAAACCTCCGTTGCCAGCCGCTCGATGGTCTCGCCGTCCCGACGTCCGGCGCCGGTGACGACCACCGTCATGCCACGGTTGTGCAACACCCGGGCGATTTCGGCAAACGCGGATACCGGCCACTGTTTGTAGTCCTTGGTGGCCCCGGGATGGAGGACTGCAATCGGCTCGCCCCGGTCGCACTCTCCTTCGAGCAGTGCGTCGACCCTCTCCAGGGCGGCGGGGGGTGCTCGAAGGGGCGGATAACCGGGACTGATGGCCTCGCCGGTGATGGCGCGGGCGATCGCCTGGAAATCGAAAAATTTGTGGGTCTCGGCGTGCTCCAGCGCAACCCGGTGCCCGAACCCTTTGCAGAATCGGTTGTCGGGGCCGATGGTCCACTTGCTGCCGGACAGGGGGACGAAGTGCTGGCTGATCTGTTCCCCCTCGACGGCGATGGAAAACGCCGGTCGGCAGCGCCGGATCTCGCGCAAAAACTTCAAACCCGTCGCCGCCTGCCCCCAAAGGCCCTGTTGCTTGAGCCTTCCTCGGGGAAAGAAAACCGGACGGGATTCCAGCCCGGCGGCCTCGACGATGTCCCGATAGGCCTCATCCACCACCAGGTGGCGGGGATTGTCGCGCAACTGTTGTTCGATGGCGGCAATGGCTTTCAGAGCAACCAGGAGGTTGCCCATGTGCTTGGAAGGCATCCAGAGCATGACTCTGGCGTCGGCCGGAATCGTCACTTGCGGCGATGACTCGCCCGTGAGGGCTCCCCTGGTTTCTGGCATGCAGAGCTGGCGGTTCGCGATCGGGTTGGCGACAAATCCTACCATAATGCTTTGGCGGCGGTTTGCCGCTGCCGGGCCTGCGCCGGCCCCGGGCGCCCCCGCCTGTGGGCGTGGTATGATCTGGCGGTTTTTACCGGCGGGGGCGGGATTGCAGATCCTGTATCCCGCGGGTTCCCGGGGGAAGGGTTGCCAACGCGAAAGGGGAGGCGGAATCATGGCGCAGGGGCATGCACAGACCGTGTTGCAGGTCTGCCATACCAGCATGCCACCGTTCGACGATGTCGCCCGCCAATGGCGAGTGCTCTTTGAGGATACCGGCTTTCGTGTGGTAACCGTTTTTCTCACCGGACAGACCGACGACGGCGTCAAAGAGCTGGTGGGCGGCGATGTGATTTTCCTGGGATACAGCTCCCGGGACTTGCGCGGGCTCAAACGCCGGCCGATCGCGGATATGCGCCGCCTGCACGCAGAGTTCGGATTCCGGTTGTTGATCGCCCACCGTTACAAACCCATCTATATCGCCGCCCATATTCCCGAGGTTCCGCTTATCGCCGTCAGCCATGGTGCCGGCGTTTACGATGGCTTCTTCCGCCGGCAGTTTATCCGCCGCCGGGCGCGGCGCTCCCTGCTGGTGGGGGTGTCCGACGCGGTGCGGGAAGAGATAAGGCGAACGGTTCCCGGGTTTCCCCATGAGCGAATTCTCTGTCTGCACAATCACCTGGACCTGGATCGGGTCCGGACGCAACAGTACGACAGGGAAGAAGCCCGGCGTCGTCTGGGGTTGCCTCCGGATGCCTTTGTTCTGGGCAACGTGGGGCGGCTTCACAGCGACAAGGATCAGCACACCCTGATCGAGGCCTTCGCCCGGGCCGTTCCAAGCCTGTCCCGGCCGATGCTGGCGATCGTGGGAGTCGGTCCGCTCGAGGAGGAGTTGCAGCGTCGGGCCGAGGCGCTGGGCGTCGCCGATCAGGTGCGCCTGCTGGGGTGGGTACCCCGTGCCTGGCGCTATTTCCGCGCCTTTGATCGGTTCGTCCTGACTTCTAGGCGAGAGGGTTTCGGTATGGTGCTGCTGGAAGCCATGGCGGCGGAGGTCCCGGTCATCAGTTCCCGGGTCGGTGGCGCACCCGAGGTGGTGGGGGAGTGCGGGGGGCTGTTCGAGCAGGGCGATGTGGAGACGCTGACCGCATTGATGCTGGAATCCCGGGCCGGGAACTCGGGCGCGGACGGGCTCGAGCGGGTGGAAAAGCATTTCAGCGACAGGGCCGCGAGAGCCGATTTCTGGCGTCAGCTGGAAGCCAGCGGCCTGCCGGTTTCGTCTTCGTAAGCGGATTCCGCCCGCGTGTCGGTGCCGTGCAGCGTTGCCGTATCACCAATGGACGTCCGGTATCCGCAGATCAAGCCCACGGGCATCCAGTAGAACAGCCACATCCATTCCGGTTTGGCGAGAAAAACACTGCCGGTGGTCAGCGCCGAGAGACAGCCGAACAGCAACCAGACATAGACGGGGGTGATCCCCCGGAGTCGTTTCCAGTCCTGAAAGCAGGTCTTCAGGTGCCAAAGGGCGAGCCCCAGTCCGATGACGCCGCCGAATCGCAGCGTCGCCAACCAGGAGTTGTGACTGTGCTCGACGCGAAACCCGTCCGCCAGGACGATGTCGGCTTTTTCCAGCAGGCCCTCTCCCCACAGCGGCGAGGTCGTAAAGCGCTGAATCGCCTGGTACCAGATTTCGTTGCGATGGGACCAGGAAAAGAGCCGTTCGCGAATCAGGGCGACGGTCTCCGGGAACAGCGCGACAATCGCGAGCGCGGCCACGGCGAGAACCCCGAGCTTGAGCAGCAACTGCTGCCGCCGCGGCGGATAGACCACCAGAGTGGCGACCATCGTAATCGCCAGAAATGCGATAGGGCCGCGGCTCTGGGTCAATACCACGGCCAGATACGCCAGCATCGCCAGCCAGAAATAGGGGTTCAGGGTATTCTGAGGGTAACGCTGTCTACCCAGCGCGAACGCCATGGCGCCGACGATACCAAAGCTGGTGGCGGCCACCAGCGGGTTGGCATTGGCGCCCAGTCCCGCCATGCGGGGGAAACTCGCTCCCGATTCGATGAAGTAAACGCCGATAGTCGCAGCGATCACACCGGAGCCGACCCAGACCACGAAAGCGGGCAGAGCGCGGAAGAACTCCGGGTAGCTACGGGCGATCCAGGCGCAGGCGGACAGCCAGGCGAAAATGCACACGACCTGCTTGTAGAAGTCCAGCAGCGGAACGAGTCCCGGGTTGTCGCTCCACAACGAGGAGGTGGCCAGATAGAGTGTCAGGGCGAGACTCGAGCGCACCAGGGGTTGTGAGAACAGCGCCATGTGTCTGTGGATCGCGGGAGCGAGAAGCAGCCAGGGCGCGAGGACCAGCAGGTAAAAATCCACCTTCACCGCGCTGGCATGGGGCAGCAGATAGAACCCCAGCAGAAAGATCAGCACGCCGGCCGCCATGCACAGTGTGAGGCAGCGGAGAACGGCGGAAGGAAGTCGGTTCATTGGCAAGCCCGGTGAGCCCGCGAAGCGGGTCCAGCAGGGGAGGACCTCGCCGGTTGTGGTTGTTGGCGAAAAGGAGCCGCTTCGACCTTCCCTGTTGGCGGAATAAGCATGGTTCGAGTCCGGGGGCGCACGGTGTGTCCAGCGCACTATATTACACATAACCGCCGCCCCCTCCCAGCGCCGCGCCACGCTGGCGAGGGCCGAACTGTGGTAGGATAGCGCGGGAATTCCTGCGGCAACCGAGAACCCCGGGCCATGCTCAATTTCGAACGCATCCGCGCCACCCGGCCCAAAAGCGACCCCTATCCCTACATGGTGATAGAGGACGCCATCGAGACCGATGCCCTGTCGCGCATCACCGCGGATTTTCCGCGCATCGAACACGGTGGCAGCTTCCCCGTGTCCTCGCTGGATTACGGCCCCGATTTTCGGGCGTTGCTCGATACGCTGGACGGGGAGGCATTCCGGGCGTTGGTGGAAGAGAAATTCGATGTCGACCTGAGCGACAGTCCGGCCATGACCACCGTGCGGGGTGTCATGCGGGAAAAGGACGGGCGCATCCACACCGACTCCCGGACCAAGAAGATCACGATCCTGGTCTACTTCAACGATGACTGGCAGGCGGAGGGCGGCCATCTGCGGATCCTGCGCAGTGGTGACGATCTGGACGATTACGTGGAGGAAATCCCGCCCCGGCTGGGGACCATGGTGATTTTTCGGGTGACCGATAATTGCTGGCACGGCCACAAACCCGTGGTGGGCAAGCGCCTGTCGATCCAGATGAACTATCTTACCGGCGGGGCCGCCCGGGGCAAGCACCAGTTCTTCCACCGACTCAGCGCCCGTCTCAAGAAGCTGTTCACCTGAGCCGCGGCTGCGCTTCGCTGATGCAACTGCTTGTGGTCAAGCTCACCTCCATGGGGGACCTGGTGCAGGCCCTGCCGGCGCTGACCGACGCGCGGCGGGCGCGGCCGGAGCTGACCATCGACTGGGTGGTGGACGAGACCTTCGCCGAAGTGGCTCGCTGGCACCCGGCGGTGAGCCGGGTGATCACCACCGCCCACAGGCGCTGGCGCCGGCATTTGTGGCGTTCGTTGCGCGACGGCGATCTCCCGGCCTTCTGGCGCAACCTGCGGGCGCAACGCTACGACGCGGTCATCGATGCCCAGACCAATCTCAAAAGTGCGGTGGTCACCGCCCTGACCCGGGGACCGAAGCACGGTCCGGATCGGGCCACGGTCCGGGAAAGACCGGCCCACTGGGCCTACTCCCGCCACTATCACATTCCCTCGGATCAGCTGGCCATCGAGCGCTGGCGCCAGCTCTTCGCCGCGGTGCTGGAGTACCCCGTGCCCGCCTCGGAACCGGATTTCGGCCTGGCCGACCTGGCCTGGCCGGCGCCCGGGGACGTGCCCGCTTCTCCTTATCTGATCGCGGTGCCCAATGCCAGCTGGGCCAACAAGCACTGGCTCGACGATCACTGGCGCCAATTGATCCGGGCTGCCGCCGAGCAGGGGTACCAGGTCTGTCTGCCATGGGGCACGCCCGAGGAACGCGAGCACTGCCGGGCCATCGTTCAGGGGCTGGACAACGCCCGGGTACTGCCCCGCAAGACCCTGACCGAGCTGGCGGGCATTCTGGTCGCCAGCGAAGGGGCTATCTGCATGGATACCGGCCTCGCCCATGTGGCGGCGGCGCTGGATGTGCCCACGGTAACGCTTTACGGACCCACCGACCCCCGCCTGATCGGCGCCACGGGTCGCCATTCCCGTCATATCGTCGCCGGCGGTTACGACTGCATCCCCTGCTATCGCCGCCTCTGTCTGGTGGGTGAGTACAGCGGTCCCCAGGCCCAGTGCCTCAAGCAGGTGGACCCGATCGGCGTGTGGCGCGCATTCCAGGAAACCAGAAAACGGGCTCATTCTTCGTTACAATCCGGCCCGGTTACAGCGGCCAGCAGTGAGGGCGAACAACAGGCATGAAACTGGAATATCCCCGATTCGAGCAGGCCCGGGTGCTGGTGGTGGGGGATCTGATGCTGGATCGCTACTGGTACGGGGCTACCTCCCGGATTTCGCCCGAGGCGCCGGTGCCCGTGGTCCGGGTGGAACACACCGAGGACCGTCTGGGAGGCGCCGGCAACGTCGCCCTCAATATCGCAACTCTGGGAGCGGCGGCGGCCCTGGTGGCGGTGGTCGGCCGCGACGAGGCCGCCGAGGCCCTGCGTCAGCGTCTCGACTCCGCCGCCATCGTCAGCGATTTTCAGGTGACGGACCACCATCCCACCATTACCAAACTGCGTATCCTCAGTCGTGGTCAGCAACTGCTGCGCACGGATTTCGAAGCGCCGTTCAGCGCCGAGGAGACCGCCGGGCTGTCGCAACGCGCCACCGCCTTGCTTGCCGATGTGAGCGCCCTGGTGCTGTCGGACTATGCCAAGGGGGCGCTGGCCGAACCGGCGCCGCTGATCGCCGCGGCCCGGGAGCGAGGGATTCCGGTGCTGGTGGATCCGAAGGGGCGCGACTTCCGGCGCTATCGGGGTGCCACGCTGCTTACACCCAATCTGCAGGAGTTCGAGGATGTGGCCGGCCCCTGCCGCAGCGAACAGGAGCTGGCCGACAGGGGGCAGGCGCTGATGGGCGAGCTGGCGCTGGAAGCGCTGCTGGTGACCCGCGGCGAGCACGGCATGACCCTGCTGCGGGAAGGCATGGCCCCCCTGCACCTGCCCGCCCGGGCCCGGGAGGTGTTCGATGTCACCGGTGCCGGGGATACCGTGATTTCGGTGCTGGCCGCTTCCCTGGCGGCGGGGCAGGGGCTTCCGGAGGCGGTGGCCCTGGCCAACCTGGCCGCCGGCCTGGTGGTGGGCAAGGTGGGCACCGCTACCGTGAGCGGTCCCGAACTGCGCCGTGCCATTCAACAGGAGCAGGGCTCCGAACGGGGTATGGTGAACAGCGAACAACTCGTCGCCGATGTCGAGGACGCACGCGCCCACGGCGAGCGCATCGTGTTCACCAACGGTTGCTTCGATATTCTCCACGCCGGTCATGTGGGTTATCTGGAGCAGGCCCGCAAACTGGGAGACCGATTGATCGTGGCGGTGAACGACGACGAGTCCGTCCGTCGACTCAAGGGGGAAGGTCGTCCCATTAATCCGGTGGAACGGCGCATGGCGGTGCTCGCCGGTCTCGGTGCCGTGGACTGGGTGGTGAGTTTTGCGCAGGACACGCCGGAAGAACTGTTGCGCGCCGTGCGACCGGACATTCTCGTCAAGGGCGGAGACTACAACAAG
>JABAHQ010000779.1_pt1 | contig 11744 bp, 15 predicted proteins | sample 7062091 | NCBI WGS metagenome assembly JABAHQ01 (sample SAMN14534359, study PRJNA622989) | marine sediment metagenome | biome: marine biome [ENVO:00000428]; feature: marine pelagic biome [ENVO:01000023]; material: deep marine sediment [ENVO:00002113] | place: India: Gulf of Kutch | collected...
CGTTGTAGCTGCTCCAGTCCCTCAGCTCCATCCCCTCCAGCAAAACACTTAGAACGGATGAAGAAAAAAGCTACTCAAAAAGCTACTTATTCAACACAGCAGCTGTTTTGGGTCCTCGCCGTGGAAAGTATTTATAACTATAAATGATAAAGGATTTGGGGTGAGGGTTTTCGGTAGGTGATACATCGACGATGGGTTCTTTGATGCCGCTGGCGGTTGTTTTGTCTCCGCTGGTCGGAGGTGTTTTCATAGGTCTATTCAGGAGGTACCCGGACGTTAGGGAGTTTTTCGGGTTGCTGGCCTCAGGGATTTGTTTCCTCTTAGTGGCGTCCATGGTTCGTCCCGTTCTTCGGGGCGAGAGGTACGAGCTCGCTATCAGTGAGTTGGTCGAGGGTGTTTCTCTGGTGCGGTTCGAGGTAGATGCCTTGGGTATCTTTTTCGCTTTAATAGTTTCGTCCCTCTGGATTTTGGCGCTTTTCTACTCGATTGGTTACATGAGGCCTTTGAATGAGCATGCACAGGCGAGGTACTACTTTTTCTACGCCGCCTCTATCGCCTCTGCCCTCGGGATAGCCTTTTCCGGCAGCCTTTTGACCTTCTTAATCTTCTGGGAGGTACTTACAGTAGTCACATATCCCTTGGTTTTCCACGAGGAGTCCAGCGAGGCTTGGAGAGGGGGTAACAAGTACATCCTCTACCTGATGCTGGGGAGTAAGTTGCTTTTGCTCGGCGTCGTGGGGACGTACGCTGTGTCCGGGAGTCTGGATTTTACGTATGGGGGGATCATCGAGCCGGGTATGGCGTCGTCCGCGGTTCTCACCGTTATCTTCTTCGCCTACGTATTCGGTCTCATCAAGGTGGCTCTTATGCCCCTTCACAGCTGGTTGCCGGGCGCAATGGTGGCTCCTACGCCCGTCAGTGCCCTCCTCCATGCGGTGGCTGTCGTGAAGGCGGGGGCGTTCGGAATGGTTCGTCTCGTCTACTACGTCTATGGTCCCGGTACTTTGGAGACCCTTGAGTTGGGTGTTCCGTTGGCCGTCTTGGCCTCTTTCACTATCGTTGTGGCCTCGATTTTTGCTCTGAGGCAGGATAACCTGAAGCTGAGGCTTGCTTATTCCACGGTCAGTCAGTTGTCCTACATCGTTTTGGGTATGGCACTGCTGAATCCGTTGGGTTTCAGGGGCGGGGTGTTTCACATCGTGAATCATGCGTTCTCCAAAATCACGCTGTTTTTCGTGGCCGGTGCCATCATCGTCGTTACGGGGAAGCACAAGATAAGTGAGATGGGGGGTATCGGGCGTGTGATGCCGTGGACTATGGGGGCGTTCTTTATCGGTACCTTGAGCATGATTGGTCTTCCGCCGGCTTCCGGTTTTTGGAGCAAGTGGTACTTGGTCATAGGGTCGGCGTCTCCGGAGTTATTGATCTTCTCTTTGGTATTGATCTCTTCGTCCATCCTGAACGCTGCGTACTTCTTGCCCGTCGTGTATACCGCGTTTTTCGGGGAGCCGTCCGATGATTTGCGTAAGGTGAGGCGGGATTCTCGTTTCCTCATATATCCGTTGCTGGTTACGGCCGGAGTCGTTGTGTTGCTGTTTATTCACCCGGTTCTTTTCATGGACCTTATCGACGTCATGCTTAGCGGGGTGGCGAAGTGAAGCTTAAGCTGGACCTTGATAAGTGGTGGATGAGGCTGCTTCTGCTGGTGGTCTTAGTCTTCGTAATCGTGGATATCCTCGTGGAGAAGCACCACGTGACGGTGGATGCGGAGTTTGTCCCGGGGTTCTACGCAGCGGTCGGGTTCTTCGGAACGATATTCATAGTGGTGTTCTCCAAAGCCATCGGTAAGTGGCTGGTCAGGGAGGAGGATTACTATGGTTAACTGGGTTCCTCCCGGCCTGATTCTGATTCTGGGGTCCTTGCTGGTCCCTCTCTTCAGGGGTAGGGCACGGTCTATTTACGTGCTTCTCGTTCCTTCGGTGGCGTTGCTGAACGTGGTCGCGATGACTCCGGGGAATTACTGGGTTCTCGAGTTCCTTGGACTGGAGCTGGTGTTCGCCCGGGTCGATTCTCTGTCCCTAGTGTTCGGTTACGTTTTCGCCATCTTCGCGTTGATAGGGGGGATTTACTCCCTTAATAATGAGAATGATCATCACTTCGTTTCGGCATACATCTACGCCGGCTCCGCGCTGGGAGCGGTTTTCGCGGGGGACTTCATCTCTCTCCTGTTGTTCTGGGAGTTGATGCTGCCTGCCTCGATGCTGCTCATCTGGTTTAACGGCACGGAGGAGTCCATCGNNCGACGCGCTGTCTCTTAGTAGTGCGGGGTCGTACCTCATCTTGGCAGGGTTCTTGGTTAACGCAGCTGTTCCTCCCCTTCATCCTTGGTTGCCGGATGCCTACCCTAGGTCGACGGTGGCTGGTGGCGTCTTTCTCTGTGCCTTCACGACCAAGACCGCTGTTTACGCTTTGGCGAGGGGGTTCCCGGGTGTGGAGGTCCTGATCTGGCTGGGGGCCATTATGGCTTTTTACGGCGTCGTGTTCGCCGTCCTGGAGAACGATATTCGTGGAATCCTTTCCTACCACATCGTATCCCAGGTGGGATACATGGTGGCCGGTGTCGGGATAGGTACGGCCATGGCCGTTAACGGCTCCTCCGCCCACGCCTTCACCCACATCCTGNNTGCATAAGAGGATGAAGGTTACGATGCTTCTCTACATGGTGGGTGCCTTCTCGATCTCTGCCTTCCCCCTCTTCAGCGGCTTCATCAGCAAGTCGATGGTCATAGCGGCGGCTTCGGAGGAGCACCTCTTAATTCCGTGGGGCCTCCTCACTCTCTCCTCGGTGGGTACGTTTCTGCACACCGGGTTGAAGCTCCCCTACTTCACCTTCTTCGGTAAGGACTCGGGACTCGTGCCGAAGAGGGTGCCTAGGAACATGTTGGTGGCTATGGGGCTGGCCGCCGCTGCAAACGTTTTGCTCGGCGTCTATCCCGAGATCCTGTACCGGGCGCTTCCGTACGCTGTGGAGTTCGTTCCCTACACGGCTCCGCATGTGATGGAGATGCTGCTCGTCATTGCCACCACCGGAGTAGCCTTCTACTGGACCCGGGACCTGATGAAGGGGAAGCCCAGCGTGGTTCTGGACGTGGATTGGAGTTACCGCATGGGGTCCAGGGCATTTATGTGGTGCGTTAGGGGGCCGGTTGGGGGAGTCGCTGCCCTCTTAGAGCGTTCGTTGCTCGGTGCGGTTGGCGGCGTGAAGACTGTGAGTGCCGGTGCCTCGGGCTTCGATAACGCGGTGCTGGACGGGGCGGTTAACTTCGTTCCTGAGAGAGGCGTTAAGAGGACCTCGTTCAGTGCTAGGTGGAGCGATAACCACGTCGTCGATGGCGTTATTGACTGGTTGAATGTGAACGTGTTGAGGTTCGGGGACTGGGTGTCTCGTGTACAGACCGGTCTCGTCCAGAACTATATCCTCCTCTTTGCTCTCGGAGTGCTTCTCTTAGCCATCTTGTCAGGAAAACTGGGGGGATGGGTGTAGAGTTAGGGATGCCTTTCTCTCGAGCTGTTGAGCGGTTTCCGTTTTTCCGGTAGATGAGTTCCTTACGCTAGGAATATAAGTATCAGTCCGACGACCATGCCGAACACGACGTTGGTCTCCGGTATTACTGTTAGTAGCAGGCTTTTACCGAGTAGCTCAGGGTTTTCGGCAGTTGCGCCTACGGCTGCGGCTCCTATCTCTTTTTGGGCTATTCCGGTTGCTATGGCTCCCAAGCCTACTGCAAGGCCTGCTCCCATGTAGAGTCCCATCTCTCCTAGTCCAGTTTCAACCATTAATTCTCCTCCTCATGTGGGTTGATTTCCACACTCGTGAATAAACTGAGTTGACGAGTATTTAAAGATTATCTTTTCGAGGGGGGGTCACCGCTGTTGGTCCTGTTTCCTTGACAGTTTACGGATGATGTCGCCGTGATCGCCATCATCTTTTAGTCTCTCCTTGAGCCATCTTTTGACCAAATAAGAGTACAGTATGGCTCCTAGAATTATTCCTATAAGTATGGTGGCTAGGTAGTCTGATATCTCTCCGCCATTTACGTAATGGTTTACGAGACCTAGGGCCAGTACTGCCAAGACTAATCCCGTGTAGATGAGTCTCTTTCTTAATCCCCAGAGAACAAGTTTAGGCATATATGTGCTATCTCCTCTACCCACTCGTTTTTATATCTCTCGGTCCAGATTGTTCCATCACAAGGTTATAATATTGACGGGTGGTAGTTCACCTTTTTGCGGCCCGATAACGTGGTATGGGGTCACAACTAGGTAGGCAGGGTGGTATGAGGATTGGAGGGATTGCAGTACTCATCGTTCTATCTGTAGCTGCCGTGCCGGTTACCGCATCGTCTGTCCCTGGTAACGGCTCAGCTATATATTCTGATATGTGTGAGTCCTGTCATGGGGTCATGGGGGCGGGGGCGTCTGCACCTAGACTTGACGGAGGTGCGTCGACAGTGGATTATGATAACAAGGAGGAGTTGTCAAGAATAGTTGAAGAGACCATGCCTCCAAGTAATCCGGCGTTGGTAGTGGGGTCTGAGGCCGAGGAGGTATCGAGATATCTTATAGAGGCATTGGGCAACCCGGTGGGTTCAGATCCCTTTAGAGAGTGGGGAGTCCGGATTACCTTCACTCTCCTAATCATTGTTGGATACGGGTACTTCGCATATAGGTATTTCTTAGACGATGGGGATAATGGGGAGCGGTGAATTACCTCGCCCTAACCTCCAGTAGTTCAGTCCCGGTTTTGAGGGGACCGGAATAGTTAGTATTGTACAAGAGTACATGGCCGGGAGAGGCAGGATCCGATCTGGGAGGCTCAAGGTTGGTCGAGCCGGATAGTGGCGGTGAACCCGCCGAGGGCGGTGATGGCGGCGGTTTGAGAGAGTTCTTGATAAGTAATGGGGCCGTGTCTCCGGGGTCGGCTCTGGACGCGGTCCAGATCAAAGTGAGGGGCGGGTTCAAGTCCTCGTCGAGAAGCATCGCTCAGAGACTTTCCCGTTGCGACGATATTTGTTCCGTAGAGTCGTCCCCGAGGCGTTACTACGTGGACTTAGATTTAACAGACGAGTCGAATTGGGGGAGTGCCCCATGTATCTCGTGTGACCTCTGGAGGGCACGTGAATGTGAACCTGGCGTCTGCGCCGAACTTGGTGAATGGGTGGCGGCGTGACACCCTCTCGTGGCTAGGGAGTCAAGCCGTCGTTAGCCTCCAGGTCGAGGGCCTAGCCGCAGTTCATGCCATGCAGAACTCGGCGCCGGGAAAAGAACTCCTTCTCTCCGGAAGATTGATTTTGGGGGGCCTTAATTAAGTTTCGGCGAGAGTGGAATGAGTGAGAAGGATATACTCCGTGTTATCTCCTATGCCCACGCCGATGCCATACTCGAAGCTCTGGATGGGGATGCCCCGGTGCGCTTCAAGCAAATCAAGGAGAGGACGGGGCTGAAGTCGAACGGGGTGAGCAGACGGCTGAAGGACCTTCTTGAGGCCGGCCTCGCGGAGAAGAGGCGGAGGCGTTACAGTGGTTACAGCCTGACGGACCGCGGCGTCGAGGCCCTAGAAGTGGTCAGGGAGTTTAAGACACTCGATAATAACTCAGACTGAGAGGAGAGGTCACGACAGAGCCAAGTACTGTCTCCACGAAAGTTTTAAGTACTTTGTCGTAAGTTAGGAGTGGGTCCACGAAAGTTTTAAGTACTATGTTGTAAGTTAAGAGTGGTAGTGAGGGTTATTAGACTGTCTCTGGATTCGGGATGTAAATGATTAGGGACGACTCTGGGAAAGTGAGTGTAACACTCGTCTACGGAGCAGTTGTCGCCACCCTTGTCTTGGTATACTGGCTCCACTCCTGGAACTTCGATGTCTCCATATCATCAGTTGTCCTTACAGGGGGCTACGTATTCGACATCGCCCCCAAGACCTTGGAGGTGTCCCAACCCATCGACTTCCCGCACTACCATCACGTAGAGGAGGTGGGGATAAAATGCGAGTTCTGCCACAAAACAGTAAAAAAAGAAGATTTCGCCACCATCCCTAAAGTCGAAACCTGCAAACTATGCCATAGCCAAAAGCAGACCAATAGCTCCCGGGAGGCGGTGTTGCGGGAAAAGTACGTGGAACCGGATAGACGCATACCTTGGAAACAGGTGTACAAAGTACCTCCCCATGTCTACTTCTCCCACAAGAGGCACATCGTCGCGGGGAAGATCGAATGTACCACTTGTCACGGCCCAGTCCCGCAGCAGAATCATGCCCTTACCAAGCCCCTCAATGAGATCACCATGGAGTTCTGCATCGATTGCCACGTTGAGAAAAAAAAGGAGAAGCCCATCAGATATGAGGGGAAGCAGTTCCGGCCCACGGAAGATTGCTTAAAATGTCATAGATGAAGAAAGGAGTCGTTATGGGATGAGTGAGGAGACGGACGAAGCGGACGAAGAGGAGGGAAGGAACAGTCTAGAGTATGACTCGGAGAGGTGGGCACCTATCGGGATCGAGGAGAGGGAATCCCGTGTGGACGAGGACCCTGAGGACGAAATAGATGGAGAGGGGAGGGGAGTTCGACTCGACCGAAGGGATTTCTTGAAAATTACGGGCCTAGGAGCCGCAGCAGCACTAGGCCCCGAGGTTGGATACAAAGCGTGGTGGAAGTTATGGGACACGCCTGATGGCACAGGTACCACGGATTGGCAACGAATACCGAAAGGCCAGGAGCATTTCGTCCCAACTGTTTGTCAACAATGCCAAGGGGGGTGCGGTATCATAGCTAGGGTAATTGAAACTCCTCCAGCTTTACCTCAGCATATACAGGATGCCAGCTGGGACGATGGGAGAATTGTGAAGATAGACGGAAACCCGTCCCATCCCGTGAGCGAGGGATCGACGTGCCCTAAAGGACAGGCCTCTCTTCAGGCCCATTACCACCCCGAACGCATACGGCAACCTCTTAAGAGGGTCGGAGAACCCGGGTCCAACCAGTTCGAACAAATCACGTGGGAGAAGGCTATAGACACCGTCTCGGAGGAGATGGAGAAGATTAGGAGAAAAAACAAGAACCACACGGTTACATTCCTCGACGGAGAGGATAGTGACGGCTCTATTCAGCGCCTTTTCAAGAGGTTCATGGAGGCGTACGGCTCTCCTAACTACGTTAGGAAAACCTCTCCTATAAGGGACGAGCACCTTATGATTCCGCCGGATGATACGGACTCCAAGGGGTTTTACGATTTCTCAAAGGCCGGGATGCTGCTCAACTTCAACTTCAACTTTCTCGAATCATTTTACTCCCCGGTGCAGGCTCAAAGGGCCTACGCGGAAATCAAGGAGAAGGGGGGAAAAATCGTTACGATCGGGAGCAGGCTCTCCGTCACCGCGATAAAGTCCCATGACTGGATACCGGCGATACCGGGCACTGAGGGACTCCTCGCATTGGCGATTGCCAGAATCATTATAGAAGAACAGCTTTACGACGAGGGTTTTGTCGATGAGGAGACGACGGGGTTTGCGGAGTTCAGAAAAGAGGTTCTGAAGCACTCCGTGGACGATATCTCGGCTAAAACGGGTGTACCGGCCAAGCAAATTCGGAGACTTGCTCACGAGTTCACCGAGCACGGAGAAGACGCTATCGCTATTGGTAATTCTGGTACATACGCATCGGAAAGCGTAATTCAGGCCTTGAACCTGCTAACCGGAAGTGCCGCAGCCCACTGGAGAAGCCACGAGATCGAGATACCCTTTGCGGAGCTGGACATCTCGCCCACCAAGTCCCCGGGCGACTTCGCCCCTCTCGCTGAATCGAAACTGTATCCCGAGGTTGACGAGGCTTATGAGGTCCTAGTGGAGAACATGGCGAAGTCCGACCCTTACCCTGTGAGCCTGTTATTCGTCTACTACGCCGACCCTCTTGTCTCCACACCGAACAGCAAGAAAATGGAAAAGGTCTTGGAGGAGATACCTTTCGTGGTGAACTTTTCACCATTCCTAGACAAAACGGCGAGGTACAGTGACATCATTCTTCCCGACCACTCTCCACTGGAGAGGAGGCAGGATGCGCCTCATATTCTGCTAGATGGAACACCTGTACTGGGCCTCCGGCAACCCGTTACGGAGCCCCGATACGATACCCGGCACGCTGGTGATACTGTTATCCAGATAGCAAAGTCCCTCGACCCATCAGTATCAAGTGCTTTTCCGTGGGGTACGTACGGGGAATACCTTGAATCCGTTCTAAAAGGGATATACGATTCCGGAGAGGGAGAGGTAGTTAAACCTAGTAATAACCAGCTTTTCTACCACCGGTTCAAAGGAGAAGAATTTCCCGTGGAGACGGGGTCTGAGGACTTCGACGCTTGGTTGGAGTCTATAACACACACTGCGTGGTGGGACCCGGAGGGTAGGAAAGAGCTTCAGGAGGGGGTGTTCCATCCCGAGTACATCGGTGAGGTGGTGGAGGAGGAGACTACGCACCTTCACGGCCTGGAGCCCGAGATGAGCGAGGAATACCCCTTCCAACTCACCGTGTTCAAAACAATGGCACTCGAGAAACCCCGAAATGCTACGCAGCCCTCGATGTTTAACTTAGGAGCTCCACAGATTAAGGAGAAGTGGGACGCGTGGGTCGAGATCANNGGGTGTGGGTCGAATCACCAGTCGGGAAGGATCTCTTCAAGGCAAAGCACTACGAAGGCACATGGCCCGGCGCAGTGAACATTCCCCTTAACATCGGGTTACGGGGATACGGAAAGTGGAGGAAAAAGGAGGCGCAGGACCCACTCAAGGTCGTTATGACGGATATGGATCAGAAGGACGGGAGGTATCTTTATACGACTGCTGTGAAGGTATATAGGGCGGAAGAGGAGACACAAGGACGAATAAACCTTCGAAGTCTGTGGGAGGGAGATTATTGACGAGGTGGGGCATGACCATTGACCTTGACAAGTGCACCGGGTGCCAAGCTTGTCTGTCGGCGTGTAGGATGGAGAACAACATCCCGATTCCGACTAGGAAGGAGAAGAAATACGAAGAGGATATTATGTGGATCGAGATGCTGAGCCACGCCGAACCGGACTATGGGACCCCTCCATCCGGACCCCCTTCCGACAGTCCCCTTCCCGACATCATAACACAGGATCGNNTCGACAAAACGAGGCCAAGAAGACTCCGGCTGATAAGCTTAATCCTGGTATCGAGGTTATGCCCCGTCCCTGCTTTCACTGCTGGGACGCCACCTGCGTCAAGGTCTGTCCTGTCCGAGCCACCTACATCGACGAGGAGGGGCTCGTCGCCCAGATCTATCCCCGTTGTATAGGGTGTCGTATGTGCACCGTCGGCTGTCCCTACTCTGTCAGACAATTCAATTGGAAGAGGCCGGAGTGGCCCAGCGGCATGATGAATATGCTGAACCCGGATGTCGCCGTGAGACCAAAGCACGTTGTCGAGAGAGGTACATTTTGCTACCAGCGGCGGCAGATTGCCGGGACCGACGCGAGGGTGGAGGAGGACGAGCTGGCGCCGGAAGGGGACTACGTACCGGCCTGCGCCGAGGCCTGTCCCGCCGACGCCATCCAGTTTGGCGACATTGACGACCCCACTACGGAGATTTACGAACTCGTTGAATCATCTAGGTCCTTCGTCATAAAGCCGGCTCTTGGCCAGAAACCAAAAGTGTTCTACCTATCTGAGAAGGAGCCATTGAGACATTCAGCTAAAATCGGTAAACTGAGGGAGGGGGTCTAAATGGAGAACGATAACCACGAGGTGCTGTTCGAGCAGGTGCATAACTTCAATAAGAGGACGCTCAGTTTTATTGCTGTCGCGCTGGTCATATCCGTCGTTTTCGTTTACTCCTACCTTAGCCAGCTTCATATCGGCATGGTTCTTACCGGTATGAACGTTCCGACGTACTGGGGGGTCTACATCATCACGTTCATCTTTTTTATCGGTATCGGTCACGCTGGCACTCTCATATCGGCCCTGCTTCGGATTATGAACGCAGAGCTCTTTCGTCCCGTTACACGGTTAGCGGAGGCAACNNGCTATGATTATGATGGACGTCGGGAGACCGGTTAGAGGTGCTCTGTATATCCCGTGGTTCGGAAGGTTTCAGTCCCCCCTGCTATGGGACTTCGTCGCCATCTCCACATACTTCTTCATCTCCGTATGGTTCCTGTACCTCGCGGCTATCCCGGATATCGCTCACCTCAGGGACCGAGTGAAAAACCCCAAGGTACGGTATATCTATGAGGTTCTGGCGTTAAACTTCCGCGGAACCCAGGGGCAGTGGAAAAGGCACAACCGCCTGATGCTGGTGCTATCCGCAGTCGTTATCCCTGTCGTTATCTCGGTCCACACCGTCATCTCCTTTATTTTCTCCATGACGCCGCAGCCCCTGTGGCACGAGTCCATCTTCGGCCCATATTTCGTACTCGGTGCTATCTTCTCGGGATGGGCATTCGTGCTGATGACGATGTTCCTCGTCAGGTGGTTTTACGGCCTCAGAAGGTACCTTACCGACGAGGTATTCGATGGTATGTACAAAGTTTTAGTCGCCATGGCCTTTATCTGGCTGTACTTCGTCATTGCAGAGAGCATAACGACATTCTACGGATATGAGCCAGAGCTTATGGCGGTCCTCAACGCCCGTATCTTCGGTAAGTTTCAACCCCTCTGGGTCACCATGATCTTCCTGAACTTCGTATTGCCGTTTGCTGTCTTCTTGTTTAGGAGAACTGTGAAATGGCAAATTATTGCGAGTGTAGGTGTCCTGATAGGGATGTGGCTGGAGCGGTTCCTGATCCTCATACCGACGTTCGCTAACCCAGTACTCCCCCTGTCGGAACCGCGGTACCTCGACCCCATCACATACATCCCGACTTGGGTAGAGCTCGGGATCTTCGTGGGAAGCTTTGCAGTAATCTTCCTATTCTACTATACCTTCACGAAGGTCATTCCCATTATCCCCGTTTCGGATGTTCGGGAGGAGGACGAGAAGGGGGCAAAGGGTATAAAGGAGACTAACCCCTTATATAAATACAAGGAGAAGAGGGGGCAGAGTCCCGGGGTGCCCCTCGCTCAGAAGGGTATTTTAGGATTGTTCGTTATGGCAGACATAACGATAATTGCTATTATCATCAATGGAGTCCGGAATGGCTTCATTTTCGGTCCCATGATCGAGTCGATCCGCGACCTGTCGCTGTGGTTCTCCTTCGGTATAACTCTCTACTTCTTACCGATACACCTGATAGTGCTGTACTCAGTAGCCAGATTCATGATTATGATGTCTAAGGACTGAGCTCCTCACGTATGGGGGAGGTCAGAACTAGGCCACAACGTTTATATCATGGTAACAAGATAATAAGTAAAAGTGAATGGTCATCAAATTCTATGTTGCCTGAATATGGATTTTTAGTAGACCTATCCATTCGTGACTTCCCCCTCTCCCGAACCACGGGTTTAGGAGGGGGACTTCTCGCCCAAAATATTAAATATTATGTTATTAATCTGTTATTTATTATTTCTATTATTATTTTAGTTACTTCCGGAGTTGTCGCTGGACAGTCAAGCTTAAGTTTCGACACACCAAGCTCGTGGCCGACGGGTTTGGCGTGGGACGGTCAACACCTCTAGCTAGCAGCTCAGAACAAAGAGAGGGTTTACACGATGGATCCGGAGACCGGGGAGGTCCTGA
>JABAHQ010002362.1_pt1 | contig 11741 bp, 14 predicted proteins | sample 7062091 | NCBI WGS metagenome assembly JABAHQ01 (sample SAMN14534359, study PRJNA622989) | marine sediment metagenome | biome: marine biome [ENVO:00000428]; feature: marine pelagic biome [ENVO:01000023]; material: deep marine sediment [ENVO:00002113] | place: India: Gulf of Kutch | collected...
ACCGTAAATCGCCGATAGCATTCCCAGGGTCACGATAAGGGAATTCAGTTTGAGGTATCCGACGAGAAATCCGATGAAAGCGCCCAGCGTAAGCGTCATGGCAAACATCGCCGGGATGGCCAGCTCGGGCCCCAATTTATCGTGCAGATCAAGCACGACGATGGTCGAAAAGGACATCATGGATCCNNACAAAGGTGACGCCAAGAGCCATCACCCCCAGGATCGCCGAGGAGCGGATAACCCCGAACACGTTGTCCATGGCCAGAAATCGCTGGTTCGCAATCTCAAAGACGATCATGAAGAGAACGAAGGCCACCAGAATTCCGTGGCGGGCGAGGAAACCTCCAACCCCTTTTTTCGTCAATCCAGCCATACCTACCTCCACGAGAAGCCGTCTGACACGCTTGGTCAGACCAGCGTCATTCCGCCATCGATCATCACGATTTGCCCGGTCATGTAGTCGCTATCCTTGGAAGCCAGAAACGTCGTCGTCCCCGTAATATCCGAAGGCATTGCGACACGGCCGCGGAGAATCTCGGCTGAGAACTCCTCCATTGCCTGGCCAGGTCGGTTGGCCGCGCCGATTTCCATTAAATCCTGGTCAACCTGTTCCCACATCTCGGTGGCCACAACGCCGGGTGCAAAACCTGTAACCGTGATACCGTGTTTCGCCAGGTCTCGGGCTCCCGATTGCGTAAGCGAGACAACCGCCCATTTGCTGGCGCAATAGGGCGCCACATTGTCGAAGCCCTGCCGGCTGGCGATCGAGGCGGTGTTGACGATCTTGCCGCCGCCACCCTGCGCGATCATCTGCCGCGCCGCTTCCTGCATGCCGATGAGACAACCCAGCCCGTTGACTTTCATTATGAAATCCCAGTTGTCTTCGGTGACTTCAAGGAAGTTCATGGGTTTGTTGACGCCAGCGTTATTGAACTTCACGTCAAGCCTCCCAAAACAGGTTACCGCGTGCCTGATCATGGCCCGGACCTGGGATCGGCTTGTTACGTCGACAGCCGCGTGGGTAACCTTACCCCCGCCATGTGCTGCCCGCTGCGCGTTCTCGTCGGCGACCTGAGCCACTTTTTCGGCGTTGATATCGGCGAAGCATACATCCGCGCCCTCTTCAAGAAGCGCCTCGCCAATAGCTCGCCCGATACCCTGTGCCGCGCCAGTGACGATACATGAACGGTTAGAGACCCGCCCCATACCTGCTCTCCCTAAAATTCGACCTTCAGGATAAAAAGGCGCGCGGGCCGCAATCGATCAGATCGCGCCCCGCGCATAAAGGAGGGAGGTTAGAAGACAGGCTTGTCGAAATCACTCATGTTGTCCTGAGTGATTTTCGGCGTGTCGAAGTAATTCAGGAACGGAACGTCCTTGCCATTCAGCACATCAACAGCGGTCCGCAACGCCGCCTTGGCGTCATCGACCGGTGACTGGTAGATGGACCCCCAGTAGTCCCCGGCCGCCATTGCCTCGTAACCCACGGCAAAGTTGGTTGCCCCAACGAAAATGATGTCCTTGGCGCGGCCGGCCGCTTTGGCGGCGTTGAGGGCACCCACGCCCATGTTGTCATCGCCGGAATACACGCCGTCAATGTCATCGTATTTCACGAGAAACGCTTCCATGACCTGCTGGCTCTTTTCCCGGTTCCAATCGCCCGGTTGCGTCTCGACAAGCTTGACGTCAGGGCACACTTCGGGAAGCCGGTCCTCAAACCCTTTCGCCCGCTCAATGGCGGTCGTGTAGCCGGGTTGCCCAGAGATCTGGACGATTTTTGCCTCACCATCGATACCCATTTGCTTGAACTTGTCGCACATGATCTCCGCCGAGCGCGCGCCCTGGGTAATATTGTCGGGCCCTGAGAACGACTTCACGAAGTCGAAACCCTGTTCGGCAATGTTCGAGTTGGTCACGATCACGGGGATGCCGGCCTGGTGAGCCTTGCGAACGGCAGGAATGACGGCCTCGCCGTTGGTCGGCCAGATGATGATGGCGTCGACTTCCTGCTGGATCAGATCTTCCATCTGCGCGATCTGGCGCGCCACATCGCCGCCGGCGTCGAGAACGACAGCCTCAACGTTGGGGTTGGCTTCGGCTGCCGCGATGAACGCCTTTTCGTACGTCGTCTGATAGCTGTCGACGCCGACGTTGTTCTGCGTAATGCCGATCTTCATCGTTTCGGCCGCTACGGCGACCCCCATAAAACCAGCCGTGCAGGTAAGCGCGGCGACGGTGGAAACTGCGATCTTGAACGAGCCGTTCATACTTTGGTCCTCCTTGTCCTTGTTGGATGATTTTGCTGATTGCAGCCACTGTCCCGCCAAGGAACCCGGATAGCGCAATCTCATCGCGATCAATCTACNNCATAGCGAAACTGCCGTCTTGTTCATTTTGGATATTTTTCAGTCCATAATGGACAAATCGTCCATATTCGACGGATATCAAATTGGACCATTAAAGGACTGCTTGGCATGCCAACCTCCCGAAAGCGACATAGCGCAGCACAGCGAAGCGAAACAATGCACCAGCGGGTCACACACAATATTCGGGCCGAACAAGAACTCGGCTCTGAACGCGCACAGCCTGCCCCCCCATCGTCGGGCGCAGGGCTCGAGCGCGTCGTGTACTTTCTGGACGAGATCTTGGGTGAAATCGACTCGTCGCTCGATCCGAACACCCCCAACCCTCACCTGAATATGATTCTATGCCTCTTGCGCGGCCATATCGAAGGGCGAATGGTCTCGGCGTCATCGATTGTTTCTTCGTCGGGCGTTCCTTACGCCACTGCGATGCGCAAGCTCGCGGACATTCAATCTGCTGGGTTAGTGGAGCAGAGGCCCCGCACCAAATCGGGCCGCAGCTTTTCCTTGCATCCCAGTCCCGCGCTCCTGGAGCGAGTCAATCAACTGGCCGACCGGATTGATCGTATCGCGATTGGCGTATTTGGCGGCAGGGACAAGGTTGGCGAGAAAGACGACTATTATTTCGGCGAATCCTATGTTCCAGGCAAGGCGACCATCCCACTGCCCAACGCTCTCAGCAAACCCTTGCGATTGGCCGGAGGGCTGCGAATTCTGGTGCATAGCGACCCGACGTTCATGGTTATGGACAACTTGAAACGGCAATTCGAGCAGATTATTGGCACCGACATCCATCAGCGCGCCTTCTCGATCGACCGCCTGCGCCAAGAGGCTTTGCGAAACGGCGCCAGAAGCAAGAGCCGCTACGATCTCATTGCGTTAGACCTGCCTTGGCTAGGCGAATTCGTTGCCAAGGGGCTGATTCGCCCACTTCCAGACATCATGGACATAAATCGCCTTGATCCCGACGATTTCCATACAGCCGGTTGGTGCGCGGCCCACTGGAATGGCATTCCCTTCGGGGCGCCGGGTCAAACCACTCCTGAACTGATGTTCTATCGTAAGGACTGGTTTGCGAGGGAGGGGATAGACGCGCCAACAACCACCGATCAGGTTCTGGAAGCGGCAAAACTGTTCCATGAACCGCAGTACGGCCGCTATGGCGTGGCTTGGAACGCCGCGCGCGGCACGGCGCTCGGACACACGTTCATGATGACATGCGCGGCCTTTGGCCAGCCCATCATCGACTTGCCTGAAATCGCTGGCGGCTTTGACGCAAACAATCTCGAGGGATGCGATTACAAGCCCATGCTTCAGACGGACCGGGCAAGAGCGGCGGCCGACTACTTGATAAAGCTCATGCGCTATTCGCCGCCCGATATCCTCTCGATGTCCTGGTACGAGCGGATTCGTCCCTATGCGGCAGGCAAGATCGCCATGGCTTACGGATACACCCTGCTTGCGCCGTATTTCGAACTGGACGAAAGCTGCCCCGCCCACGGTAACACTGGCTACATTCCGCATCCGCATGGACCAGAAGGGGCCCCCATCGCGCCGGTTGGCGGATACGTTCTTTGTGTCCCTACCAATCTTGCAGAAGACCGGGTGCCGGAGGCCGTCGAGGCCCTGATCGCCTTTACCGCACCTGCCGCACAGAAGCTCTATGTACAGAACGGCAGCCGGACCGCACCGCGTTATTCCGTCGGCGCAGACCCGGAAGTGCGATGCCTTTCACCCATCTTCGAGCTGGTGGACCAGCTCTCGTGGCGCGATCAGTTGCAGTTCTGGCCGCGACCGCCGATCCCGCAAATCTCCGACATCATAGATATCTGCGGGTACGAGTTGCACGAGATGCTGCGCGGCATAGTGACCCCCGAAGATGCTCTGGCGAAGGCTCAGGCCCGCGCCGAGGAAATCATCAGTCAAACCATCACATAGCGAGGATCAGATGGACCCCGACCGTTTGAAAGGAAAAAACATTGTCATCACCGGCGCCGCACAGGGCATGGGCGCCCAGAACGCGGAATATTTCGCTTCCCAGGGAGCGAATGTCTGCATCGGCGATATTAACGTTGATGGCGTCAACGAGGTCGCTGAGCGGATCAATTCTGCGGGCAACGGCAAGGCTGTAGCCGTCAGACTGGACGTGACTTCGCGAACTNNCGAACTGACAACGCGACCGCGGTTAAGGCCTGCGTGGACGCCTTCGGGTCTATTAACGTCGCACTGCTCAATGCAGGTGTGAACAAGCCGCGCATGTTCATGGACATTGATGAAGACAATTGGGACATGATCATGAACATCAACGCCAAAGGGGTCTTGCTGGGAATGCAGGAAGCAGCCCGACAGATGATCGCCCAGGGTCCCATGGAAAAACACCCCTACAAGATTATTCCCGTCGGATCGATTGTATCGCGCACCGCCTTCCTCGATGTCGTGCCCTACAGCTGCTCGAAATACGCCGTGCTTGCGATGATCATCGGCGGAGCAAAGGCGCTTTGGGAGTACAACATCACGGTCAACGGCTACGCCCCCGGCGTCGTGCGCACCGAGATGTGGGAGCAGCTCGACAAGGATCTGGTCGAGATCGGCATGTTCGAGAAAGAGGGACAGTCGATGGATCACCTGGCCAAGACCATGATTACGATGAAGCGATATTCCTATCCCGAGGATGTCCAGGGCACAGCGGCCTTCCTGTGTTCCGATGATTCCGACTACATGACCGGCCAGCTCATCATGATCGATGGAGGCATGATCATGCAGTGAGCCTGCTGCTCAGGCGACACCGGATATTGCTCGATAGCAGGATTGCACACGTGCAGCACAGTCGCCGACCAGGCGGGTCCAAATCCCTGTCGAACGGGGCAGGCGCTGTAATGCACCTGCTCCCGCGGCTCCAAACCAGGAGCGCGCGGGCGCACCACTGAAGTCCTGGCGCGCAGCAAGGCGCTGGCCGCGATATGGCCAACGAACTGCTAACCGGTAACTTCTTGTAGCTGTCGTCGGAGTTGTTTTCCGGCGCCAATGTTTTCTTGAAAAAGGGGGCGCGGACCGGGAAACGCCCCAACCCTTGACGGGAGGGTCATATGGCCAAAGCAAAAGCCAAAGCAAAAGCCAAAACGAACACTGACGGATACCTTCGGATGTACCGCCAGATGGTGCGCATTCGAACCTTCGAGGATAACGCCAATCAGCTTTACCTCTCGGCGAAGATGCCGGGTCTCACGCATATGTATTCCGGCGAGGAAGCCGTTGCCGTGGGCATTTGCGAGGCGTTGACGGACGAAGACCGTATTACGTCGACGCATCGCGGTCACGGTCATTGCGTGGCTAAAGGCGCGAACTTCAAGGAAATGTTCTGCGAACTCCTGGGCAAGTCTGAGGGCTACTGCCGAGGCAAGGGCGGTTCCATGCATATTGCCGACCAGAGCCACGGCAATCTTGGGGCCAATGCGATTGTCGGCGGGTCCATGGGCATAGCCACCGGCTCGGCCCTCCGTGCGAAGCTGCTGGGACATGATGACGTTACGGTCTGCTTCTTCGGAGACGGGGCGACAGCGCAGGGGCTGATGTACGAAGTCATGAACATGGCGGCCCTCTGGAATCTGCCGGTCATCTACGCCTGCGAAAACAACGGCTATTCCGAATACACCAAGACCGCCGAGATCGCCGCCGGATCAATTACCGGGCGGGCGGAAGCATTCGGTATCGAAGCGCATCAAGTGGATGGCCAGGACGTCCTGGCCGTCAATGCGTTGACTGAAAAGCTCGTTGCGCGTTGCCGAAAGGGTGAGGGTCCGTTTTTTATCGAACTGATGACGTACCGCTATCACGGCCACCATGTAGGCGACATCAACCGCGAGTACTACCGCTCCAAAGAAGAAGAACGGGAATGGAGAGAAAACCAGGATCCGATCACCCGGTTCCGGTCGTTCTTGGTGGGTGAAGGCATCGCTTCCGAGGAGGAAATCGAAGCGATGAACGCAGAGATTGAAAAAGAAGCCGCCGAGGCCGTCGCCTACGCCGAAGCCGCGGCGTACCCCGACGCCTCCGAAGTAGACATGCATGTCTTCGCGGACTGAGGAAATGACGATGAGAGAAATCACCCTTTCGCAAGCGGTCAACGAAGCTTTGGCCGAAGAGATGCGTAGAGACCCCACTACCTTCATCATCGGCGAAGACGTGGCGGAGGCCGGAACGCCCTTCAAGATATTGTCGGGCCTGGTTGAGGAATTCGGGACCGGCCGGGTTATTGACACGCCCATTTCCGAGCCAGGGTTTATGGGCATGGCCGTCGGCGCTGCGATGACCGGGGCGCGCCCCATCGTAGATCTTATGTTCGGCGACTTCCTCTATCTGGTTATGGATCAACTCTGCAATCAAGCGGCCAAGGCCCACTACATGTCTGGCGGCAAGCTGAAAGTGCCCCTTGTCCTGCGCACCAATTTGGGCGCCACGCGCCGCTCCGCCGCCCAGCATTCGCAGTCGTTGCAGGCGCTGGTCGCCCATATTCCCGGACTGAAGGTTGCGCTGCCTTCCTCGGCCTACGAAGCGAAGGGGCTGCTGAAGACGGCAATCCGAGACAATAATCCTGTCGTGATCTTTGAAGACAAGCTCATGTACCAGGACAAGGCGCCCGTTCCGGAAGATGAATATCTCCTTCCGTTTGGCGTTGCGAATGTCAAGCGTGAGGGCCGCGATATCAGCCTGATAGCGACATCCTCAATGGTGCAGGTGGCCGAGAAGGCCGCCGAGACTCTGGCCAGCAGAGGCATCGAGGCCGAGGTAATCGACCCCCGGACCCTTGTGCCGCTGGATGAAGAAACCCTGTTGCAGAGCGTCAAGAAAACCTCTCGGGCGATCGTGATCGACGAAGGCCACCACAGCTTCGGCTCGACTGCCGAGATCGCCTCGCGCCTCAACGAAAAAGCCTTTTACCACCTCGACGCGCCAGTGTTGCGGATGGGCGCAATGGACGTTCCCGTGCCCTTCTCTCCCGCGCTTGAGGACCTGACCGTGCCAATGCCAGATCAGGTTGTGGAAAATGCGCTGAAACTCGTTGCCGGAGAACTTATCCATGCCGCATGACGTTACGATGCCTCAGTTGGGCATGGCACAGGACACGGGGCGCATCGTGTCCTGGCTCAAGGCGTCCGGCCAACAAGTCACGAAAGGCGAAGCGCTTTTCGAGGTNNTCGAGGTGGAAACCGACAAGGCCACCATGGAAGTCGAGGCGCCTGCCGATGGCTTTCTGGCAAACATTCTTGCCGGGGAAGGCGACGATGTGCCCGTAGGCCAGGTCATTGCGCGGATATCTGAAAGCCTGGATGACACCCCTGCAGCCGAACAATCCAGTCCTTCAAAGCCCTCCCAGGCTGAGGGCGGGCCGCTCCCGGAGGGAAAGGAAATCACCATGCCGCAACTCGGCATGGCCCAGGACACAGGACTTCTGGTGCGTTGGCTGAAATCCCCTGGGGATGCCGTTGACGCAGACGACGTCCTCTTTGAAGTGGAAACCGACAAGAGCACAATCGAAGTGCCTGCCGGCGTGAGCGGCTATCTGGCAGCGACCTTGGCCCAGGCCGGAGAAGAGGTTCCGGTCGGCGTGCCTTTGGCGATCATATCGGAAACCAAGCCCGCATCTTCTGTCGCGCGCTCGTTCAAGGAGACTGTTCAACCGGTCGCGGAACAACAGGCAGCTCCGGCGACCCCAGCCCCTGAAGCGCCACCTGTGGCAGGGGGGCGGCCTCCACAAAGAGGCCGCTGCCTCCCAAACCGCTTCCTGTTCCTGGCGAGCGCGTCCTCGCCTCGCCCAAAGCCCGGCGCCTGGCCCTGGAGGAGGGGCTTGACCTCGCAGACCTGGTCGAGGCCGGTTGCCCTCAACCCTACAGCGTGCGCGACCTCGATACCCTTCGCGCCATGCCGGCCAAACAGGTTGCACAGTCAACGACCGGCGTCATTCGCCTGACCGCCGAGATTCCTGTCGACGGGCTGACTTCATTCGCCGCCTGGGCAGCCGATGCGCATTCTCTGGAAGACGACAGGGCCCTGCTCGCCGGTCTCGCGGGGGCAAGCCTGTCCGCGGACGGGCCGGTTACCGTGGCGATAGAGCGTTTCGAGACAACGCGGTCATACACGGTTCCGCAGAACCGCAGCCTGTCGCAGGTCAGCGCTTCGGACGAAAGGCCAGACCTGATCCTCCGGGACCTTCGCGGAACCCCGCTTCGCAGCGTCGAGATGGGCTCGGAAGAGGTGCCCGTCGTGACTGTTACGTCTTCGGGCGCGGGACTTTCGATCACGCTCGAGGGCAGCCGAAGCCAGCTCGAGCCCCAGGGCGCCACAGCGCTTCTCACTCGTTTTGCAGGTCGCATGGAGCAGCCGCTCCGCCATCTGCTTTGATTTTGAGAGACCAACATGGACTACACCGATCTCTATATCGACGGCGCATGGCGCAAAAGCGCCGACCGATTTGATATTTTCAATCCGGCCACCGAAGAGAAACTGGCTTCGGTAGCTTCCGCTGATACAGCCGACGCCGACGCGGCCCTCGATGCCGCCTCGCGCGCAATGGCCGAATGGTCGGCCCGCTCCCCTCGCCAGCGATCCGAAGTGCTTCGCAAAGCTTGGGAACTAATGAGCGCCCGGCTCGATCATTTTGCTCACCTGATAACGTTGGAAAACGGCAAGGCCCGGGCCGACGCCATGGGGGAGGCGACTTATGCGGCCGAGTTCTTTCGTTGGTTCGCCGAAGAGGCTGTCCGCGCAGACGGGCTCGTAACCCACGCACCCGGTTCCGGGGCGCGCATCGTCGTTCAGCACAGGCCGGCCGGTCTCGCCGTCCTGGTAACGCCGTGGAATTATCCGGCGGCCATGGGCACACGCAAGATCGCGCCCGCCCTGGCCGCGGGTTGTGGCGTCATCATCAAACCCGCCACGGAAACGCCGCTTACCATGCTGGCGCTCATGCCGCTGCTTGAGGAAGCGGGCGTGCCGCCGGGCCTTGTGAACGTGCTTCCCACCACAAAATCCGCAGCGGTAGTCGACCATATGCTGCACGACCCTCGTGTGCGCGTGGTCAGCTTTACCGGTTCCACCGGGGTGGGCCGGAAACTGTTGAAGGCGGCGGCCGACCAGGTGCTGAAACCGGCCATGGAACTCGGGGGCAACGCGCCTTGCATCGTTTTCGACGACGCCGACCTCGATGTGGCGATCGAGGGCACGATGCTCGCCAAGATGCGGAATTTGGGCGAGGCCTGCACCGCGGCAAACCGCATCTACGTGCATGAGAGCATCGCCGAGGAATTCACGCGAAGGCTGAGCGAGCGGATGTCCGCCCTGAAGGTTGGCGACGGCACAGACCCATCGGTCGACGTCGGCCCCCTGGTGAACGCCGACACGCGCGACAAGGTGGCCGCCTTCGTAGCCAACGCCGTTTCCTTGGGCGCCCGTGTCGAATGTGGAGGGACCGCTCCCGGTGGCCCCGGGTTCTTCTATCCGCCCACCGTACTTTCCAACGTTCCGGAGTCCGCCGACTGCGTTCATGACGAGATTTTCGGGCCGGTAGCGGCGATCCAGACGTTCAAGGAACAGGAAGACGTAATCCGGCGTGCAAACGACACGGAATACGGACTTGTGGCCTATGTGTTCTCCAGGGATTTCAAACGCGCGATGCAGGTTTGCGAACGCCTGGAATACGGGATGGTCGGGCTCAACCGCGGCCTGGTCAGCGATCCTGCCGCTCCTTTTGGCGGCGTAAAACAGTCTGGCCTGGGCCGCGAAGGAGGGCATGAGGGAATGTTGGAATTCATGGAAACCCAATATATCTCGGCCGACTGGTAAGGAGACGGGCAGGATGACGAATATTGTAGCCAGCCCCTCCGTCCGCCGTTTGGCGCTGGAAAAAGGAATTGATCTGGAGGAACGAGCGAAAGCTCTGGGACGCCAGACCATTGGACCGGAGGACCTGGAGAACGAGCCCAATTCGGCCACCGCAGGTTCCTCCTACTGGGATGTGGATCACGGCGTCTACGGCCCGGTCACCGAAGAACCCACCAGCCGGTTCGCCCGCGTGGCGGCCCGGAACCTCACTGCGGCCCAGACCCTGATCCCCGCGGTTACCCATCATGACCGCGCCGATGTCAGCTCGATAGAGGCGCTCCGCCAGGCCTGGAAACCCGAACATCAGGCCCGCGGGGTGAAACTCACGGCGCTGGCCTTTCATGTGGCAGCATTGGCGCGATGCCTTCAGACATTCCCTCGTTTCAACGCCTCTCTTTCTGCCGGCGGGGAAACGCTGATCCTGAAAAGCTATATCCATATTGGAATCGCAGTGGATACCCCGCATGGCCTGATGGTTCCGGTAATCCGGGACGCGGACAAGAAGGGCCTGACCGCGATCGGGCAAGAGATTGGCGAGCTGGCCTCGCGGGCCCAAGCCCGTGCGATCAGGCCGGACGAGATGGGAGGTGCGTCGATGACGATAACCAACCTCGGTGGCATCGGCGGCACCGCCTTCACCCCGATGATCAACCCGCCTGAACTCGCGATACTCGGCATTACCCGAACGGAGACCGTAACCGTATGGGACGGTGAGACGCCGCGTCCCGTGCCGATGGTTCCCCTTGACCTTAGCTACGACCATCGAGCCATAAACGGGGCTGACGCGGCCCGGTTCCTCAATCATTACTGCGGGTTGATCGCCGATCCGCGTCATATGATGGTCTGAGGACGCATCGATGTCGGATCGCACCGATTTTCTGGTTATTGGCGGCGGCCCCGGCGGTTACGCTTGCGCCTTCCGCGCGGCCGATCTGGGCCGCAATGTAACCCTGGTCGACGCCCGCGACAGCCTGGGCGGCGTGTGCCTGAACGAGGGATGCATTCCCTCCAAGGCCCTGTTGCACGCCGCAGAAGTGATCCGCGAGGCAGAGCATATGGCCGACTGGGGGATCGACTTTGGCAAACCGGCAGTGGACCTCCAGCAGCTTCGCACCAAGAAGGAAGCGATCGTAGAGCAGCTGACCAGCGGCCTGGGGGGACTGGCTCGAAGGCGGAAAGTCAACCGTATCAAGGGCGCCGCCAGGTTCATCGGCGAGAACAAGATAGAGATTGACGGAGCCGAACTTGATTTCGAACAGGCGGTAATCGCCGTCGGGTCGTCCCCCGTTCGGCTGCCTGGTTGGCCCGACGATGCTCGGATATGGGACAGCGCCAACGCTCTGGACCTTCCCGAAGTGCCCGATCGCCTCGCCATCGTCGGGGGCGGCGTCATCGGGCTCGAAATGGCGACGATTTATTCCGCGCTCGGATCGAAAGTGACCATTATCGAACTCGCCGAGCAGATTGCGCCCGGCGCGGATCGAGAGGCGGTTAAGATCC
>JABAHQ010000578.1_pt1 | contig 11740 bp, 10 predicted proteins | sample 7062091 | NCBI WGS metagenome assembly JABAHQ01 (sample SAMN14534359, study PRJNA622989) | marine sediment metagenome | biome: marine biome [ENVO:00000428]; feature: marine pelagic biome [ENVO:01000023]; material: deep marine sediment [ENVO:00002113] | place: India: Gulf of Kutch | collected...
TTTTACATCACAAGGAAACGAGAGGAAACGACACTTCCTATATATAGGGGGGAGGGGGTGTCTCCCGCAGAGAAGCCTCCAAAGGCGGGGGACCACCTATAGGATGAACATGAATTGGGTCGCTGTTGTAAAGGTTGAAATACGTAAAAGTTTATATTTGCGCTTCTAATATATTAAATCTTGACATGTCCGATACACGACACGTTGTATAAGGGTGCGACAAGAAAACAGTTAACTAAAACACCTAAAGGGTGTGTACATGCCTAGAAAAAACCTAAGAAAGCAGTGAGTCAACTAGGGGCTCCTGGAGGCAACACCCGTATCCGCATGTCACACCAAGGCTCAAAATCTCAACTTCAAAACAAGGATGTCCGATATCAGACAGATCACATCCCCAAGGGAAAGACAGACTCAACCGTATGTCACGCCAACAATTGCGCCAACTGTAAGCAGGCTATCTGCTCATTTAACAAGGTTTTTTGCGCTAAAACGAGAGACTCCGTTGATGAAGTCATAAACTGCCCTCACTTCGAGTTGGAACCGTTGAACTATAAGTTGTTCATAAGAACCTAATCTAAACTCGACTGATAGTCAGCACATCGCGGTCTTTTCATCGGACTTTTTAGTGCTTTTCAGCTAGGCTTATGGCGGGCCCGGCGGGAATTGAACCCACGACCCCCGGGTTAAAAGCCCGGTGCTCTATCCTTGCTGAGCTACGGGCCCACGCCAGATTTTCATTAATTGAAGCCTAAATTAAGGTTTTCTTGAACAAAACTAGTTATTTACTCTCCAACGCCTTTCTGATTCCTCGCAGCTCGTTCAAGATTTGCCGATCAAGGCTTCTGGGAGCTGGCACTTCCGCCTCAGCCTCTACGGCCACCGGTCTAACTCGCTTAACAAAGTTCATAATGACGTTTCTTATTTCCTCAAAGTTCTTAACTCCCAGTATGACGGCTTCAGCGACTTTACCACCAGCGCTCCCTCCACCCGAGAAACCGGCTGTTTGAACCCTAACTGTGCCCAAACCAAAGCGTCTAGCGATGGGACCCTGAACAATATGGATGTTGGTTATGCGATTGTAGGGAACGAAACTCTTCCTCTTCCACCACACGCCTCTCTCCACAACTATCTCATCATTTGCCAGAGTATAGGCGATAGAAGAGTAATACTTCTGTATCCAAAAGGCGGTAGAGCACACGACCGCTAATAGAGGAAAAAGAAGAGCTGCTGTGACCGCATATGCCTGAGCCAGAGGTAGCACAAGCAGAGCAACCACAACTACAGGTATTATCCAAGACAGCCCAAAAAGAATCACCCCTATCGTTAAGTAGCTGTAATAAAGTTTCTTCATGTCAACGTGTGGATGAAAACCCTCGCCAACCTTAAGAACCATCACGTTCTATCCCTTCTCAGCATGAACGATCAAATTATTATTCTTTTTGGAAAAGCCATAAAGCTCTTTGACAAAAGTAAAATGTGTGCTCTTCATATCTTGATGTGAGGTGTAATGACGATCAAGAAGCTTTTGGAGGGACTGCTGAAGGAGAAAGCTCCAGGCCCCTCTCCATCATTCTCCCTCTTTCACGTGATTAAAGTGTTGGAGTTGACCGCCAAGGAAGGGCCAATCGGAAGAGGAAAGCTTTCTAAACGACTTGGAACAGGCGAAGGAGCAACCCGCACACTGATAAATCGGTTGAGAGACGCCGGACTCATCGCGACATCTAAACCAGGTTGTTCGCTTACGAGAAAAGGAGAAAATATTTGGAACAAAATCCAATCAATCTTCCCAAAAAAGGTTGAGTTGGAAAAAAGCGAGCTAACGCTGGCCGACTGCAACATCGCAGTGCTGATCAAAGGTTGCGGAGATAAAGTGAAGACAGGACTGGAACAGCGTGACGCAGCGATCTTAACAGGCGCCAAGGGAGCAACCACCCTCATATTCAAGAACCAAATGCTGATTCAGCCCGGGATAAGTGAAAACGTGGCTCGGGACTTTCCAACAGCCTTCAATCAGATCACTAGGCGGCTGGAGCTGGAGGATAACGACGCGGTTGTAGTTGGGAGCGCAGATACGCGGGAGAAGGCGGAGTACGGAGCGCTAGCTGCTGCTTGGACTCTCATTCAGAACGACTACGACTAAAGAGTGAACTTTTCTCCTCCAGTAAAAATGCGCTCCAGCGTGGCATTAAGGTTGATCATGCCTTCGTTGGTTTTTGCCGAGACAGGTATCAGAAGAAATCTTAGCCCCAGTCTGTAGATGGCGTGCATCATATCACGGCTGAGCAGACGCCTAGTTCCACTCAGCCTTTCCTCAATAGCTGTTTCCAGCATCTTAGGCTTAGCGGACCAGTCCACCAAGCGGTTTGCATGTTCTGGCGGGAGAAGATCACATTTTGACAACACATGCGCCTGTGGAATGAAGAAGCGGTTGTACACAGCGGCTGAGAGAAAAAGATTTGAAACGTAGTTTAGTGGGTTTGCGCAGAAAACCGAATCGAACAGATACACGATGGCTTTGGGCTCCTTAGTCAGTTCGCTGGCTATGTAGGGTCCGCTTGCTCGAAAGGCGAAGAGCTCCATCTGACCCGGCGTGTCAACCAGAACCATGTCGGCATTAAAATCTTTTATCTCCGATCCTAGTCTCTCCGTCTCCTCAGCAATTAAGTCTGCCGCCATCACCAGCGCCCCGTTGGGTCCAAGTCTGTACTCCCTCATGAGTCCTCCGATGTCGACGTAGTCGCGAACATCGATGTCAGGTGTGTAGGGAAGAGTTAGGGCTCCTGGATCTAGGTTCACGGTTACCACGTTTTGTTTTGAGATTTTCAGCCATTTAGCGAAGGAGGCGGTGAGAAGGGACTTTCCTGAACCCGCAGTTCCTATCACAAACACAATGAACACTATAGACATCTCATGTAGATTAGATAACCTCAATAAAATGCGGTGTAACCGCTTATTTGTTTTCAGGTGGTCGCTCGCACCCGAATCTGCAATCGTCTTGCTTCATCGTCATAAACTTTGTTATTTGGCTCAAGAGAAACAAAACATAATCAACATTAATGCCTTAAATTGTTCGCAAACGCAAACAGCCTTCTTTTTGTCAACTTATAGCAAGCATCCGTATTCTCAATTCATAATTCTTTAAAACATGCAAATCAATGGAAAAGGTAGGTGACCAAACTATGAAAAAAAGGAAAATAGAGGTAAAAATACCCGACAACTTAGACAAACTGATTGAAGCTTTGGCAATGTTCTTACACAAAAAGCCAGACGATCTTCTCAGCAAAGTTATATTAGACGCAGTGCAAACTCTACCGAACAATCTAGATCAATACATTGATTCCGCAACTATAAGAAAAATCTACAACGTTTAAGCACAATCCAACAGCTAATTCTGTTGCGGACGTCCAGATTCTCAATCATCCTGTTTCAGCGTCTAGCCTGTGATCCCTCGTTGCAGGCAGCAGAGAAACCGCGCAGAGACAAAGAGGTTTTTCGATGAAGACTAAGATTTTGCCTTGACGGGTTTGACTTTTGCCCCTTTTTCTTGGATCAGCTCGGATAGTTGAATGAGAGCTTTGCTTACTCGTTTTTTGGCCAAGCCTGTGTTTTCAGCGGTGGTGGAGAAGTGAAGCTCTATGCGGGAAACCGTTTCCTCGCCCTTGGGATGAGACTTTATGTAGACGTAGGGATTATCATGCATCACCTGATCGATGAGGGGAGCAACCGCCGGCTCCATAATCCCTGTTACGTCTAAGCTGGTTTCAAAAAAGGTCACCTCGCCCGCAGCCTCCCTAAGCAGAGGCGCCACAGACTCCTCAAATATACCCTTCATCTCGGAGGGAACCCCAGGCAACGCTATAACAGTAACTTCGTCATGTTTGATGATCACAGCGGGAGCTGTTCCCACAGGGTTGAAAATGGGCTTAGCTCCTTCTGGTACTCTAGCCATCTTTACGTGTGGGGAAGTTAGCTCAGCTCTTTTCATTCGACCTTCCTCCACGTACCGACGATGCTTCTTTTTAATCATTTTTAGAGCTTCATCATGTATTGCTAGTTTGCGTTTCAGTGCCATGGCGATGCCTTCTAGGGTTTTGTCGTCGAAGGTTGGGCCAAGGCCTCCCGTAGTGATTATGAAGTGAGGGTTGCGTTGAATCGCCTCCTGTAGAGCTTTGGATATTTCTTCGATGTTGTCGCCTATGATGGTGATGCGGTGGTTTTTTAGTCCGAGGGTCGTGATGCGTTTGGCGAGCCATTGGGCGTTGGTGTTGAGGGTTTTGCCTATCAGGAGTTCGTTTCCGATGCAGATGATTTCTATTGATGCCGTGATCATCTATGTTTCACCGACCTTAACAATGGGTTTAACATTAGTATTTTGAGACTGTGTGTAAATAACTGCTTCTGTCTGTTTTGGTTCATAACCCGTCTTTCTAGAAGCCTTTTCAAAGTCATAGCTATGTCATTCTTTGACGGTTAACACCTTGATGTGTTGGGTTAGAAGTATGACATCGAGAAACAAGGTGGCTACTGCTATACTCTCCGGTGTTATTGATCTACCGTGACGACCATGTTTAATCCGTAGCCGACGCTGGTCAGTGACCAGAATAAGGCTACGGGTCCCCCAAAGAAGTCGAGGATGAGATGGTTATAATATTACAGGGTGGCTAGAAATGTCTCGCCTCTGGGGATAGAGAAGTTGGAAACTCCTCTCTGTTTGATGTTGTAGAGAAACAAAGATAGAGCAACGTCTATGGGTATAAAAACTGTGTGTAGGTACACTCGATGGGCAGTGAACAGCACGTCAAGGTCTGGATTACGGCGATAGTCGCCAGCATGACCGCTTTCTTCCGATCAACGCCAGCTATCAACGTCAGCATCGTGGGTATGAGCATACGAAACAGCAGATCCATCAGCTTCCCGGCGTTTTGGCTCTAGTCAGTTGGTTGAGAAAATAAGCCTTTAGTTGATCAACTGTTTTCCGGGTATGCGCGCGCACACCAAAACAGTATGCAATGAACCTCATTTCCCGTGGGCGTCCTTTTGATCTTGGAGTAAAAAAGGGGGTTTTGGAGGTTGCGAATATTAAGCGGTGCGTATGGTATTTGGCCTGTTAGATGTTCCAGTAGGAAAACAGGAAGTCACGCCATCCTTGAGAAGCAAACTGCATTTCTTCGTATGTTAACAGTCCTCTATAGGCGAAGTATGGACTCTCAGAAGGCGGGAACCATATTCCCAGTCCAAGTGCAGAATTCGACTCCATAGGTTCACTGTTGGCAACGTGAACGACAACATCTTCAAGCGCGACTCTCACGGCAATAGCTAGTCCTTCAATATCTGCATCCAAACCAGGATTCGCCTCAAGATCTTCGATTAACGTTGGGAGGTCAACGTAGTATTCCCATCCATACTCAGCCCATGGGAGGTTCCCTTCGCCTCTAGCTTGGCTTATGATCTCGTGGTAAAAGTCATAGCTCTCTTCGCTCTCTTCCAGTTTTGCTTCCAAGGCTCCAGTTAACTTTGAAAGTTCCGCCACGGCTTCGTCAACTGTTGAAAGATCGATGACTGAGAGGGTTGCCATTACACCTCCGTTGAAGTGAGCCCTCGGCTCGTAATATCTCGCATACTCATCCGCAATCATTTTAGCAACTTCAAAAGCTGACATCTCAGGGTTCTTGGTCATTGTATCCAAGATCACATCATACGGGTAGCCGTAAAGAGGAACATAGTTTTCGCAGGCAACCAAGTAGTCGGTTTCCATGCCCAGTGCATTGTATTCGTAAGCAACCTCTATCATCGCTTCAAGGCAAGCGTCATAAGCCACGATGTCTATATGATGCCGCTCAAGTCCAGCAACCACTTCATCATGCGTCAAGTGATCCACAGGATGTTCATCATAGCAGCTTCCGCTGAAATCGTTTCCATGATTCCACAAATCGAGCAGGTAATGTTGCGCTCCGAACTTTCTAGTCACAAAGTCTACGAAAGCCTCTAGCGTATCTGGGTCGCCCATGTTCACCTCTTTCGCGTTTAGTGGAAAACTTGTAACTAGTTCGCGCCCTCCATAGACAACCTTATACAAGTAAGCAGGCTTATCGTAACCATCCCACAAGACGACAACGTTTACATCATCTGTCAATTGGACCGATTGCATAAGCTCCAGATTCTCGTAAGCCCAAGCGTCAAGGTTATTGTCAGCAACCATGTAAACCATAAAGGTCCAGCCCGCAATTTTTGGCCTAGCAGCCCCAACAGTGTTTATCGTTGCAGAGACAAAAACAACCAGCAGTAGCGCACACATAATTCTCTTGGTTCTCATAATGTAAATCTCTCCTATCTCTTCTCCTCCTAGTTAGACAGGACTATAAGTAAAAAGTTTTCGCGTAGGTCGCTCATCCAACCTGCTCCCCAGAGCAGATTGACAAATCAACTCCTCCGTCAAACACGTCCGCTGTCGCTTAGAACTTTTTGAAAAATTAGAGGAAAGAAAACCTTTCGATTATATTCGGAAGGTTCTAATACCTCAAGTTACAGTTGAATACTGAAATATGCGTGGCGTGTAGCGTGTCCTCAACTGATTCTTCCTCCGAGCCTTTCGTTGAAGTCGCCCAGTTTGATCAATTGCATGACACAGTAGAGTCAGAGTTCGAGGTAGAGGACGGTTTCATAGAGCGTGGAATCCCAACCTTCTACGTGAGGTTGCGGCAGGATTCGAAGCAAGCTTTTTTGAGGCTTGTTAAACGCTTAGACGCCATAGATCTTGTTCCAATGCTTAGGAAAAGAGAAGAAAAAGTTGTGTTACAGGTCGTTCGTAAGCCTCCTGCAAAGCCCAGCCGAAACATGATAAATATCGGACTGTTTTTTGCAACTCTTGGAACTGTGTTCTTTTCTGGATTTCTCCAATCTCCAGATATTGTAGGCGCCGTGATGTTTACAGGGGCGATTATGGCAATACTGGGTGCCCATGAGATGGGACACAAGCTATTAGCTGATAAACACGCTGTGGAGGCTACCTATCCCTATTTCATTCCAGGTATACCGCCCATTGGCACTTTCGGAGCCGTTATTCAGCAAAAATCTCTTCCTCCAAACAAGGATGCTTTATTCGATGTTGGTTTCGCAGGACCAGTAACGGGTTTCATAGTGTCAATAATTGTCACCCTTATCGGAGTTCAGTTGTCCGTTCGCGTTTTGGAGCCGCCTCTGGGTGCAGTCCCGTGGCCTTATCCCAACCCTATCTTGTTTGAGTGGTTGTTTAGATTCGCTATCATGTTTTTTCCACTAAGTGGAACAGGTGACTTGATTCTGGTGCATCCGGTTGTTTTTGCTGGTTGGGTTGGCATGATCATTACCATGCTTAATCTAGTGCCTGTTGGCATGTTTGATGGCGGTCATGTTGCTCGAGGTTTGGTTGGTAGAAGAGCACATCGGATCCTTTCATATCTTGGAATTATTCTGTTGGCCATTATTTGGTATCCGATGGCTTTTATTGCCCTCTTCCTCTCTTTCTCTCAGCATCCCGGTCCATTGGATGACGTTTCGCAGCCTACAACTCTCAGGAGGCTAGCTGCCTTCGGGCTGATCGCCGTTTTCATTCTCTGCGTAGCTCCAATATTCCCGCTTTTAGGCTAGTGGGACCTCAAGAACATCCTGTCTCCGACAAATTTGCACCAATAGACCAATTCCTCCCACTGCGAATAGGGGTTTTGTTCATAAAATTTTGAAGACTGATTTCTGTCACGTACTGAACCTCAGGAGCGTCAAAAGTCTGGACTATAAAGGCGCAGACAATTTTGACAAAAAACTGGATGATTGCAACAATCTGGCGGGTGTCTTAAAACTAGTGAAGCAGTCCGTCAAAAAGCTATTGAACAGAGAAAAAAGAGAGATTTTAGAGTTCTTTGGCGGGTACCGCTGTTAGGGTTTCCACCGAGTAGTCTGTTGCGAAGCCAACTTCCATGGCAAAGTTCATGGCCGTCTTTGCGTCAGGGGCTTCAAAGATGATGACGCTGTCGTATCGCCCCAACGTGAAGTACACATCGCGAATAGTGATATCCCTTGGAGCCTCAAGCTTTTTAAGGTATCTAACGGCTGCTTCGCCCTTACCCTTCGGTGCCAAAAGCGTCACAAACAACACTTGAAATCCCTCCTGCGTATTAAATAGGCGTTTGTTAACTTAAAGTTTTGACCTTTCTGGTCCGCTCTTTCATATTTGGTAGTAACATTTAAAGCCGAAGAGTGGGTAAAAAGGTGAAAGCGAAATTGGTGATAAACAATGACCGAACATATGCGCTGCTTTGATGTTCAACCTATGAAAGAGGGGTTTGTTAATGGAATGTAGGTGCGCTACTTGTTTTGAGCGAGCGAAGCTCAGGTTCAGTTTCTTTAAGCCGAAGGGCTGGATAAAATACAAGGCGCCTGACGGTAACGTAGTTTACTTTTGTAGCCGAGAGTGTCTGGAGAAATTCATCTTTCCAGCCGAGTTAAAGAAAAAGAGACGATGGAGCTGGTTTAAGAAAGGTTAGTGCAGTTGTTATTGCTTAAAGCGCATGTCTAACCATTAAACTGATGAAAAAGGCGCCTATGATATGGCAATGTACACCTTCTTACCATCCAGCGTGCGCCTGTACCACTCCGCTTTCACATCAGACCTCTTCTCATGAACATATACCCCCCTAGTTCGAACAAGCTCCGCCATCTCGGTTAGATAAGGCTCCAGCAGCCTGACGCTCTCGAATTCCAGTTCAGCCACGTGAACCGCGTCTAGTATATCCGTCGGCATGAATCCCAACTTCTTTCTGAGGGCTTGGACGCGTCGGGCTAGGTCGCGCATGACGCCCTCGCCCCGCAAAGCTTCGTTTCGATGCGTGTCCACCAGTACGTGTATTCTATCGCCAGAAACTAGCGCCCATCTCTTCAGGTCAAGCTCTGGAAGCCCTTCAACATATTCAATTTCCTTTACGTTCGCGAGTTCGAGAAAAGTTTCCTCCAGTTTCTCTAAGGCACCATGCACGGACTTAGTTGCTGCCACCACAACGTTTTGTAGGGGCCATCGACGCTTTAGTCGGGCGGACTGCCTGGCGGAGTACACTAGTGAAACGCACCGCAACAACGTTTCAAACTCTTGTTCTAGGACCTCGTCCTGTACAGTTTCATCTGGTTTAGGCCACTCTTCAAAATTCACGGATCCGGGTAGGGTTTTGTCCAGTTCCCTGTAGACCTTCTGATACATGACCTCACTCAGATAGGGGGTTACAGGGTTGAAGAGAAGAACTAGGGTCTTCAAAGCGCGCCAGAGGGTTGTGTAAACAGCTAACCGGCGGTTAAGGGTTTTAGGGTCGTCACTCCAGAGTTCTCGGCGAATCATAGGGACATACTGTCGACTGACAACATTGACGACAAATTCCTCCAGCTCTGAGAGAGCGAATTGAAACTCACAGGCTTCAAGTTTGTCGGAAACTTCCTTTATGGTGCGCTGCAGTTTGGAGAGGAGCCACCGATCCGGCGGCTTAAGGGCATTCCTTTCACTGACCCACTTAATGGTACACCTTTGTGGGTCAAAGTTGTCGTATTCGGCGTTCTGCATGAGAAAACGGTGGAGGTGATACAGTGTGCCAAGAACTTGATAAGGACGTCTGTTCAGTTCTTTAGCGTCAAAGTTCATAGATTCAACAGGAGAGCACTTCCATAGCATGTAGAACCTGCAAACATCAGCGGAATTTCGCTGAAGCAGAGGGTTAACCTCTATCACATTTCCAAGGCTCTTGCTCATCTTTCTCCCCTTCTCGTCCAGAACAAAACCGTAGAAAAGAAATGACTTGAAAGGAGACTCAGCCCTCCCTGTCAGTATAACGTGTTCCAGCAACAGAGAGTTCGCCCACCCCCGAGTCTGATCTATGGCCTCCACGAGAAAGTCCACAGGAACATGTTTCTCAAACTCCTCATCGGTGAAGCTGGCGTAAGGCGATGCGCCGCTGTTGTGCCAGCAATCAAGCACAAAAGGTTCACGCTCCATTTTCCCACCGCATTTTTTGCATTTCAACGTCAATCTGTCAATCCACGGCTTGTGCAACTCGAAGTCTCGACTAGGCTTCTCCACAGCCCTTTCAAGCAACTCTTTTTTGCTGGCTACCAAAGTTTTGAGTCCGCATTTTTCGCAGACCCAGATAGGTAGGGGTGCACCCCAAACTCTCTCCCGAGACACGCACCAAGGCTTTCCCTCTTTAAGGAAGGAAAGAAAACGATTTTTCGGTCCCTCGAAAAAGCAGTTGACGTTCTCGGCGGCATCCAAAACTCTCTGGTTCACTCGATCGGTCCAAAGGAAGTATTCTCTGCGAGCCAGCCAAACGAGCTTGTGGTGGGACCTCCAACAGGTCGGATACTCGTGGCGGACCGTCTCCACCGATAAAAGCAGTCCTCTCTTGCGCAGTTCATCTACAACTTTGGAGTCAGCGTCTCTAGCAAACAAACCCGCGAATCCGCCAGCCTCAGCCGTGAATTGGCACTCGTCATCGAAGGGAACATAGACGGGTATGTCACGCTTTTGAGCGGCGAGGAAGTCGTCTTCACCGTTTCCAGGCGAAAGATGTACCACTCCGGTGGCTGTGCTCACATCCACGAAGTCTTCACACACCACTGTGTGAACCAGCGGTAGCTCGTCCAGCTCCCGCTGCTTAGGAACAATGTCTAGGAACGGATACTCGTATTTCACACCTTCGAGTTCCTTGCCCAGCACCACCTCGAGAATCGCGTAGTCTCTCACGCCTAGCTCTTGCATAACCGGCTCTACGCGTTCTTTTGCCAGAATCCAAGTTTCCGTGTTCACCTTGACTTTGGCGTATTCCGCCTCAGGGTGAACTGCCATCATCATGTCGGTGACTATGGTGAAGGGCATTGTTGTCCAGACGAGGAAATACTCGTTTTCGGTCTCTTTCACTCTGAATCTGAAGTAAATGGATGGATCTTCAACTTCCTCGTAGCCAAGTCCAACCTCGGCGTTGCTGAGTGATGTTTGACAGTGAGGACAGTACGCAACAACGTAGTAGCCCTCGCCTAAGAGGTTCTGCTCCCAAGCTCGCTTTAGGTATCTCCATTCTCTCTCGATATACTCGTCCAAGTAAGTCCAATAAGCCTTGTCGTAGTCCATGAAAATGCCCAGTTTCCTGTCGGCGCTAAGCCACTCACGATAATACTTCATCACGGTCTTCTTGCACTCTTCAACAAAGCGCTTCTCGCCCACCCTCTCCAGCAGTTCCTTCTTGTTCTTAACGCCTAGATTCCTCTCCACCTCCAACTCGATGGGCAAGCCCTGGCAGTCCCAGCCCGCTCGGAAGGTAACATAAAATCCCTGCATAGCCTTCAGCCGGTACCGGAGGTCCTTCATCACTCGACCCCTAGCGTGCCCCACATGTTGAACGCCGTTTAGGGTTGGAGGTCCCTCAACATAGCCTAAGACACCTAAGTTAGTCTTTTCTCTGAGCTTCATGAGCTTTTGGGGGATTCTATTAACTTCCCAGAATTCACGGATCTGTTGTTCAAGCTTAAGCGGGTGGTAGTCTAGAGTCAGCCAGCGCCTAGAATCAGACTCGAATTTGGTAGCCACCTCTCATCCCGTGACACCCGCTAGCACCGAAGTATTCATAGATAAATATAACTTTTTAGGTGTTGAACTACTACCGCAGAACTACATTTTCTCTAATTTCAAAGCGAAAAAGCGGGTAGAACACTCAACGTAAACACCACGCCT
>JABAHQ010001198.1_pt1 | contig 11740 bp, 13 predicted proteins | sample 7062091 | NCBI WGS metagenome assembly JABAHQ01 (sample SAMN14534359, study PRJNA622989) | marine sediment metagenome | biome: marine biome [ENVO:00000428]; feature: marine pelagic biome [ENVO:01000023]; material: deep marine sediment [ENVO:00002113] | place: India: Gulf of Kutch | collected...
ATTTGAATAAAAATTCAGACATTTACAAATTTCCACTAAGAATTTTAGTGAATGGCAACTAATATCGTTACGATCAACATTAACTGTAATCTTATGATTTCTCTTCTTCTTTAGAAATGTTACCGGACATCTTCCGCATCATCTCATTGCAGTCAAACGAGTCTTTATCACCGCCGCAAAAGCTTTGCATAATTTCTGCCATCTTCTGACATTTCTCAAAAGGAAGACTGCTCAGAGAATTTCCCTGTTTGCTTTCAGAGTCCGTCTTTTCTTTGCATTTCATAAAATCACCTCCTTTCGAATTTTTTCTTTTTTCACCCTTTCAGACGTTTTTCAATCAGAAAAGGATACACCCTTATGTCGCACCTAATGAAGTTGTATTGTATCTTTAAAAGAATTTGGCTTATTTATGAGAGATGAAACGAAGAAGTGTATAAAGGAAAATATAATCTCGCACCGATGTTTAATGTCGAGGGCTGTTCAGAGTGCGGCGGCATAACCAGCGTATGCACCTGATTGCCGCAGGTGATACGGAGGCCGTTAGCTGCGGTAAAGTTTTACTAAAAAATCGCGTGCATAAAAACATAAATAGAAAAGATGACTGAGGGTCCATTTGCATATGAATATTGGCGAGCAGCATTAAACGGAACGCCAATCAATCCAACCTTTGAGTTCCCTCTCTTCACTGATGCTCACATTACCGCTGAGGTTGTCAGTGGGTTAGGCGCTTATCAACTCCTTAATACGGTTTCTATACCTTTGGACTCGAAAATGCTTTTCCGCCGGTAGTACTCAGAGCAGACGATCATCTGGGAGAAGAAGACAAAGTTAACATGGAAAAAACAAATACCAAGCGTTATCATGGGCGGGTTACTCAGCGACGAAATCGCAGCGCTAGTTTCTTTAAGGCCTTGGTATACGTCTGAAGTCTGGAAGTTACAATTGTCGCTTTAAGCCTGACGAAGATCCCAAAGGTCATCCTTTTGGGCCAATGGCCTACAAAGATCCGGTACGCTATAAACTTGCAGGTCATAATCCAATTTTCCCACATGCACTGGATACTCATTCCTTAAAGATATTATGCCACTCGAGACTTTCCCTTCCCTTCATTCACTACCTGACACTTTTTGCAAATTTAGCGAATAAATTCAGTTGAATGGGGATGTTTTTAGCCACATTTAGTCGATACTCCATCAATCTTAATCCTAACTGGAAGAGGCTGAGATCGCATCGGTCGGTTCGATGAATGTCTTTATGCCATCCTTTTTCGATGGCTAAAACGCCAAGGAAGATGATTCAGATATCGCACCGCGGGTTCTGTGAGGGGACTGAGAGACGGTTTCTATGGTGAACTTGAGGCACCGGAATAGTGACGAAAGTCTCCGGTAAACAGCTACTTAATCCGCCTAAGGAAACGGAATCGAGGTTCTACTCGACAGCAAAAAGATCCTCCCATGCCGATTTTTCATTTTTTAGTTAGGATACGAGGAATATAGCTGCACGGTTTTGAAGCGCTGGATATCGTGAGTTTCGTACAGGATAATCAATGACAACATCTCTCCGAGGGGATACTTCTGAGTAAATGATAATGAGTAGAGTTGTGATTTTGGCCCGCTGCGTGATGCGCGGATTTAAAAAAAGAAGGAAAAAGAATACGAACAAAAGTACGGACATCCAATTAGATCACAGCTCAGTGCTCCTAAATTTTCGCTGCAGGTTATGCCGGTTATCGCTTCATATACTAAACGAATCTCATCGGTGTTCAATCGGTGTGCATCCGTAGCTTATTCTTTCTAATTGATCAACTGAAATGTTGACGCCTACAAATCGACGTAGAACCTTCCTTTCATACCTGTTCCACGTTTGGTTTGTTCTATCTAACTCAATTTTAACCCACCATCTCTTTGGGGTGTTCAAAATTAGGACGCCTTGCCCTCATGGGCCATTTGCCAGAACGCCTTCTCCAGACCGCAGAGCTCGGTGAAGACTTCTTCGGTGCGGTTACAGTCTTCTTCTCTGGCTTTGGCAAGCATCTCGTCGGCTTGTTTCTCAAGCCGACGCACATAGTTGGTGAACTCCGGATTGCCCCATCGGTCAACAAATTCCTCGTACGGATTGACCATCGGTCCGGGCAGTTGCCACGCCTGGTTGTAAGCCAGCTCGATGGCCCAGAACGCCACGGCTTGCACGGTGTAGGGTTCGAGACCGAGGTTTTCCATGAACTGGCAGTAGCGCTTACATGTGTCTTGTCTCGACGTGTTCAGGTCTAAATTGCGCTCCTGAGCCTTCTCCGCAAACCAATTGAGTTCATCCTTCAGGGCGGCCAAACCGCCAAGGACGGTATCAAAATGGGGCACAGGCGCTACTGCCAAAAGGCGTGCAACCATGCGTGTAAATTCCGTGACAAACAAGTAATCTTGCACCAGCCAGATGTTAAACTGTTCGGGCTTGATCGTACCCATTTTGCAATCGTTCAAAAAGGGATGAACGGTGGCCGCCTCCCAGGCCTGTTTGTGTTTGTCGATCAGGGATTTGCAAGTCAAGGGCATTTAGCTTTGCCTTTCTCTTTTTTCTTACATACATAAGCTTTGGATCTAAAATTTACAGAAATTTCCCTAAAATGCAAATGATCCAGTATGCAACTCGGCGTATGTGTCAATTGTTGAGTGAGAATTATAGCGAAGAGCGCTCGTCATTCGCTTTTCGCCTACGCTCCTTGCTTGCATTTTATGAAAAAAGCTACACATTTATGCGAGGGACTTCGGTGTACCTTTGTTAAAATTTATTCTGCTTGATTTTTAAGATAGATTGGCCTATGTTTTAATAAACCCAAATGCTCAAAAGACAACGATGACAAGAAATTTCAAACAACTTCGGTTCTCGTTCTTATTCATTTTCGGTTTCGTCCTGACGGGATGTGGTCACGAAAACTCACCGAAGGGTGTGGCGGAAGAATTCCTGTTTCGTTACTTCATCGAACTCAATCAGCGCGGTGCCCTGGATTTAAGCACCGGTTTGGCCGTTGATAAATTGAACAAAGAGATCGAACTTACCCAAAGCGTCCGCATGGAGCCGAATTTGGAGTTGTCGAAGCATCGTCCTTTTATTGACTACGAGCTTGTGAACACACAACAGCGCAAAGATGAAACGGTGACCCTTTTCTTCGATGTCACCATCGAGCAAAAAGGCGGCTACAAATACCAGCGCGAGGCGGTTCTGTCAGCTACTGAGTTGGAGGGTACGTGGAAAATAAGCAACTTCGACATATTCGATCGTGACAGGCCCTAACCCGGTAAACCGGAAATCCGAAGCACGAATCTAAAAACATCGAAACAATGTCGAGATTCAAATTCTTAAATGTCAAGTCTAAAAATAGACCATGCTGTTTCGAATTTTTGTTATTTGATATTCGGATTTTCAGGTTTCGCTATTTGGATGTCGTATTTGACGCTCAAATCTGTCTGTTTTAACTTTTAAAAAATCTTCGGTCAAAAGCAAAATCCAATGCCTCACAAAAGCAAACTTCTGGCCGGGAAGCCCATCTCTCCTGAACCCATCGATTCGAAGACGTCCATTGCGGAGCTGGTAGACAAGAGTTTCCTGGCGTACAATGGTGCACGAATGCGCGAGGGCTGCCAACTTTTCACCCAGAAGATGCTGGCCGAGTACGTCACCGTCGGTCTGAGTCTGACAGGGGCATTGACCCCTGCGGGCCTGGGAATGTCCTGCATCATTCCACTCATCGAACACGGCTTCGTGGACTGGATTGTGAGCACGGGTGCGAACGTGTATCACGATACCCACTTTGCGCTGGGTCTTTCTATGCATCAAGGCACGTTTAAAGCGGATGACGTGATTTTGCGGAAAGAGGGTGTGGTGCGAATTTACGACATCTTTTTCGATTATGATGTGCTTCTGTCCACAGACGCCTTTTACAGAAAAGTCATCGAGGCGCCAGAATTTCAAAGAAGGATGAGCACGGCCGAGTTTCATTATCTCATCGGCAAATATGTGAATGAACGGGAAAAGGCCCTAGGCTTAAACAAAAAATCGTTGGTCTCGACAGCATACCTTGCCGGAGTACCGATCTTTACCTCCTCGCCTGGAGACAGTTCCATTGGCATGAACGTCGCTGCAAAAGCGTTGGAAGGGAACAACTTGAGAATTGATGTTTCGGCCGATGTTAATGAAAGCGCCGCCCTTGTTTTGGATGCCAAGCGGACCGGAGGCAAAAGTGCCGTCTTGATCATGGGCGGCGGCTCACCGAAGAATTTCCTCTTGCAAACCGAACCTCAAATCCAGGAAGTGCTGGGCATCGATGAAAAGGGCCACGATTACTACCTGCAATTCACAGACGCCAGAATCGATACCGGGGGACTGTCCGGGGCCACCCCATCCGAAGCTGTAAGTTGGGGCAAGGTCGATCCCGAGCAACTGCCGGACACCGTCACTTGCTATTGCGATGCCACCATCGCCTTGCCGATCCTCACCGCATATGCTTTATCCACTCACAAGCCTCGCCAATTGAAAAAGCTTTACCACAAACGCGAGGAATTGCTCAAGAAGCTGCGAGATGAATATTTAGAGAATAAGGAGCAGTAGAATCTCTCGCCCAAGCAGTGTGTTCCCTTAATCAAGCCGGAAACTTGAGATCACATTTAGAAACAGCCATGGCATGGTGTCTTAAGTTATGAGGGAATACTACTCCTTCAAAATTGTATTGAAAATTTGTTGGCTGCATATTCGAACTGGTTTACTGAAATGGAGTTTATCAATGTTATTCCGGAGTTTTGTTACGACGTGCACCATTTGCTTTCTTCTTTTCTGGCCCGCCAGCAAAGGCATCAGTCAAATTAATCCATTCGAGACCGGCACCGTCATCGATACGGTTCGGTGTCGGGCCAAGCCGGAGCAAACTTACGCGCTTTATTTGCCTTCGGATTACACACGCGACCGAACGTGGCCCATTATTTATGCATTCGACCCGGTGGCGCGCGGCGCCAAACCGGTGCGTTTGTTGAAAGCTGCTGCCGAGAAGTATGGTTACGTGGTAGTCGGATCGAACAATTCCAGGAATGGACCGATGCAGCCACAATTCGATGCAGCGAACGCGCTTTCACGCGACACGCACATCCGATTCTCTCTTGATCCGAATCGGCTCTACACGACAGGATTTTCCGGCGGCGCTCGGCTTGCCTGCACCATCGCGGTCCAAACCGGAAGAATCGCCGGGGTCATTGCCTGCGGAGCGGGCTTCTCTCCAAACTATCCTCCCACTTCTGTTGTATCGTTTGCATTTGCAGGAACAGTGGGAAATCGGGACATGAATTATACCGAAATGCGCCACTTTTCTCGAAAATTGGACAAATTGGAATACCCCAACAGGATTTTGATCTTCGACGGTGGACATGAATGGCCGTCACAAGAGATCTTCACCGAGGCCGTCGAATGGCTCGAATTGCAAGCCATGAAAAGGGGCACAAAACCCAGGGATGACACATTCATTGATACGCTTTTTACGCAACGCCTCAATAAAGCAAAGGAACTCGAAAACTCTGATCGAATCTTCGCAGCTTACAATGCCTATTGCCAGATTGCAGAAGATTTCAGCGAACTTCAAGACCTTGAGAGCATTGAAAATGAACTCGAGAGATGGGAAGAATCGAAAATCGTAAAAGAAGCTCTGAAGGAAGAGAAGAGAAGAGAAGAAAAGGAGCTGAAATATTTAGACAAATATGTGAAAGCCTTCAATTCAATTGATGTGAATGACTTGCAGGATGGTGAGTTCAAGAAGCGAGATTGGTGGGAAGACGAAACAGAAGACTTGCGTGAAAAACTCACCGAGGCTGAGAGTGAGAGGAAGAAGCTGATGTTCCGAAGGATCCTTGACTGGATGTGGCGGCGTTGTTCTGAGCAATCTTCTTTTGCCTTTCGTCAGAACAAGCCCAAGGAAGCTCTGATCTATGTTGAAATCTGGAATGCGGTTCTTCCCGAGCGACCGTATCCCACTTACAATCTTGCACGCGCCTACGCGGTCAATGGCAGGGTAGACAGAGGCCTACTTGCTTTAGAGGAAGCGATAAGGCTCGGATTCAGAAACGTAGAACTTATGGAAACCGATCCGTACCTGAGTTCATTGAGAGACGAAAAACAATACCGAAACCTGATTGCAGAGCTCAAGCATGAGACGTTTTAGCGTTTGCCTACTGAATTGATTACGAACCCAATCCGACGATTCTTTTGCCGTCCTTCTGGCGTTGCGTTTGAGGCGATGGGATTGTCCGGTCCCAAACTCATGGCAAACCCCGCGATCCACAAAATACTGCTTGACGGCTTCAGCGCATCGTCGCGACAGCCGCCTGTTGGTGGAACGCTTCCCGGTGTTATCGGTGTAGCCGTGAATGACCATTTGCGTATTCGGATACTCCTTGAAGGTCTTGAGACGTCCTTTCGAATAGTTCGAAGTCGGCGGTAATTTTGGCGCTTCGTGAGGCGAATTCCACCCTTCCACGATCTCCGGGATTGGTTTTGAACGAATAGACTTCACTAAAATCATCATTGCCGTCCGAGTCAGTGTCAAGCTCCTCCGGATTTGTTCCATAAGATTTTTCATCTTTGGTTAACGGGCCATCGCCGCCCTGCTGCCCAAACAGTGAACCCTAACCAAAATGAAACATGCCTTTCATACTATCTATTGCGAATCGATTCAAATTTAAGAATCTTTAGAACTTAAGGATGGTTAGTAATGCAATCGCCTCGATTGCGCAGCCTTTCTTATCAGAATTAAGCAAACCCAACCAGCCAGGGTGTCAGAAGGTAGGAAATGGTGTCCTTTGGAGTGCAAAAATACGCTTCGCTGATTTTTGCACTCCAGCAGGGCGTTGTCTGTAAAAATATGCTGGCTTCGCTCACTGATTTTTACACCCCATCTGAGCATGGAACGTTTCCGACATTTAAAGCAACAAAATTTTGTTGAGGGCCTTTAGTCAAGGTTAATTGGGCTTTGTCTTAAGATGGAGGTAAGCCGTGAGCACTTCAATTGGACTCGATGCCGATAATGGTCACGTCGTCCCATTTGTGCTCGGCGGTGCTGAAGTTTCTTGCGGCTTGCGTCAGCTCCTCAAGAATTTCATGGTTGGATTTATGTGAGATTTTCTTCAGAGTTTGGAATAGTACAGTGTTTTCGAAATGTTCCTGCGATTCATTCTCAGCCTCGGTGATGCCATCGGTGAAAAGAATCAGGCGGTCGCCTTTTTGAAGTTGGACCGACACTTCCTCGCCGGGATTGAACAGCTTGTCGTCGGCAATGCCCAAGAGTAGGCCATTGGCAGGGATACGGTCGGTGGTCTTGTCTCGAGATTTGAGATGATATGGATGGGGAACGCCGGCGTTGACGAGGGTGCATGTGGAATTTCTCAGATCAACGATGGCTATCATGGCGGCCACGAAATGCCCTTTCGGAAGAACCTTACAGAGCACCTGGTTCATGTACTTGAGGATGTCTTGCGGCCTGGGGTTTTGATCTCTGAACGTCGCGAAAGCGGACTTCAAAAGAACGGTCATCAGGGCAGCCTGGATTCCATGTCCGGTGACATCGGCGATCAGAATGGCCAGTCGATCGTCTGCAAGGTTAATGACATCGTAGAAATCCCCGCCGATTTCCAAAGCCGGCTGATATTTTGCTACAATAGAGAAACCGTCGGAACTTGGGAAGGCTTGAGGAAGCATGCTTTGTTGGACGCTCTGTGCCAACAAAAGCTCTTGCTTGAGCATGTCATTGCGCTGCGCCAACGCATCCTTTTCTAACAGCACGTCATCCAATTCACGAATTTTTTCTTCGAGCACGCATCTCAGTTGTTTATGGGAGACGCCGTTTCGAATCAGCAGCTTCAGATGCTCATTGTCCCAGGGTTTTTCGATATATTGATACAACCCGACTTCATTGATCGCTTTGATCGCGTTTTCTTTGTCGGCATAACCGGTGAGCAAGATACGTGTGCAATCGGGATACATGTTCTTTACTTCGGAAAGAAATTGCAAGCCATCCATCTTGGGCATAAGGAAATCGGAAACCACCACGTCCGGCGGGTTCTTTTTCAACTCATTCAAAGCCTCGATTCCGGAATGAAATGCGTGAACCTCGTAATCCGTTTCCATCTCCAGATAAGAAGAGAGCGTGGTGGTGACCAACTCATCGTCATCGACCACATACACCACAGCCTGGGGTGACAAATTGTCAACGTCCTTTGTGCGATTTGACATCTACTTACCTGCGAAAAGCAAATTTTTTTCCAAAAATTTGGCCCGTGATAGAAATTGTTGGCCTATCCGTAAGTCACCAGAGTAGTAATAGGCCAAGCCCAGCACTTTATATCCGCGCGGGTCCCGCCTGTTGAATTGCAGGAGTTTCAAGCCGGTCCTTTTCATTTTCTCATAATCTCTTTTATCGCGGAAGGCTTTGGCCATCAGAAAGAGTACCTTCCCAAGATCGGCGCCGTAGTCTGCGGCGCGCTTGAACTCGGAAACCGCGGCAGCATGGGCGCCTGCCTTCAAATAACGTATCCCGTCCGTCAAATGTCTCACGGACCTGCTCTTGTCTTCGCGCATGGTGCGTTTTACTTCCTTGAGCTTGTCTATTCTATCGTCGTCTTCAAAGTAATCCTTGTCCCGCTGAAACAGGAAGCTGATTTGTCGTTTCTCCAACTTATTCTTGAACATTAAGGCCAGTTTGTCATCCCTGCGATCGAACACTTCCATCACCGGAATCAAGTCCATAGGACGGGACTGAATTTTGCCAAACGTCTTTTTCCACGCTTCATGAAACGGCCCACCAACACCCGTAACTTCCACGGCAAACCAGATATGGTTGTTCTTGATGGTATAGTCCACCGTCTCATCTGAAAAGATTTCGGAATATTTCTTGTGAATTCCGGTATCGAATAACACAATCGGATGCTCGGAGGCGTTAAGCAAAGCGGTGGCAATCCTGTTCGCTTCCAGCAGTGCCGCAAAGGTAATGGCCAACTCCTGGGCGCTGCCCTTCGACTCGCTAAAAATTTCCAGTGGAGGGATTAAATAAAGCGTGTCCTCCTCTGCCAGTTTTGAGAAAAAATCAGATTTGTGAGCGGTTGGTTCGTACTGGAGGCCGTAAGCACCCAACGCATCAAACATGAGGGCAGCCTTCAGGATTTTCTGATTGATGTCATATTTCGTCAAGGGGCCTGAATAGTGGTCATTCACGATCTCGACAAATCTCTGAAGATTGCTGTCGATGGGAATCAGCAAAGCTGTGTTGGTCAAATCGTTGTTTGTTGCCTGCGCCAACGAGGTGGAGGTCAGGGCAAACATGCAGAACGATATTTTGAACAGCGATTTCATCATGCCAAAACAGATGTTGAGGACTAAATTTTGAATCTTTTCAGGAACTGGAATAAGTGATGAACCTCGATCGGCCCCTGGACTTACAAAGAATGCTCGGACTCCTCCCAGATGGTGGGGTACTGGCTTAAATATCCTATCTCCACAATTCAACCAGCATGTATGGGGTCCGGTTCCCGTTTTGACAACGTCTCTTTCTAACGAGCACCCAATCGTACTTCGAAAGGTTTTATGAATATAACATCTTTAGCCTATGAAAATCAATAGTTAAATGGTCAATCAACAATTTAGGTTTTCCTTGAGTTTGAACACGTTTCTGCATAAAATTAACTGAAAAAAGAGCCGGAAACCAAAACGACAAAACAATTTGTGTGTAGAGCAATGCCTGAAAGGCTATTCAGGTTTATTCAGATATCCATTTTAGTAAGCGAAACCATTTAGGGCAAAACATTTCTCTTAATGAGCGGGTGTGGTGGAAATTGCCCATTAAGGCTAATATAATATTCAAACCAGACGCATTTCTTGTGAGACTTTCAATCCTCAACCGTTTTTTTAGAGTTTTGCCCAAAATCGTTTTAGCTTTCTTTGGCGCTGCCTGAATAGTTAATCTGGTTACTCTTAATCATTTTGTCTACAATTATTTTGTCTTTTAAAATCTTTGCCCACTGTGCAACGATTTCATTGAAGGTACTGGCGTTTCTTTGTAATCTTTAGGCAACCCTAAATGAAATTCGCATGTCTTAAGAATCGAAACTCGAGTTTATCACTGGTAACGGAGACAAGATTGCCGCCGGCAGCTTTTGGAATCCAAAAACGCAAACGTGCATTTCGTTCAAAACGAAAACAGGACGTCGCAGATGTCGACTCGGAAATCATCGCTCGATGTCAAAAAGGCGAACGAGAGGCGCAGTATAAGCTGTATCAGCGGTACAAGGATTGGGTTTTCAACGTTGCGTATCGGATGTCCAACAACATGCAAGAAGCGGAGGACATCAGCCAGAAAGTGTTTTTGCGCGTGTTTCGAAACATCGATTCATTTCGTGGAGATGCTGCGTTTTCGTCATGGATCTACAGAATTGCGGTAAACATTTGTATCAATCATTTTCGCAAGGTGAAAAAGCACAAGGAGACGATTTCAACCGAATTATCAAAGTTGCAGAACCCGGATGCGCTGCTTGCCGGTGGCGAAAACGAGACGTTCAATTTGAAGCCGTATTTAGAAACTGCGATTTGCGCACTGCCGCAAGGATACCGAATGGTTTTCTTTTTGCATGACGTGCAGGGTTACAATCACAAAGAAATCGCAAAGATGCTCAGCATTGCTGACGGCACTTCGAAATCGCAATTGCATAAGGCAAGAAAAGAATTGAAAGGGATGCTCGAACCCTATTTAATGATGATTGACAAGATTTGACTTTATTTGAACAAAAATCGATGGGCTTAAAATGGATTGCAAGAAATTTGAAAACAAAATCTCTGCTTACTTAGACGAAACACTTTCCGACACGGAACGAGAAGCATTCGAAAAGCATATCGAGACGTGCGCCAAATGTTCTTCGGAAACGGCGAAGCTCGGTCTCATCCTGTCCGAGGCATCGTCTTTCGAGCGTGTCGAAGCCCCCGAATCGCTCTGGAAAGGCATCGAATCCGAACTCGATGCAGCGCCCGCTTCCTTTGTTGACAAACTGTCATCCAAAGTCAGCGGTTGGAAGCAGAATATTGACAGCACGTTTAGACTGCCCGCGCCTGTATATCAGTTGGCGGGGGTGGCTGCCATCCTGTTGATTGGTATTCTCGTGGGGCGCTACTTCTTTCCTTCCACCAATGGAGATGAGTTGGCACAGCGAAATCTTCCGGCCCATAAAGTAAGAATGGTGACCAGTCGCACCGATCATTTTGTTGAAAAATCCAAAGTCTTGTTTCTCGGAATCGTCAATGCGGACTCCGGCTACGTCGAGAACTCGAATTGGCAGACCGAAAAGAGCATGGCGTTTCGGCTAATCGAAGAGGCCTCCTTTCTGAAGGATCATTTGGGTGAAATGAAGAATGAAAGACTGAAGCTGCTGGTGGAAGAATTGGAAATGATTTTGCTTGAAATCGCAAATATGGAGGAACAGCATGATGTGGAAAACATCGAATTGATCAAAAGCGGCATCGATCGCAAAGGCCTGTTGCTGAAGATTCATCTGTACGACTTGAACGAGAATCACATCGCGCAACATGACCGACAAATGGATGTCCTTTAACAACATCAGATTTGACAATTGGAGCATTGAAAATGAATGTAACGAAAATGAGTAGACATATTCCCGTCAGAACCGTTCCCAAACCGAAGTTTGGGAACGATGGGAATGGTGGAACT
>JABAHQ010009253.1_pt1 | contig 11740 bp, 11 predicted proteins | sample 7062091 | NCBI WGS metagenome assembly JABAHQ01 (sample SAMN14534359, study PRJNA622989) | marine sediment metagenome | biome: marine biome [ENVO:00000428]; feature: marine pelagic biome [ENVO:01000023]; material: deep marine sediment [ENVO:00002113] | place: India: Gulf of Kutch | collected...
GAACTATAAGCATTTAAAAAACAGAAACATAGGGCCAGGCCTTGGATTGTCTCAAGTTGAATCTGAACTATACTGTTTCTCTACTTGATACAGATTGTGTCTCAAAATGAGTTTATTTTTAACCATTTATTTTTACAAAAGTTAAAAATAGTTAAGAAATGCCTCACCATATCAACTTTACAGGTTAAAATTTAGTAACAACACTGGCAATTCATAGAAATAATGTTATATTTTTGAGCGCTCACACACAACAACTCATCATTTCTAATTTCCAAAAACAGGGAAAATAAAAATGACGACCCTCCTCATAGCTGATGACGAACAATCCTTCTTGGATTTCATGGTAAGGCTGCTGCAAAAGGAGCATCACCTTCTAATTGCGAGAAATTGGAGTGAAGTGTTGGAAAAATTTGAAGCCAACCTTTGGCGACTGAACGCCACGATTCTGGACGTGAACATGCCCGGGCTCAGTGTGGATCCTTTTTCCATGGTTGAAAAGCTCCTGAAATCGAATCCAACCGTTCCGATGGTTGTGATCTCTGGACAGGACATTGTGCTGAAGCATGATTTTCTCAAGATGGGTGTGTATCAATATCATGGCAAACCTGTCGACATGATGGAACTAAACTTAACCATACAGGGTGCCCTCAATTACAACCGAGTTTTGAGAAAGCTGGAGAATTTTGAAAAAGAGGAGAATGATGAAGTTAAATATTTTCAGAAACTCTTGAAGCTTGATTTGAACGAAGCCAAAGAACGCATCAGCGGTCACGACACTTCCGCAATGAAGTCGCCCATCCTAATCCGTTCGGAAGTTGGTACACAACCGCACATGTTGGCGAAATCTCTTAGCAGAGAAATCGATGGCAAACTGTTTTTCCCAAGGATTTGTAGTGAAAACCTTAGAAACATCATTCCGTACAATCTTCAAAATGGGGACACGCTTTACCTCGAAGGAATTGAAAACTTAGCGAGAGACGAACATACACATCTCTTGAAAGTGTTGGACGAACTGACTTCAAGTGAAACTGACAGCTCTTATCCCAAATTTCGTCTCGTTGCATCGGTGGCCAGCCAACTAGATGGGCAGTTGCACGAGAATCCCGAATTGCGTCGGATTCTTGAACGTCTGTCCAAACTTGAGTTTCGAATCGATCCCCTTCGTTTGAGGAAGCATGAATTGAGGAGTATTATTTCTCTTGTTTTTGAAAAGAAAAAGAAAAGGCAGGCGAGTCCCGTCGACATGATTTCGGAAGATTTATACAATCTGCTCGTCGATTACCATTGGCCGTTAAACTTTGATGAGTTGAAGATGATCGTTGAATGCTTACTCTTGACTTGCAATGAACGCTTGCTTGAGCCAAAACATCTTCATCAATTGGATTTTTCTGATATCGCAAACTCAAAATACCCGACTTTGGATGATATGGTCGAAGAACACATCAAGAAAGCGCTTCGTGTGACGATGGGCAACAAATCCAAGGCGGCCAAAATGCTTGGCATCACTCCCAAAACCCTGTACGCCCGCATTAGGAACTGATCATGCGAATCATTCAGTTTTGAATGATTCAATATAGTTGGGTCTTCTAAGATTGTCCCACCTCAACGATGCTATGCCAACAGAACGTTATTCTCTGCGCTTGGAGCTTTCCATCGAATCTTTTGCGGATTTCGCTACGATTAACGAGCGTTTTTCTAAGATAGCCCTTGAGACTTTGTCCGCAAAGTTCTACCTTATAATTGATTATGAAACAGTTGCCATATTTTCGAACAAAAATTGGGTTAGGATTTATGTCTGGAACAAACGCGGAAAAGAAAATTCGGTTGGATAAATGGCTTAAGATAAGCCGGATTTACAAGACGCGATCTCGGGCGACTCGAGCTTGTGATGAGGGCAAGGTGAAGGTGAATGATTCCAAAGCTAAACCTTCTCAGATCATCAAGACTGGAGACAAGATCACCATTAAGGTGCGCAGTAAGTACCGAACGTTTGACGTGGTCGAGATCGTTAACAAGAATATTTCAAACAAGGATGCAAAACTGCTGTACAACGAGCACAAACCCGAAATTTCTGAAGAATCGAAAGAGCTTTACGAATTGCTGCAGGAGTGGGACAAAGCAGGAAAGAGAAAATACAAAGGCAGACCCACCAAAAAAGAGAGGAGAGATTTAGAGAAATTCAGAGGATATTGAGCCCTCGCACGATTCCTCAATCATTCGACGGAAGGTTAGCTGGCAAACTCGGTTATTTTCTTGCAAATGAAATCGCCCACCTCTTTTGTACCAAGCTTCCCTCCAAGATCCCGGGTTGTGTTATCTGTGCTTATTGCTTGCACAACTGCTTTTTCCACAAGTGCATTTGCCTCTGAGAAACCGAGATAGTCCAACATCAAGCCCAACGTTAAAATCGCGGCGAGTGGATTTGCTACATTTTTACCAGCGTATTTGGGTGCGGAACCGTGAACCGGTTCAAACATGGAGGTGCTTTCCGGGTTTATGTTTCCCGACGCCGCCAGTCCCAAGCCGCCTTGAATCTGAGCACCCAAATCGGTCACAATATCGCCGAACATGTTGCAGGTGACAATGACTTCAAACTGTTCCGGTCTCTTGACCATCTGCATAGTTAGCGCATCCACATAGATATGTTGTTTCTCGATATTGGGATAGTCTTCGCCCACGTCTTCAAATGTGCGCAACCAGAGATCGTGACCGAATCTCAGGGCGTTGCTTTTGTCAGACATGGTGACTTTAGGTCGATTTCGTCGCTGAGCAAATTCAAATGCATATCGAATGATCCGTTCCACCCCTTTCCGGGTGTTCACATCTTCCTGGGTTGCAATCTCGTCTGGTGTGCCTTTCTTGAAATTGCCCCCCATGCCAACATAAAGTCCCTCGGTGTTTTCGCGAAATACGACAAAATCCACGTCGACTTCGGTTTTATCCTTAAGCGGACACAGCTTCCGATCGGTGAGCTTTACCGGCCGGTAGTTTGCAAACAAATCGAGTTTGAAGCGCAAGCCGAGGAGAATGTCTCGAGCATGCGTCATGTCCGGAACACGCGGGTCGCCGAGCGCCCCAATGAAAATCGCATCGTAATTGTTTCTGAAATCCTCTACTTGATCTTCAGGCATGGTGGTGCCGTCTTTTAGGTATCGCTCTGCGCCATAATCAAAATGCCTGACATCAAGTGGCAAATCATGTATTTTCTGAATGTTCTCCAGCACTTTCATGGCTTCTTGCGTAACATCAACTCCGATTCCGTCGCCGGGGATGACTGCAATTTTCTTGGTTTTTGTCATGGTTCACTCCTAAATATAAGCTTGGATCAGAGGTCGGAATTTATTAATTGCCTCGAAGAAATGCAAGTTTTTCGCCGCAGAAGAAGTGTCTCTATTGCTTTGATTCAAAATCCAAACTTGTTTGTTGTGAGTATATATTATTTTAGAAATTTCAAAAGTAAAGCTTTGTGAAAGAAATTTGTGAGTCATATGTGAAATACGCTCGGCGAGCTGTCTACGTGATCAAGTCAAATAGTCATTCATAATTTAAGCCAGTGGCCTGTCAGAATCTCAAACCAGACCGGTTGGAATAAAATCAATTTTGTTTGGTAATTTTGGTAAGTCCTATCCATACCCATTTTTTCTTCTGAAGCAATAATACCAAGCGCGGAGAGTCACATGAAGAAAATCTTGCTGTTTTCTCTTTTCTTGACTTTTGAATTTGCAATGGCACAAACGAGTCATAACACCAGCTTGATTGGCAACCTAAACTTTGGACGATTCACAAACGATGTGTGGGGATTTATCGACGAATCGGGTACCGACTACGCCATTGTCGGTTTGATCGATGGTGTGTCAGTGGTGAGAGTGAGCACGTCTGGTTTGGAAGAGATTGATTTTGTGCCAGGCGTTCAGTCGATATGGCGGGATATTAAGACACACGATCATTACGCTTACGTCACCGCAGATCAGGGTGGAGGCGGCTTGACCATCCTGGATTTTGCTGACTTGCCCGACTCGGTTCGATTTGTGGGTACGTACACGGGGGCCTTTACGAATGCCCACAATCTTTATATTTCGGATGGGTTTGCCTACATTTCCGGATCAAACGGGCCGAGCGGCGCTGTTATTTTGGATTTGACAAATCCGGAATCTCCAGTTAGGGTCGGTCATTGGGATTCACATTATTTCCACGATATCATCGTTCGCAACGACACATTGTTCGGTAGCGCAGGCAGCAGTAGCAGCGTGGTGGTTTTGAACGTATCGGACAAGCCAAATCCCACTTTGATTACCGAATTGCCCTTTCCGGATGGCGGCTTTTCTCACAACGCCTGGATCACAGAAGACGGAAAGTATTTGATGACAACCCAAGAAACGGCCGAGCGCTCAGTGAAAATGTGGGATATCCAGGATATCTTCAATCCGGAAATTGTTCACGAGTTTTTAGCATCCCCGAGCTTGTTGGCGCACAATGCTCATATTCTTGGAGACTACGCATACATCTCGCATTATGGAGATGGACTGCGCATCGTGGACATTACTGAGCGAGAGCACCTGGTCGAGGTGGGATACTACGACACATTCCCGGACGAGAGCGAAAGCTCGTTTGAAGGGAATTGGGGAGCGTTCCCATTTACGGCATCCGGACTCATTTACGCCACGGACGAGGATCACGGTCTCTTCGTGGTGGAGTTTAATGGGCGAAAAGCCAGTCGATTGCGAGGCCAGGCTCTGGACTTACAAACTGGCCAGCCAGTACCGGACATCACATTAGAAATCGTGGAATTGGGACGGAGTACGTTGACGGACCTGCAGGGAAAATTCAAACTTGGATTTCCCGACCCTGAAACCTATGCAGTGATCGCTCACGGATTTTTTCACGATACCACTTCGATCACGGTGGACGTGACTGAAGGTGAAACAATCCTGCAGGACATCCTAATTGAGCAAAAGCCAACTGGCGATATTATGGGAAGAGTCGTGAACGACATTGGCAGCGCAATTGAGGATGTGCAAATTTTGCTTCTCGGCACGCCTTTTGACCTGGTTGTGTCTCAAAGTGACGGTGGTTTCGAATTCGAAGGAATTCCGGAAGGGAGCTACTCAGCCGTGATTGGAAAATGGGGACATCAGGTCGCCTATGAAGAAATCTCTGTTCTATCAAATCAAATTAATGAGCCGGAAATCAGCTTGACCGCTGGGTTCGAAGACGATTTCGAGCTTGACTTAGGCTGGGAGGTAGGCAATGGAGCGGCCAATCCAGCGGGACCCTGGCAGCGCACGAGGCCGGAAGACATCGGCTTTGGTCTGCCATTTCATCCGGAGCAAGATGTGACTGCTGGCTCTGGGACACACGCTTATTTTGCTAGAGCATTAGGATCAGAAATTACGCTGACAACGCCCACTTTCGATCTTACCGGCGATGAGGATGCCGGAATTCGATACTTTCTGCACTGGCTGCCCAGAGGGCAGAATAGTGACAGTTTGGTGGTAGAAATATCTAACGACAACGGATTCAGTTGGTCTCCCCTTGAGATTTTTTCAGAGCCGGATGCGACCGATGATTGGCGAGAGACTGTCCACGAGATACCGTCGTCTGTGGCGAGAACGTCTCAAATGAAAGTTCGTTTTACAAGCAAAGAAAAGGGCAACGGAAGCAGTTTCGCATTGCTCGATAATTTTGAAGCACTTTCTAATGTTACCGACGTGGATGAACCCGTTGCTTCGGTTCCACAGGAATACACGCTCGATCAAAATTATCCTAATCCATTTAACGCAGGAACAACCGTTCGATATTCTCTGCCCGAAAGGACTCAAGTTCGTTTAACCGTTTACAATGTGGTCGGACAGGAAATCAAGACACTGGTCGATGAAATCCAGAAGGAGGGGGCGCATCAAGTCAATTGGGACGGCAGGGATAATGCAGGACGGAACGTAGCCAGCGGAATCTATTTATATCGTCTCAAAACCCAAGGTTTTTTTCAAACTAATAAAATGATCTTGGTGCAGTAAAGGCAAGGCGTTTAACGGGTTGTCAATATTTCAGGTAACTCCGCAATCGATTTGATCGTTCGGTCAGGTTTAACCTCCGCTTTGCTCAAATCATCGTATTGAGATTTACCGGTTCTCACGAGGATGGTGTGCGTTCCCACAGAGTCGCCGCCCAAGATGTCGGTGTAAATATCATCGCCGACCATGGCAACTTTTGACGGTGGCATGTTCAAATCCTCCAGCGCCATTTGGAAGTAAGCTCGGTTTGGCTTGCCAATAATGATTGCTTCCGTTTCGGTCGCGTATTCCAACGCCGCGACGAAGGGACCCACATCCATGGAGAGGCCTCCTAACGTTTCCCAGTAGCGATTCTTTTGTAAGCCGATTAGTTTTGCTCCATTTTTGATCAAACGAAACGCTTGGTTGAGATTCTCATAGTTGAAGTCTTTGCCCAAGTCACCGACCACGACTGCCTGGGGCGACTTTTCTGTATTCTCGAATTCCGAAAAGTCTTCCAGGGCGACTTCAGGGAGTAGAAGATGGACTTTATAAATATCCTTTTGTTTGAGCCAGCGAGCTGCAACAACACACGTACTGAAGATTTCATTCAGGTTAGCATCAATTCCAAAATTACGCAGCTTTTGCCAGAGCGATTTTCTTGACCGCACGGTCGTATTCGTCAAAAATCGGAATGGCAATCCTTGACCGCGCATCCAGTTGATGGTCTCGACCGCTCCGGGAATCAAGCTCTGCTCGACGTAAAGAACGCCATCCAAGTCGACCAGAAAACCTTCTACGGATTTCATGAAGCGGTTTTTAATAGTTCCTTCCTGATTAATTTGTCCAGGTTATCCAAAGCTAATTCGAAGTTTTTACCCACTGTCCTTTTCATGAGCCGTTGTTCGGACAGACCCACCGGTTTCCAGGAACCAACCATACGAAAGGTCATTTCACTTTCTTCATATGTGATGGATAACGTAGTCCTGATTTCCTCGGAATGTTTCACCTCTTTGCCATCCAGAACATCTTTCACATGTTGCCAAGTAATCTTGTGCGGAGGATCCCATGCGATGACTTCTTGCAGAATTTCCCCCTCGCCGAATTGTGTGTGCGTTTTGAGCAATTGTTGCCGGCCGAGACCGTTGACATTGGCTTCGGATGTGACTTCCGCCTCTACCACCCCTGGCATCCACTCGGGGTATCGTTCAACCTGGTTTATCAGTTCCCAGATTTTTTTCGGATCCCCTTCTATTTTTCGCTTTCTTTTAACGTTTATCATCTTATGCTTGGAGCAATTTTAAGAGACATATAGAAATGTAATGAACATACTAAGAATTTTATTCAAAATGTCAAGGATTTTCGGGAGAACGTGAGCTGCCCGAGTCGTGAATAAAATGGCTTGATTAAGCGCATTTATTTTAGTACATAAGGTATTGGAGACAACTTGAAATAATACTGTGGTAGAAAATGGCAGAGATCATTTACGGTTACCATCCGACCCTCGAGGCGATTCGTGCTGGCCTGTCCATCGAACAGATAATGATTGCCAAGGAAAGACAGGACAAGCTGGGCAAGATTGTTTCATCAGCCCAGAAAAATGGCATCCCGATCCAGTTTGTCTCTCGGAATGTTCTTGAAAAGGCGACCGGTAGTAAAAAGACACAAGGCGTGGCATCCTTTGTCAACGCTTTGTCATATTCATCGATAGCACAGATATTAATGAAAAGTGAAGAACAGAGGGAATCTCCACTCGTTGCGTTATTGGATGGAATCGAAGATCCGCATAATCTTGGTGCCATTCTGAGGGCTGCTGACGGTGCGGGTTTTCACGGTGTTATCTTGCCCAAGAGACGATCTGTCGGCCTTTCTCCAACCGTTGCCAAGACGTCTGCGGGTGCACTCGCTCACGTTCTGGTTGCTCAAGTCTCGAATCTGAATTATGCGATCGATCAACTAAAAAGTAAAGACATTTGGATCGTTGGTGCGGACGAGGAGGACGGCCAAATTTATTATGAAGCGGATTTGGATATTCCCTTAGCCTTGGTGATCGGAGCTGAGGGCCGTGGACTTCACCGTCTTGTTAAAGAAAAGTGTGACTTTCTGGTAAAGATTCCCATGTTTGGGAAAGTTAATTCTTTGAACGCCTCTGTTGCGGCGGCGCTGCTGTTTTTTGAAGCCAGACGTCAGCGGAAAAAAAATGAGCTAATAACATAATCACTTAGTTTTGCTACGCAATTGTACGAAGCAGCTAAGTTGGTCCCCACCGCGAGAGGAATCCGATTAAACTCAAGATCCTTGTTTTACTTCATACGGAATCGTTCAGAAGAAAATTTCGGTCAGATAATTACTTAAGGTCGATTTCTTCCGTCCCGCCCTCCATGAATTCTTCCATCGTGACGGCGGCCAAGGTCTCCGCGCGAAAATTCCCTTGGGCCGCAATTTGGGCGCTCACTTTTGCGGCGGCCGTGGCATCGGGGGCATCGATAATGGCCACCAAATCATAATTCCCCAACGTGAAGAACAAGTCGACAACTTTAGTATTGTTCTTTTCCATGACCTTACGGGCGTCCTGGATCATCTTGGGGAGGTTATCCATATTTCTTGCGCCCTGCTCCGTCAGGTTCACTAAGCGAATAAATGTAGGCATAGCAATCTCCGTTAGATATTTAAATTAAAGTCCCTCAAAAAATAAATTTTAGAAGTCGAATAGTCAAGAGAAATTGACTAAAAACTGGTGATTTTGTATCTTTTCATAATTATTCGCATCACACCATTAGGTAACGAGAAAGAAGTGAATATTTACGTTCGAGGCGCTATGGATTTCTTTGAAGTCATCATAATATTAGTTGTTTATGTAATCTTCATGAAATAGATACTTCCAAGATTTGGTGTCCATACTTGAATGTCGCACACTTGTGACGTTTCGGAGAAACGTGTGAAGTCTCCTGGTTTGGAGCAGAATGAAGAAGAAAGAACAGATAAAAGCGATTAAACAACTTTGGGAGGTCATATGCCTGTTTACGAATATCAGTGCAAGAAATGCTGGGAGAAGTTTGAGGTTTTGCAAAAGGTTGGAGCGGATGACACAGACCTGAACTGTCCCAATTGTGGGGCTCCCAATCCCGAAAAGGTTTTCTCTCTGTTTTCTTCAGCAGGATCAAAGTCAGAGAGTTGGGGAAGTGCCTGTGTGCCGAAAGGTGAATTTACTTGAAGCAGTTGAATGCACCAAACCGGTCGGATTGGCACGAAAATAACAAAGCGGCAATTTAAGGGAAATCTTGATTGCTGCTTTTTTTGTGCCGAAGGTGGGATTCGAACCCACACGGGCGTAAGCCCACACGGCCCTGAACCGTGCGCGTCTGCCAATTCCACCACTTCGGCCATCCAAAGAGAAATGTAAGAATTCGACAAAAGAATGTCAAGGGTTTTGAAAAGGTAGCTTGACTTTTGTTTCGTGATGCATTAAGTTTAGTTTTGTGGAAGAAAAGATCATTACAACCAATAGAAAAGCCCGTCACGAATATCATATTCTAGATAGGATTGAAGCGGGGATTGCACTTTTGGGTACGGAAGTGAAGTCACTCCGAGATGGTCGGGCCAATCTGAAAGACAGTTATGCTGCGGTTCGAAACGGCGAGATGTATTTGTACAACGCCCACATCAGTCCTTACAGCCATGGGAATATTAACAACCACGATCCGCTTCGCGAGCGTAAATTACTTTTACACAAGAAAGAAATAAGTCGGCTTACAGGTAAAATTCAGGAGAGAGGTTTAACCGTCGTGCCGCTTAAACTCTATTTTAAACAAGGGAAGGTAAAAGTCGAGTTGGCTTTGGTAAAAGGTAAGAAGACTTATGACAAACGGCACGATATTGCCAAACGTGATGCGGAACGGGAACTACAAAAACAACTCAAGTATAAACAGCGATATTAGCGGTTATTGAGAGAGGTTTGAAATTGCTTCAATCAAACGTTTATGATATCCTCAAAGAACGAGGCTTTGTAAAGCAAGTCACCAATGAGGACAGTGTTCGCCGCAGCTTTGCTACTGGGAAAGTTACGGCTTATGTCGGCTTTGACCCCACTGCAAGCAGCTTGCACGTCGGGAATTTATTGGGATTGATGACGTTGGCACATCTTCAGCGTGCCGGTCATCGTCCGATTGCAATTATCGGAGATGGTACCGCCATGATTGGGGATCCGAGCGGCAAAACCGAAATGCGGAAAATGTTGTCCTCCGAACGAATCCAAGCCAATGCCAAAAAAATCGAGTCGCAGGTGGGTCGGTACGTCAACCTTGATGGAGAATCGGGATTGGTCATACGCAATGCTTCCTGGTTGTTGGATTTAAAGTACATCGACTTTTTGCGTGACATTGGCCGACACTTTAGTGTCAATCGCATGTTGGCAGCGGAGGCTTACAAAATTCGACTGGAGACCGGGTTGTCATTTATCGAGTTCAATTATCAAGTTTTGCAGGCGTACGATTTTCTGAAGCTTTACAGGAAGTACAATTGTATGATCCAGCTCGGAGGCGACGACCAATGGGGGAACATACTGGCAGGTGTTGATCTCATTCGCCGAGTCAAAGGTGCTGAAGCAGAGGGGATAACCTGGCCCCTTCTAACCACAGCGGGGGGGCAGAAAATGGGTAAGACGGCTTCCGGTACCATATGGCTGGAAGCATCCATGACTGCTCCATACGACTTCTATCAATACTGGATAAATGTCGACGATCGAGACGTTGGGCGGTTTTTGGCCTATTGCACTTTCTTACCCATAGAAGAGATTCAAGGATTGACAAAACTTAGGGGTGCTGATATTCGAATAGCCAAGGAGCGGCTGGCTTATGAGGCGACAAGAATAACTCATGGTTCACAAGAAGCTGACAAGGCACGACAAGCTTCTCGGGCTGCTTTTGGAAGCAGCGAAGAAGATTTGAGTGCCATCCCATCATCTAAGATCGAAATGAGGCGTCTGAAAAACGGGATTCCGGCCGTTGATTTATTCACTGAAACGGGTTTGGCCTCCTCCAAGAGTAATGCCAGAAGGTTGATTCAACAAGGTGGGGCATATATAAACGATAATAAAGTGGAAAGCATCGAGGAGGTCGTAAAAAATGAAGATGTTGATCAGCAAGAGTTGGTGCTTCGGGCCGGAAAGAAGCGGTACCATCGTGTTGTCATTGATGCTGAGAAGACGGATTAAGATCGATATATATTTAGCATTTTTTGCTTGACTTTTTTGAAAAATTATTTATATTTCTAATTGCTTTTTAGAGGGAAACTCTAAAAATAGTTCTTGACTTTTAGTTCTTTCTACATTATATTTACGTTTGCCCATTCCAAATGAGGTATGGGCAATTTTTTTGGTTCTTTGATAAAAGAGTGTGCATAGCTCTGTCGTTCATTGAGAGTTTCAAACTTGTTGAAAAATAATCAACAACGAAGAGTTTGATCCTGGCTCAGGACGAACGCTGGCGGCGTGCTTAACACATGCAAGTCTGGGAGAACCTCTGAGCTTGCTCGGAGTAGTAAACCGGCGGACGGGTGAGTAACACGTAGGTAACCTGCCTTTGGGTTTGGGATAACCTCGCTAACGCGGGGCTAATACCGAATAATGCAGCGGACCCGCATGGGTATGTTGTTAAAGTGGGCTTCGGCTCATGCCTGAAGATGGACCTGCGCCCCATTAGCTAGTTGGTAGGGTAATGGCTTACCAAGGCGACGATGGGTAGCCGGCCTGA
>JABAHQ010029339.1_pt1 | contig 11739 bp, 9 predicted proteins | sample 7062091 | NCBI WGS metagenome assembly JABAHQ01 (sample SAMN14534359, study PRJNA622989) | marine sediment metagenome | biome: marine biome [ENVO:00000428]; feature: marine pelagic biome [ENVO:01000023]; material: deep marine sediment [ENVO:00002113] | place: India: Gulf of Kutch | collected...
GTCCACGTCCTTTCAGACATGGAAGCGCGCCTCGGAAATCCCCGCTGATCGGTTCGGGAGCTGGTCAGCTGGGGCCTCGAAAGTGCCCGCGAGTGCCGCCTGTGGTACGCATCGACCCCACCAGGAGCCCGATTCGCCTGGATCGAGGCGGGTGCGATTCTTGCTGTAATATCGAGACAGCATGCGACCGCTTCTCCTCCCCCTCCTCGCGCTCGTCTGGGCGGGCTGCCAGTCGGCGCCCTCGCCCGAGCCGGTGACCGAGGAGGCCCGCGCCCCCGGCCAGATCCAGGGCGTCGTCCTCGACGCCTACGAAGAGACCCCCCTCGCCGGCGTCTCCCTCGGGCTCCGCGAGGGCGGCCCCCGCGTCGTCAGCGACGCCTCCGGCCGCTTCGTCTTCGAGGCCGTCCAGCCCGGCACCCATCGCGTCGTCGCCGAGGCCGACGGCTACCTCTCCGGCGCGCGCGCCAACGTCCGCGTCACCGCGGGGGAGGTGACCGAGATCGAGGTCCGGCTCTTCTCCGCGGACCCGTCCCAGGAGCAACAGGAGCGCTGGCTCGAGGAGAGCGAGCAACCCGACGTACCCGAAGACCAGGGCGAGGTCGGGATCGAGACCGGCGAGGAGGTAGGCGCCACTAGCGCTGCCCTCGTCGACGTCGAGATCCCCGAGACGATCCGGGTCTGGCGCAGCCAGGGCACCTCCCTCGCACCTTCGGCGTCCAACGGCTGGGCGGACCGGAGCTGCGAGGGAGAGGTCCAGGAGCTGGATCTCGAGGAGTACGTCAAGGGCGTGATCCCCCACGAGTGGATCCCCTCGTGGCATCCGGAGGCCCTCCGCGCCGGCGCGATCGCCGCGCGATCCTACGCCGCTTCTCATGCCATCGCGGGTGGGCGATGGCGCTGCGCCGACGTGGACGACGGCACGGTCACGCAGGTCTACGACGACGATCGCGCCGGCCCGACCGACATGGCGGTGGACGCCACCGCCGGCGTCGTCGTCGTGCGCGACGGAAGCGTCGTTCGCACCGAGTACAGCGCCGAAAACGCGCACCCCACCGCGGGTCACGACATCGACGACCCGGTCTGCGCCGGGGCGACCCTTTACGGACACGGCCGCGGCGCCTGCCAGTGGGGGACCCAGCGCTGGGCGACCGCGTCGTGCTTCCGCGAGCCGTGCAGCTTCGGCGCTCACGGCGCGGACCCGAAGGACCACGTCTGGATGATGGAGCATTACTACCCCGGCTCCGAGCTCTCCACCGGCGAGCCCGCTGCGCCCTGCGCGATCCTCGGCCCGACGGGCGGCGTCCTCGACGACGGCGGGCCGTGCTTTTCGGCCTACGGCCCCCCCGAGTACTGGCGCACCGAAGCGGCGGGCCACGAGGGCGGCCTGCACTGGACCAACGCCTTCCAGAGCGATACGCCGAGCAACTGGGCGCAGTGGCGCATCCACCTCGAGGAGGCGGGCGAGTACCGCGTCGAGGTGCACGTCGTCGACGAGTTCGCGGAGTTCGGAGCCGCGCGCTACGGCATCCGCCACGACGGGACCGAGAGCGAGATCGTCGTGGATCAGGGCGCGGCGCGGGACGGCTGGCTCCAGATAGGCACGTTCCCCTTCGCGGCGGGCGGCGACCAGCACGTCTCGCTCTACGACGATTACGACGTGAGCGTTCCGGCCGACCAGCACATCGTCGCCGATGCGATCAGGCTCGTCGCTCCCGGCATGCCGCCGGTCACCGACGACGCGTCGGTGCCGCCACCGATGGTGGACGACGCAGGCACGATGATGCCTCCGGCCACGGGCGACGCCGCCACCGCCCCGCGCCTCCCCGGCGAAGGCGGGGTGGAAGGTGGATGCAGCGCGAGCGGCTCGCCGGCGCCGGACCTCGCCTGGCTTCTCCTCGGTCTCGTCGGTCTGGCACGGCTTCGGCGTCCGCAAAGGGTGACTACACCCAGAATCTGAGCAGCGGATGGGGGGACGGATTTCGGGTATCGTTGTCTCGTGCTCCGAGAACTCGCCCTCCTCGTCCTCTCCGCGCTGACGCTGAGCTGCTCCTCCGAGCCCGTCGGCCCCAAGGACGACGGCGGTTGTGTGGGCAAGTGCGACTCGCCGGAGCTCGACGAGGGACACTTCGAGTACGTGGTCGTCGGCGCGGGGGCAGGCGGCGGTCCCCTGGCGGCGAACCTCGCGCGGGCGGGCCACCGCGTGCTCCTCCTCGAAGCGGGTGACTACGTCGGTCCGAACCTGACGTACCAGGTACCGGCCTTCCACACCCAGGCCTCCGAGGATCCCACGCTCTCGTGGAGCTACTTCGTGAGCCACTACGACGACCCGACGCTGGCGATGCGCGACTCGAAGTTCGACGAGGCCCAGGGCACCGACGGCACGCGGGGGATCCTCTACCCGCGCGGCTCCGTCGTCGGCGGCTCCACGGGCGTCAACGCGATGATCATCATCTATCCGCACGAAAGCGATTGGCATGGCATCGCCGACCTCACGGGAGACGAGAGCTGGCGCCCGAACGAGATGCGCAAGTACTTCGAGCGGATGGAGGACAACCAGTACCTCGGCATCTTCGACGACGAGGAGGGGCACGGCTTCGACGGCTGGCTGCCCACCTCTCAGCCCGACACGCGCCTGGCGCTGTCCGACGGGAAGATCCGCACCATCGTGAAGTCCGCGGCGTTCGCCAACGGCACCGGCCTCTTCGACGACTTCGGGCAGCTCCTCTCGCTCCTCGACAGCGACGTGAACCAGCCCGGGCCCGAGCGGGATCAGCTCGAAGGCATCTTCACGATTCCCACCGCGACCCGGGAGGGGCGCCGGAGCGGCGCCAGCGAATACATCCTCGAGACCGTCGACGAGGGCTACCCGCTCACCATTCGCACCAATGCCCTCGTGACCAACGTCGTCTTCGCCGACGAGCCCGGCCCCGACGGGCAGCCCCGCGCGATCGGCGTCGACTACCTCTCCGGCGCCAACCTCTACCGGGCCGACGTCCAGTCGGATTCGGCGGTCGTCGAAGGCGAGCGGCACATCACGGTGTCGCGGGAGGTCATCCTCTCGGCGGGCGCGTTCAACACACCACAGCTCTTGATGCTCTCGGGGATCGGGCCGCGCGCCGAGCTCGAGCGCCACGGCATCGACGTCCGCGTCGACCTCCCGGGCGTCGGGACGAATCTGCAGGACCGCTACGAGGTCGGCATCATCTCGGAGGCGAGCAGCGACTTCGAGCTGATCGAGGACTGCGAGTTCAGCACCCTGGGCGCCGACCCGTGCCTCGACGACTGGGAAGACGGCGAGGGCCCCTATACGAGCAACGGCGGCACGGTGGCCCTCGTCCATCGCTCGTCGACGGCGGGCGCGGATCCGGACCTGATCATCTTCGGGCTGCCCGGGTTCTTCAAAGGGTANNAGGGTATTACCAGGGCTACAGCGCGGACGTGGCTGCGTACAAGAACATGTTCACGTGGGCGATCCTCAAGGGCCACACCCGCAACACGGCGGGCACCGTGCGGCTGCGCTCGACGGACCCGCGGGACACGCCGCTCATCGACTTCGCGTACTTCGCCGAAGGCGGTGACGAGGATCTCGAGGCGATGATCGACGGAGTGGAGTTCGTTCGCGAAATCCTGGCCGAGACCGAGGACCGGAACGTTTTCTGGAGCGCCGACGAGATCTGGCCCGGGCCGACGGTGTCGACGCGTGAGGAGATCGGGCAGTGGGTGCGCGACGAGGCCTGGGGCCATCACGCCTCCTGCACGGCGCCGATCGGCAGGGACGGCGACCCGATGGCCGTTCTCGACAGCCGCTTCCGGGTACGCGGCGTCGACGGGCTCCGGGTGGTGGATGCGTCGGTGTTTCCCGAGATCCCCGGCTTCTTCATCGTGACGCCGGTGTTCATGATCAGCGAAAAGGCCGCCGACGTGATCCTGGAGGACGCGGGACGCCCGCGAACGCACGTGTGGGCCAGCGACGAAATCCGCGACATCCCGGACGTCGACGACGCGGGGGCCACGACCGTGATCGACATCCCCGGCGGGCCCGAGATCATGCGGTCGCCGACCGTGATGGTCGACATCGAGCACACCTGGCGTGGCGACCTCGTGGTCAGCGTGAGCCGCGAAGGTGAGGAGCCCATCGTCCTACACGACCGCGAGGGCGGCGGCCGCTCCGACCTCAAGGCGAACTACGAGATCCCGCAGTGGGAAGGCGACGCGGCCTCGGGTACCTATCGGCTCCACGTGGTGGACGCCGCCGCCCGCGACGTCGGCCGAATCCTGGGCTGGTCCATCAGCCACGGCGACTGACCCGTCAGCTGGGGACCATCAGCTGGGGACAGGCTGACGGATCATAACGCACTAAAATCACGCCGGAATTCACCCCAACCGCGGCACGCTCGGGTGGCGGTGGACTACGAAGCGGTGAGCTCGAGCGTCAGGTCGAAGTCGCCACCAGCCGTCGCCGTGTCGGAGTCGACGACGAGGATGTACTCGGTGCCGGCCATGACATCCCGGGTCACCGTCGCGGATCCCCCAGCGGTCCCCACTTCGCACTCCGCGGCACCTGCCGCGGTCGTGCAGTCCATCGCGCCGATGTAGAGCGTGGGCGTCCAGGTACCGCGGGTGGTGACGGTTGCGGTCAGGGAACCGGCGCTCGTGGGCATCACGCGATAGGCGAAGTCGGGATTGCCATCCCCACCGCACATGCCTTCGGTGTCGTCGAAGCGATGGAAGGTCGACTCGGAATCCAGGGTGGTGCTGGAATCGCTCACCGGGATCTCCTTGGGCACAGTGCAAGTTCCCTCCGCGCTGTTCGGCTCGAACCAGGCCTCGAGATCGTAGTCTCCGCTCGCCAAACCGGACCTACCGTCGACGAAGAGGAAGAGCGGCTCGACCACCCCGAGGATCTCGAGGGTGGAGCCGGCGCTTCCCGCGACGCCGGCGTTACAGCCACGCTCCGTGCCCACGTCCCCACAGTCGGTGCGCGCGTGGAGGACGGTGGAGTAGCCGGCGGAAGGCGTCGTGGATACACCGACGCGCCCGGCTTCGGGAATGCCCACCGAGTATACGGCGTCGAAGCTCGTCTCGCCGCCGCACGTTCCGCCGCCGTCGTCCCAGCCGTCGACGGTCGATCCGCTCACCATCACGTCGGACATCTCCGAAAGCACCAGCGGTGTCGGCGCATCGCAGGAACCCGGCGGGCTCTGTTCGAAGCGGAAGTCGAGCTGGTAGTCGCCGAACCCCGTACCCCGACCGTCGACGGCCAGGTAGAGCTCCTCCCCCGCGTTCAGATATCCCTGGATGCGCGCGGAGGCCGAGCCGCCGACACCGGCGTTGCAGCTCCGCTCCGTGACCCCGGGACCACAGGCGCCCACGCGGGCGTGGAGGGTCGTGCTGAAGCCGACCGGGCTGTTCTCGGTCGACGCGAGGAATCGGCCCTCCGCACCCGGCGGCGGCGTGAAGACATAAACGCGTTCGGCCGCGCCGTCGCCGCCGCACGAGCTCGCGAGGTCGTCGAAGGCGAGCTCGGTGGAATTGGTGTCGGTGAAAGCGCCGTCTTCGTCGAGAGTGATGGGGATCGGATTGTCGCAGGTCCCGGGGACGTCGTCCGGGGCGTAGAAGACGTCGAGGACGTAGTCGCCGAGCTGCGTGGCGGTGCGGCCGTCCATGAAGATGAAGATCGGGTCGGTTCCCGTGACCGGAAAGGTGAGTCGCGAGCCGGCGGAGCCGCCGACGCCAGCGTTACAGCTGATCTCGGTCGCCGCGTCGTCGCACGCAGTCCTCGCGTAGACGGCGGTGCTGAGGCCGATGGGGCTGCCTTCGGTCGAGACGCGAACCCGGCCCGACTCGGTGGGGTCGAGGCGAAACACCACGTCGGGCGCGCCGTCACCGCCACACGTACCCGAAGCGTCGTCGAGGGTCCCGATCGTGGTCCCGGTCGCCTGAAACGTTCCGTCGGCTCCGACGGTGATCGGGATCGGGTTTTCGCAGTCGGTACCGGGCCCCCCCACCATGCGAAGGGTCAGCCGGAAGTCCCCTCCCGCGCTCTCGTTCGCGCCGTCGACGAATAGGTACACCGGCTCCCCGGCGCGGACGTCCGCGGTGATGCGCGGTGGGCTCGAGGTCTCCTCGGGCTGGCAGTCGATCTCCGACCCGGCCACGTCGCAGTCGGTTCGGGCGTAGAGCACGGTCGGCCAGATCGCCCCGCCCTCCGTCGACGCCTCGATACGCCCGTCCACGTCGGAGACGAATCGGTAGACGACGTCCTTCCCCAGCGGCGCCGACACGCAGCTTCCCTCGGCGTGGTCGGTGCCGTCGGTGGTGCTCCCGTAGACCGCGATGGATCCGTCCGAGAAGCTCGCGCCGGCTAGCTCGACGTCGATCGGCGCCTCGCACGACCCCTCCGGCTCACACGCGGCGCTGCAGCCGTCTCCATCGCGGAGGTTTCCATCGTCGCAGAGCTCACTGCCTTCGAGCTCTGCGTTGCCGCATCCCGTCACGCCGTGGGGGGAGAGCGTGGCAGCATCGATGTCCGCGTTCAGACAGCGCCCATCACGGCAGCTGAGGGGCGCTTCGCATTCGACGTCGATGCAATCGTCGTCGAGGTAGAGGTAGAGCTGGCGGATCTCCCCCGAGACGAAGCCCGTGCTGGCGCGGGCCACGGCGATGGGGACGGTCTCCGACTCCGGCCGGAGGGCCGCGGCTTCGACGCGGAACCGGCGCGACGCGTCGTTGCCCATCGGGCTGACGCCGACGAGGATCGGGAAGTCGGTCTCCCCGCCCGGTCCGACGGTGAAGACGATCGGATCGTAGAGAGGCGCGTCGAGGCTGCCGTCATCCGGTGGCATGTCGCCCGACCACAGGAGCACCCGGACGCTCTCCGCTTGACGCTGGATCATCTCGCCAGCGTCGATCACGACCACGACCTCGCTGAAGGGGTCGCCGGCGCATCCGGCGGCGAGGACGAGCGTGACGACTGCGATCCTCAACGCCACGTCAGCACCTCGAAGACCTCGCCCAGGTTGCCGCCCACCGGCTCGGGGCCACCCCCGCTGCTCGCGGCGACGGCGATCGCGACCACCGTCCCCGCCAGGACGACTCCACCGACGATCGTCCAGAACCACCACTTCGTCAGTATGCCGCCGCCTCCGTCTTCCTCCTCCTCGACGCCGGGGCCGGGATCGGGATCGGGATCGGGCTCGACGGTGCCCTGCGCGGCGATGCGCGCCCGGAGCTCCCGGATACGCATCTCGACCTCGGGCCGATTCTCCGCCTCCGGCGACTCGCGGAGATACCCCTCGAACGCTTCGATGGCGCGCTCGTCCATGGCGAGGCGCACCATGCACTGCCCGATGTTGAAGAGGAGCTCGGCGTGGCCGCTGAGCTCGTAGGCACGCTCGAAGTTCTCCAGGGCCTCGCGATACCGCCCGGCATCGAAATCGACGCGCGCGCGCTGGAAGCGCCAGCGCGCTTCGTCGTCGCTCTCCTCTTCCGCCTCGACCGGTTGAGCGAGCGCCGGCGGCGCCGCGCAGAGGCCGGTGAGCACAGCCAGGAAGAAGGTCGTCGAGGCGAGGCGCGCCACGGCCGGGAGGATACGCGGCGCCCCGGGCTTTTTAGAAGAAAAGCGTCGCGGTTGTCTTCAGAAACGGCGTGATTGCAGTGGCTTGGAACTAGGGAACCCGTCCCCCCTTGCCGTGGTTGATCCAGGTGGTCTTCTGGTTGGTGTACTTCTCCACGGCCCAGCGGGACTTGTCCTTGCCGCCGAAGCCCGATTCCTTGAAGCCGCCGAAGGGCGCCGTCATGTCGGCCTGGTCGAAGCAGTTGACCCACACGGTGCCGGCCCTGAGGTCGCGCGACATCCGATGGGCGCGGGCGAGGTTGCTCGTCCAGACCGCGGCGGAGAGGCCGTAGCGGGTGTCGTTGGCGACGGCGAGGGCCTCGGCCTCGTCGTCGAAGGGGATCACGGTCACCACCGGGCCGAAGATCTCCTCGCGCGCGATCTTCATCTCGTTGTTGGCCGCCGCGAACACGGTGGGCGCGACGAAGTATCCGCCGCTCTCCTCGAGGGCGCGCACGCCGCCGGTGACGACCTCGGCCCCCTCCTTTCGGCCCGCGTCGAAGTAACCGAGGACCTTGCTCAGATGCTCGGTGCTGATGAGCGGCCCCGCCTTCGTCTTCGGATCGAGGGGATCACCCGGCAGCCAGCGCTTCGCCACGTCGGGCAGGCGCGCGACGACCTCGTCGTAGATGCCGCGCTGCACCAGCAGACGCGAGCCGGCGACGCACATCTCGCCCGTGTTCCAGAAGACGCTGAACCCGACCGCCTGGAGCGCGTAGTCCAGGTCCGGGAGGTCGTCGAAGAGGATGTTCGGCGTCTTGCCGCCCGTCTCCAGCGACACGCGCTTCATGTTGCTCTGACCCGCGTAGCCGAGGAGGAGCTTGCCGACCTCGGTGGAGCCGGTGAAGGCGACGGCGTCGACGTCCGGGTGCAGGGCGAGAGCCTTCCCCGCCGTCTCGCCGAGACCCGGAACCACGTTGAGGACCCCCTCGGGGATCCCCGCCTCGAGGGCCAGCTCGGCTACGCGCAGCGCGGTGAGCGGCGACTGCTCGGCGGGTTTGAGGACGACCGAGTTCCCGCTGACCAGCGCCGGAGCGATCTTCCACCCCGCGATCATCATCGGGAAGTTCCACGGCGTGATGGCGCCGACGACGCCCAGCGGCTCCCGGGTGATCAACCCCGTGACGTCGTGTCGCGTCGGCGCGATGTCGTCGTAGAGCTTGTCGGCGAGCTCGCCGAACCACTTCAGCGTGTACTGCGCCTGGTCGAGGTCGACGCGCCCCGTGTAGCGAATGGGTTTGCCGATGTCGATCGTCTCGAGGAGCGACAGCTCGTCCCCGTGTTTCACCAGGAGCTCGGCCAGCCGGATCAGCGCCTGCCCCCGCGCTCGGGGCGGGAGCGTCCGCCATCGGCCGTCCTCGAAGGCGGCGCGCGCAGAGCGCACGGCGCGGTCGACGTCGGCGTCCGATCCCGACGCGACCTTCGCCGTGACCTCGCCGGTCGCCGGATTGACGTCGTCGAAGGTCCGGCCGCCCTCCGCGTCGGAGAACTTCCCGTCGATCAGGATCTGCGTGTGGGGCGAGAGCCCCTCGGCCTTCGTTCGGATCTCTTCCGGGCTCATCTCGACCTCATCCCTTCTCGTCACCGGTGATCCGCCGCCACCGGAGCGTGTTCTTCGCGCGTTTGCCCTGGCTCGTGATCGTCTCCGGCGTCTCGAGCACCAGCTCGTCGCCCTCCAGGCGAAAGCGCCGGCGCTGATCCTCGCCGACCCAATCGGGGAAGAGGCTCATCTCGACGTGGTGCACCACCTCGTCCCCCTCGACGCGATACGTGCCCGCGTAACTGAGATAGCCCGCCGCGGCCCGCGCGCGATCGTGCTCCGAAGCCTCGAGGAGCGAGCGCGTGCCGAGGACCGGGCGCTCGACGTGCATGAGGGCCGCCCACATCCGGCCGTCCGCCGTGTAGGTGAGCAGACCGCGAGCGTCCGCGCCGAAGGGATGACGCGGCATGACCCCGTCGAGGGTGAAGACCCAGTCGACGAGACGATAGGTTCCAACGAGCTCGGCTGACGTCGCTTCCATGGGAAGCGGAGGGTAGATCAGCTCCGCCGGCGGCGTCTCGCCCCGACGAAGATCAGGAGCGCGAGCCCCGCCGGCCAGGTGAACGAGGGCATCCCGCCAGCGGCACATCCACCGCCACCGACCTCCGCGGGGGCATCGACCACCGGTGGCACGCAGAACGCGCTCGTCCCGTCCTCTGTCCGCCGGCACTCGAAGGCGCCCGTGCAGGGAGCGTCGGGGCCGCAGTTGCGGGAACAGATCCCACTGACCGCGTCGCAAACGCCGGAGATACACTCGTCGTCCGCGACGCAGGCGTCGCCCACGACGCCCACGATGGGCACACAGAGGCTGACGTCGCGCACAGCGGCGCAATCGAAGCCCTCGGGGCACGGCTCGTCGTCGGAGCAGAAGGTGGTGCACCAGCTGATCTCGGCGCGGGTGGCGCAGAAGGCGCTGCCCAGGCAGTCGCCGTTTTCGACGCAGCTGTCTCCGATGCCGCCGATCGCGCCGCGGATGCACGTGCCGTCGCGGCAGTGGAACCGGTCGGCGCTGCCGCAATCGACGTCGGTGGTGCAGGCGCGGGTGCAGTAGCTCAGGCCCGGCACCTCCGCGTGGCAGACCCCGGAGCCGCACTCCTCCGCTTCCGCGCAGCCCTCGCCGAGCCCGCGGAGCCCGCGAACGATCGACGCGTCCACGCAACCCCCGCAGGAGCCCGCCGACGCCGCGCAGACCNNGTCGTCGCCGCGACACGGGGTGAGGCAACGGCGATTTCCGTCGCCCGGGTCGGCGCAGAAGAGGGAGAGGCACTCGAGATCCTCGGTGCACGGCGCCCCCTCACCGAGGCCCATCGACGACGACGACGGCCGCGGAACGCAGAGCCCTTCGCAACCGCTGGTGCGCGCGCAGTAGAGCCCGGTCTCACAGCTCAGCTCGGGGCGAAGTGGATCGCACTCCACGGTGCAGCGGCGACCGGCCGGCGTGTCGGCGCAATTGGTCCCGAGGCACTCCTCGTCGAGGGCGCACTCGGAGCCGATGGGGAGACAGGTCTCGTCGATCTCGTCGTCGCAGTCGTTGTCGAAACCGTCGCAGCGCTCTTCGCCGTCGTTGAGACACGAGCCGGACTCGCCGACGACCTGGTCGATCATGTCGAGGAAGAGGTCCACGCGGTTGGTGCCCGCGACACCCCCAGCCCCGCAGCCCGCCGTCACGAACGAGTTCACCGCGATGACCTCGCCGGACTCGACGTCGATCACCGGACCGCCGCTGTCGCCCTGACAGAGGATCGGGCTGATGTAGAGCACCTCGCCGTCGGTGAAGCGCACGCGGCCTTCGGCGCGGTACTTGGCCCCGCTCCGGCCGTCGGGCGTCTGGCCGTAGCCCACCGCTTCGATGGTGTTGCCCACCAGGGCGTCGCCGTCGCCGCGGTGCACAGCGAGGGGTTCGAAGGCGCTGATCCCCGTCTGCAGGGTGAGCAGCGCGACGTCCTGACCGGTGAGCCCGGCCAGGCGGTCGCCATAGGGGCCCGGGGTCGCGGTGACCTCGACCGCGCGATAGGTGTCGGTGAGACGCTCGATCGTGTCGCCGATGCCGATGGTGAACGCACCGGCCGGATCGGGGGCGGGCTCGTCTTCGCGCTGCACGCAATGCTTGGCGGTGAGGACGACGCGGGGGGCGATGAGCGTGCCGGTGCACATCCCTCGGCTCCGGGCGTTGTAGAGGACGACCACCTGGGGGGTGCTGTCGCGCTCGCCGTCGACGATCCACTCGACCCGGCCCGCCACGTCCTCGGGCGCCTCCGCGGCACAAGCCGCCAGCGAGAGCGAGAGCCCCAGCCAAACCGAGCGAATCACCATGTTCCTCCGTCCCAAACCCGAGGATCTTCTAGTGTTCGGCCTCGGACGCCGCAACGGGGACGCCCCGGGCGTCGACAGAACGTCCACGTCTCCTCACCGGTAGCGGGCCCGTCCGCTCCTGCGACGTGAGCACAGGGCGAGGATCGCCACCGCGAGGGGGAGCCCCGCGCCGGTCCCGTGACCGACCGCGCTGACCGCACAACCTCGGCCGCCTCGGCCGCCGTCCGGGGACATCATCATCCCGCCGTCGGCGACGGTGCCGCCGTCGGCG
>JABAHQ010017654.1_pt1 | contig 11731 bp, 12 predicted proteins | sample 7062091 | NCBI WGS metagenome assembly JABAHQ01 (sample SAMN14534359, study PRJNA622989) | marine sediment metagenome | biome: marine biome [ENVO:00000428]; feature: marine pelagic biome [ENVO:01000023]; material: deep marine sediment [ENVO:00002113] | place: India: Gulf of Kutch | collected...
CACGGTATGGATCAGGGAGTTCAAGCCATCGGTATAGAAGCACTCCATCCGATCGAACGGAGGCGAAAACGCGATGGCTTCGAGGCCCGACAGCGGCGGAACGACTCGTACCCGCCCGTCCAGAATGACCGAGGCCTCCCGCTCGTACGCCGCCAGCACGCTCTCGACCGCGAATACCACGCGGTAGTTGAGGGGAGGTCGAGGGTGCAGCGGCACGCCGCCCACGTAGATCCGAGCGGCGTCCGTCTCGTCGAGGGCACGCACGGCGCGGCCCACGCAGACGTTGCTGANNCCCCATGCCCGAGAGCAGACAGATTCCTTGGGCCCTTGCAGCCTCGTCGTGCTCCAGCCTGGCGTCGGTGCCCTCACCCACCAGGTCCACGAAGTGAACGCCGCTCTTCACCGCCGCGGCGAGTGCCGGCAGACTGTACCGGTGAGGCAGCGCGGCGAGTACCGCGTCCCTGCCCCGAAACGCGGCTTCGCTTCCCGCTCCGTCCGTGATATCCAGCTCGAGGGTCGTCAGTCGCTCGCTCGACACGGTCCGCGCAGCACGCTCCAGTTGCGCCGCGCTTCGGTCAGCGAGCGTGACGCTGTAATCCCGGCTGCTCTCGATGAGATCCTTCGCCAACGCCGTTCCCATCATCCCGGCGCCGAGCACGAGAAAGTCGCTCATCCGTCGCTCCTAGAAGATCCCGAGGATCGCATAAGCCGCCGCCGCGGCCGCAGCCACCGCGAGGGCGTACGGCATCTGTGTCTTCACGTGGTCCATGTGGTCGCAGGCGCTACCCAAGGACGACAGCACGGTGGTATCCGAGAGCGGCGAGCAGTGATCCCCGAAAACCGCACCACCCACCGTGCCGGCGATGGTTCCGAGAACCAGCGTCGTCACCTGCCCTCCACTGAATTCGAAGGCCAGGGGTACCGCGATGGGCACCATGATCGCGAACGTGCCCCACGAGGNNAGGAGCGGCAGCAGCACCGGCTTGAACCATTCCTGCGTGACCTCCACGACGTACTCCGCCGTCCCCATCTGCCGACTCACGCTGTTGATGGCATAAGCGAAGGCCAGGATCATGACCGCGGGCATCACTCCCTTTGTACCCGCCTGCACCGCTTTCATGATCCCACGTAGGTTGTCGACCCTCTGCAGATACATCGTGACCCCGAGCACGCCCGTGGCGAGCATGAAACCTTCCAGCACGCGGGCCTGACCCGTCACCGCGAACGTCGCACCGTTGACGGCGATCACGACCAGCACCGGCGCGACGAAGTTGAGCCAGATGTTGGCCCGTCCAGCCTCCGACGGCGACAGGTCCGTCAGCTCGGCGCTCATCATCGGCACCGAGCCAGGCCGAAGCACCTCACCCGTCGCCAGCGCTCTGCGCTCGGCGGCCCGCATGGAGCCGAACTCCGGAATCACGCCCCGGGCGATCAGCAACACCATCGCGATCGACAACAGCGCATAGAAGTTGAACGGTATCGACCGGACGAACAGCGACATGGCGTCGCCGCGGCTTACGACCGGGCCGATCCCGATCAACAGACCACTGATGAAGACGGCCCAACCCGTGATCGGAGCGAGCACGCTCACCGGCGCGGACGTGGAATCACAGATATAGGCGAGCTTCTCTCGTGAGACCCGGGCCCGGTCCGTCATATCGCGCATGACCGGCCCGACGAACAACGGGCTGAAGTAATCGCTGAAGAAGATGAAGAGCCCGAGTCCCCACGCTAGCGTCTGGGTCCCTTCCCGGGTCCTCGTGAATCGATCCACGCGCCGCGAGAACAGATCGACCGCTCCGCAGCGCTGGTAGAAAGCGACGAGGACGCCGATGCAGAACTCCACCAGACAAATCCACATGAAGTCGCGGTTCCCCAGCGCCGTCACCAAGAGTTCCGGGAAGCCCGCGAGTCCCTGGCCCATCAGCAGAACGCCGGTCAGACACGCCAGGGCCAGGGACAGCACGGCGTCACGAGTGAGGAACGCCAGCGCGATGGCCAGCAGCGGGGGTATCAGCGAGGGCCAACCGTAGCTCATGGCCGGGGCTCGAAGGAACGGTGCGACAGGGCGGCCTTCACGCTGTCTAGAGGTTCAGTCACGCAAGGCGAGGTTTGGCGGTGCCGGGCCTAAAGTTAGTCACCGCCGCCGGCACGGACCAGCGGGCGTCTAGAAGCCGAGACGGGCTACGAACCCACTGCCCACAGGCACCACAGTGAGTCTCTCCCCCACGGCGGATCGCTGGCCATACCAGCGCCAGATGGCCGTGGCGCTGTAGTAGCCCAAGGCACCACCGATCAGAACGTCGGTCAGCCAGTGCTCGTCCTTGTACAACCGGCTCCACGCTGAGATCGCCGCCAGGGTGTAAAGGGCGCCCGAAGCCCAGTCCTTCCGGATCTGACGTGCCAGGATCGTAGACAATCCAAACGCCAACCATGCGTGGCCCGAGATGAACGAACCGTACTCGCCGCCCGTCGTCAACGGATTGAACGACAGATCCCCCTCCTCAGTCCGTGGCCTCGCCCGTCCTACGGCGATGCAAAGCGGCTGCTACACCAAGGCGACCGTAAGGATCGCATCCGCCATCATCATCCCCGTGTCTCGGAGCTCTGTCGAGCCGAACGCGACGCCGGCCGCATAGGTCAGCAGTGAGACGGGGACGCCGCTATAGCGCGATCCGTAGTAGTAACCGACACGCTCNNGATGAACTCGCGCAGCTCCTCCTCGAGGAAGACGGCGCCCACCGTAAGGGTAGCCCACAAGCCGAAGGTCTCGAGGTCATCCTCGCTCCAGCGGCTTGGCTCGGTCAGCGTGTGCCTCAACGCCTGCCATGCAACCGAAACATCGGCCCGGAACGACCGCCCGCGGGCCCCGCTGTTCCCGCTCGAAGACCTCCGAACACCAGTAGTGTCCTCAGCTACACAGGCAAGTGAGCTGCACCTCAGGGAGTGTGGAGTTCCGACTATCTGGGCGATTGCAGGCGACGACCCGCCGAGGGTTACCAGGAGGCCGGTCAACAAGGCGGCGGCAGGTGGGCTGCGTCCCTCGATCACACGAGTGCCAACTCCAGTCCACGAACTCCGGCGTGGATACGGGGTCCAATTCGCGAGCTTTCCGAGCTCGAACCGAGCCTGCGGCCCAAGCACCCTCAATGGCGAGTGGGGTCGAGCAGAGCGGCTAGTCGCACAGGACAAAGTGGACTCAGAACCTCAGAGACCGCAACTGGAGCAGCGTGTAGAACAGCCTCGCAGCGGAGTCCCAGAGAGGACCTACGACGCACAGCCTGCGAGGATGACCGCTTGAAGCTCGCGGATATCCCCGAGCGACTCGAGCGAACGATCTCCGTCCTGTTCAATCATGCCATCCAGAAGATGGATCTGGCGGCTCGCGTGTGCTGCCATGGCTCGCTCGTGCGTGATCAACAGGATGGTCTGGCGGGCAGCCTGCAGCCTCTCGAGCACCTCCATGATCTCGGCGCTGGTCTGACTGTCCAGGTTACCGGAGAGTCGGCTAACCCCCACCCCGACGGGCCCATGATCGCGGTGAACTCGTTGCGGCGGATCTCGAGATCGACACCCCTCACGGCACGCACCACCGCCGCTCCGAGCACGTAGTCCCGGGTCAGCTTGCGGGTGAGGATGGTGACGTCCGGTGCGGGCCTATCACCGGTGCCGGAGTCGGTGCGCTCGGCGGTGGTCATAGCTCTCTCCCGATGAGAGCCTCGATCTCCGCCTTGGCCACCAGGTAGTCCAAGCGGGCCTGAATGATGTCGACCTCGGCCTGGTCCAGGTTCACCTGCGACGCGAGTACGTCCAGGATCGTTCCTGCGCCGAGTCGATACCGCTCCCGTTGAACGCGCAAGTCCTCCTCGGAAGCCGCCCGGTTGGCCACGGCTATCTCGAGCCGCGTCTGAGCCGATAGCAGAGAGGCCAGATGCTGGGTCAGCTGGGCGTTCACCTGCCGTCGGGTATCCTCCGCCTGGGCGCGCGCGTTATCCCGGTCCACCGCACTGCGCGTGCGGTTCAGCTCCCGGGTGAACCCGTTGAACAGGGGCCACGAGGCGCTCAGGCGAAATGACCAACTGGGATCCAGGTCGCTGAACTCCCTGCCCGCCCAGGACCTGGAGTACGAAGCGGTTACTCGCGGTAAGTACTGTCCGAAGGAGGCGGAATACTGAGCATCGGCCGCTGCTGCTTGAGCGTCGGCTTGAAAGACGGCGGGAGACTGGGCCAGCGCTTCCTCACGCAGTGTCGTGGTATCGATCTCGGAGATGACCAGCAGCTGGGCCTCGCGGACCGCCTTGACGCTGCCTTCAACTCCGATCAAGCGGGCCAGGTTCGCTCCCGCGGTGGCGAGCTGGGTCTCGGCGTTGAGCTTCTGCAGCCTCGCGTTAGCGACCTCGACGGTCGAGCGCAAGGTGTCCGATCGCGTCGCACTGCCGGCGGCCAACCTCTCCTTGGCCACCTTGAGTTGCTCCATCGCCCGCTCGATTTGCGTCTCGGAAACACGGACCAGCTCCTCGGCGGCAAGCGCGTTGAAGAACGCCTGCTTGGTCTGAAGGATGGTCTGGAACCGCTGATTGACTAGCGCCGCACCGGCGGCCGTCGCGTCGGCACCCGCAGCCCGACCGTCGTACAGCCGACTCAGCCCATCGAAGACCACCAGGGAGGCGCTGACATTGGCCGAGTATGAGGTTGCCGACCCCGAGACCGTGCGCTGTGTGTTCTCATCGAACCGGGCGGTGGAATTGGTGCTGGCACCGGAGCCCATACTGATGTTCGGCAGCCAGTTACCGATCACCTGGCGCTTCGTGGCGGCCGCCGACGTCACCTGGCCACGGGCCTGCACCATCGCGGGCTGCACCCGGAGCGCCATACGGATGGCCTCGTCCAAGGTCACGGACTGTACCTGGGCGGCCGCCGAACTCGCCGCGGCCATCGCTGCCAGCGCCACCAGGCCGAAGGCGGCAATCACGATTCTTGCTCGCACGTTTCCTGCCTCCGATTGTTCTTGATGTGCTCGATGGGTGCTCGCTGCCGGTCCGGCCGCTGCATGCTCCTTGCGAAACGCACGTGACCCGGGCCGCGTTGCCGCCCGGCGCCTGTGCATCTCACGGTCAACGGCAGCCGCCAGAACCGTTAGCTCAGCGTGCTCTGCATCTCTAATACAGCTGACAGGTCACCGGCGTTGAGCGTTAGGCTTCGCCACAGGCCACGGGCGTGCGGCTCCTGGGGGCTCGTGCGCCGTTCCTCTAGGCGGCCGGAGTCGGTGGCGGCCGCCCAGCGACCGACGCAACTGAGGTGGGCTCGCCATTGTATGCGCGGACATGTTGGCAGGGACGCGGCCACGGGTCGCGGAGCGCGCCGTGGCCGCGTCCCCGAGAACCTNNCTCTGGCGAACTCGGTCCAGAAGAAGTCGCCCAGCTCCCACCACCTCTGCATGGTTGCCCGGGCGAAACCGTCGGTGTACCGGGTCAGGAACTCCCGGTAGGCCATCGGGTCGTCGCCGCCCTCCTCCCGCATGAGCTGCAGCGCTTTTTGCTCGATCAGGGGCAGCTCATCGAAGGCACGCTGCTCGTACTCCTGCACGGCGCCCTCTATGTACTCCCGCGCCCACCCCCACTTGATCATCGCCAGCCGGTTGGCCCGGCGAAACCACCAGCAGGCGGAATCGGTCCGGTAGGTGTGCTGGCAGTCGACCTTGAAGCTCTCGGGTAACGCCAGGACCCCGGCGAAGATGGGGATCCGCGGACTTTGACCCGGATTGTCGAAGGCGAACCAAGCGACGGTGCCGATCTCTGGCGGCAGCCAGTCGCGGGCCTGGATGATCTGCGAGTAGGAGCAGCGGGCGACCGCGATGGTACGCACACGTTCCACGGTGCCCGGCTTCAGGGTGTTCAGCAGCCGCGCCATGTCACCGTAGATGGACCAGTTGTTGACGACCGGGCTCTTGACCATCTCCGGCTGGCCCTCCACGCGTTCCCCCCCGCGCGTCGTGTTGGGCACCATGAGGTTGCGAGTCATGTCGAACTCGGTACCCTCGTAGGTCTCCCGGTAGTAGCGCATAACATCGCGGACCGAGACCTTCTGGTCGGGCTTGGACCGAGAAGGGGAGCTCCTCCATGTCCATGGAGAGGTTCAGGGACGGGGCGAGGGTGCTCAGGACGTAGAACTCGCGCGTCGAGTAAGGCCGACGCGGGTTCCCCTGCCGATCGACTCTGCCATACGCCTTCCACCACTTGAACGGCTCGCCGCCCTCGGGGTCCCACCATCCCATCTCCTCGGCCAGTGAGAAGACGTTCTGGCTGGCCATGTAATGGTCTGGGTCATCCAGATCCAGCTCGCTGATTCGCGGGATGTTGGCCGAGATCCCCACGTGGCCGTCGGGGATGCGTACCGCGGCCCAGACGGCACCGACCTCGAACGGTCCCGCGCCCATGATCTCGAAGTGCCAGACCTCCTTCGAATCGGCGAAGGTCAAGCATTCACCCCAATCACCGTAGCCGTACTCCTTCACCAGGTCGCCGATGAGTTGGATCGCCTCCCGGGCGGTGGTGGTTCGCTCGAGTGCTATGGCCTGGAGGTTCTCGATCAGAAAGAGTCCCTCGTCGTTTCGCAGCTCGGGCCGACCGCCGATGGTCGTCTCTCCGATGGCCAGCCCCTTCTCGTTCATCGCCGGGTAGGCGACGTTGTAGTAGGCGTAGGTCCGCTCCACCTGGGGGATATCACCCTTGAGCCGCACACCGCGCATGTCGTCGGGGGTCTCGGTGTGCAAGAGGCCCCAGTAGATCTGCCTCCGGGCGCCCGACGGATGCTCTCTGCGCGGCTCGATCTGTAGCCAGGTCCGGTAGTTGCCGTCACAACTGTGAGCGGTCATCACCGAGCCGTCGGTGGACGCCTCGTGCCCGACCATGATGCTCGTACAGCCGCAGTCGGAATACTCAGGATCACAGCCGCAACCCGGATCGTCCGGTGACGCGGCGCATTGGGAACCTATGGGCAGCGCAGGCGCGGATTGTGCCGCGGCCGTCTCCACGCCAGCGGCGACGACCACGACCATCGCCAGCATCCACCAGCCCATCACGCTGATGCGCACGACACGTTTCACGGGACCACTCCTTCCTGTTGTGCCGGAATCGCAACGCCGCGAAGCGTGGCCTCACAATACCGGCCTCCTCGGTATGCATCGCCGGGAAGTGTCTTCCCGAAGGCTCCAAAGACTACTACTCGCTCAGCAGCCGCCCGGCCGCGGCCTCCGACGGATCGTGCAGCCAGTGGCCGAGGCCTTTCTCGATTACCTCCGCATAGCGCGGAACGCCCCGGCAACTCAGCGGTCGCTCGGGATGGAGCACCGTCCAGCTCTCCATGGTCTGCAGAACCGTGGAGGTATGGCGCCCCACCCGGACGTCAATCGGCCAGCCGTGCTCATCGATCCGCTCGAACAGCAGGCCGTGCTCGCCGGCCTTCATCACGAACTCGTCCCTACCGGTCAGCAGCTGTTCCCGGGTGGTACGGCCGCGGGTGGCGTCCAGGAACGGCTCGGGCGCCTCGAAGAGCAGGGAGATGGCCTGTGACCCATCGCCCACCTCGCGGTGCGACAGACCGTGCAGGCTCTTCGGCGAGTACTCCGTGCCGATCGGGAACTCCTCATCGCTCAGCATCATCGAGACGAAGGTGGCCAGCTCCTCGCCCCGCTCGTGGGTGACGATCGTGCTGATCACGGGGTACTGTAGCTCCGCCTCGTGCAGGTCGATGAAGATGTCCACTCCCTCCTGCCGGATGAGCTCCATGAACGCATAGCTTGTACGTTCGGTGAGCGTGCCGTCAGGCCGGCCGGGCCAGGTCCGGTTCAGGTTGCGGATATCCACGTAGGCCAGGTACTGCCCGCTGGGGTAGTGGATGTACACCTCGGGATCGGGCCACTGATCGAGAGGGTTGGACCAGCGGTCACCCATGCGGAAGGTCTGCGTTCCCCAATCGGTGGGGATCGTGAAATCGGTGGGATAGGCCCCGCCCAGGCGGGTGACGGTCGTGGCGCTGCGGTTGCTGCTCAGCACCACGATCAGCCGCCCCTGCTCCATCACGGCATTCTCGGCGAACAGCCAGGCCGCCAGACGCGCCCCCGGCTCTTCCGGGTGGCTACCGCCCATGACGAAGACGGTGGCTCCCGGTTCCTCACCCTCGAAGAAGTAGACGTTGCAGTCATTGATGGTGCCCGCAACGCCATCGAAGTACTCGCTCAGCTTCTTGACCTCGCTCACGCCGGAGCTCAGGACCACCGGCTCCTCCAGGTGCCGGTGCCGGTAGAAGCTCGCACCGGAGGTCACGAACAGCAGCAGTCCCAGACCGCCGAGCACGAGTTTGCGCACCAGCAGCAGGTGGGCGCCGCGGTTTCCAGTGCCAACCCACATGGCCGTCACCTCACTTCAACCGGAACAGACGCAGCAGGAAGGGGATCAGCACGATGATGTAGAGCAATTCCTGTTCCCACTTCCGCGTCTTGCTGAAATTCCAGATCAGGATCACGGCCACGTAGGCGATCAGAGCGTAGTAGATGAGCGTGACGATCGTCTGCAGGATGGCCATGGCTCTCCTCTCTTACAGACCGGTCAGGAAAGACAGCCGGGTTGAAAAGATCACCATGAGCGTACCGATGACCATGATGACGACCGCGGGGACCACACAGCTCTTCAGGAACCTCGCATAGGCATCCCGGTACCCCACCACCTCGACGGTGAGTCGACCGATGATCGCCGTCGGGGGGAGCGCGTCGCCCAACGGCCAGATGACACTCATGCCCGCCAGGGCTACGATCGGGTTGAGACCCATCGTGTTGAAGAGCAGCACCAGGGGGACGCCGAGCACCGGTGCGGCCCCCCACATCAAGACGGCCTCGGAAACCGGGAGGACGACGAAGAGGGTGGCGAACACCAGCGCCACCGGCAGGGTGACGGCGGTCACGGCCAACAGGCCCCGCACACCGGCGAGTGTCATGATCTGTACGAGCACGCCCACGCAGGCGAGTGTGCCGATCAAAGGCAGCAGCTGCTCGATCGTGTCACGCGAGATCCGCAGGAAATCCAGCCGGATCGGGGAGAGGGCGTAGGAAGCCGCCGCAGCGCACAGGAACATGAGCGGCAACCCGATCATCGGGGCGTCGTGCGGCCAAGCTCGGCCCATCAGGATCAGCAGCACGAAGACGACGAAGGGGAGGATGACCCGCAGCCAGCTCATCCTCTCCGGCGGCCGGGGCAGCTCCCGAAGCGCCTTCGCCAGATCGATGTCCGCACTCCGCCAGCCGAGGATGAAGATGGTGACCAGCGCGGCCACCACACAGGGCACGAGCAGCGGCATGAAGAAGCCGACGTACGGCATGTTGACCCCGGCGGCGGTGATCATCGCCCACAGGCTCACGGGCGGGGCCGCGGCGCTGAGCCCCGCGATGACGAACACGATGGCCGCGGTCCGCGCCTGCGAGATACCCATGGTACCCAGCACGATCGCGACCATCCCGCCGGTGACCAGCACGGTGACGCTCCCCGCACCGGTTAGAGCACCCGGCACGAGCAGCAGCACGGTCAGCAGCACGAACAGCAGGGCGCGGCTACGGTGGAAGCGGCTGATGATCCCGCGTACGACGAAGGCGATGCCACCCGAATCCTTGAGGATGTTCATGAAGAGGGTGGCGGTGATGAAGATGAGGTTGATGTCCAGGTAGGTCATGGCCCCTTCGGCGATGTGCCGAGGGGGCAGCCCGAAGCCGCCCGCCAGGGAGCCTCCCAGGGCCGCGGCGAACATGGCCAGCTCGGTGGACAGCTTGAAGAGCTTGGCCACCACGTACACCGCCACCATGACCGCCAGGACCAGGCTGGCCCAGGTGAACATGCTCACCGGTCAGCCCTCCGGCCTGGACGTGAGGCCGCCCGCGGCGCTCCCGGAGACCGCACCGGCCGCGCGGCTCCTACCCGCCGAAGATCCGCGTGAGGACGTCGCCCATCTCCATGTTCTTCTCGAAGAGGATGAGCGGCACGCCGTGGTTCTCCGAGATGACGGTGAAGCGGCGGTCCTCGTTCCCGTCCTGGCGCACGAACATGAAGTCGGCCCGGGGCATCACCGCGTCGATGGACAGCTCGTCCGAGTTGTCCCCCGGGGCCGCTCCCTGCGCCCTGCGGGCCATGCCCTCCACGTGCGCCCCGATGATCGTGATCCCCTGATCCCGAGCCTCGCGGATGAGCTCCGCGGTCCGGGCCAGCTCGTCGGGCATGGACACGCCGGCGGCTCCCATCCCCTTGAGGCTGGCACCGGTGACGATGAGGAGCGTGCGGAAGGGCGTGCCCGCGTCCCGGGCGGCGATGAGGTCCCGGGCCGTGGCCTGGGGCAGAAACTCGTGCGCCAGCTCCAGGCGGTTCAGGAAGAAGCGCACCCGCACGGGGCCGGGGCTCTGGCCGCAAGACGTGAGAAGGACGGGCAGGTCCGCCGTCAGGGCCGCGTCCTGGCCGACGAGACCGCCGGGAGCCGCGACGCACAACATGGTCACGCACGCCAGCGCGGCTCCTGAAACCACTCTCCTCCGATGGGACGTCATGGTCCGGTTCCTGATGCGAGGGCCGTGGTCGCTATGTGCACAGGAACATAAGTGCAGACGTTACACAAATCACGCTCCGCCGTGGGACCGGTGCCGTGCGCGCAGGGCTGCCGCGGCGATACCCGCCAGCGCCGCGAGCCAGACGGCGGAGACCGCCCAGAATGCTCCGCTCCGCTCCGGAAGGGACCGGGTCAGGCGGGTGACTCCGGGCTCCGGAAGGGGCACGGGGTCCCAGGGGAGGCCGTGCTGGAGCGCCAGTCGCCGGATGTCCAGGAGGTGGATCACGGGAACGCCCAGCGCCGCCATCTCGTGAAGCACCCCGCGGCGCTCCGGGCGCGGGACGGGGAGGCTGTCCACCCGGCCGGGTGGGACGCCGAGGATGGAGGGATCGATCCCCACGTTGGCGTCGGCGCCACCGATGTTCACGAAGGCGGCGGGCCGGGCTCCCCCACCGGCGTACAGCTCCATGCGCCGGGCCACGCTCGCCCGCAGGTCCGTCTCGTGGATCACGGGGTAGCCGCTGCGGGACAGCCTCTCCAGCAGACGATCCCGGACGCCGGGCTCGAAGTCCTCGCCCCGGTCCCGGTGACCTCCCAGGGACACGGCCACGGGAGGGGCGTGGACCACCTTCCGTTCGAGGAGCAGTTCGTGGAGGTGCAGGAGGTCGAAGTCCGGTCGGGTCGCCCCGTGGGACGACGCTCCCAGGGACAGGATCGCCGACGGGTGCGCGCCCAGGGCCTCGGCCGCGGTGAGCGTGGCCACGAGCAGGGCCGGGAAGGAGCCCGAGGCTCCCACGGCCACGGTGTCGCCGGGGCCCACGCCTGCCTGGTCCAGTAGGTGCGCCAGGACGGCCGCCACGTCCGGGTTCGTCGTGGTACGCTTGGCCTCCAGGTGGCCCAGGGTGGTGAAGNNGCGGGTCCGACGAGCCCGGTGCGGTAGGGGTCCAGCTCCGGCGCCACGGCCAGGCCCTCCGCCTCCACGAACGCGCCGGTGACGGCCACGGCCTCCGCCATGCCGGTCGCGGCCGCTTCCATGGCCCCGGACCACCCCAGTGTCGGCCGGGGCGACAGGACCTGGAGCGCCAGCCACGCGGCCAGGCTCACCCCCGCCGCGGCCACCCCCGAGGCCCGAAGGCGGGCGACGTCCGGA
>JABAHQ010011375.1_pt1 | contig 11726 bp, 8 predicted proteins | sample 7062091 | NCBI WGS metagenome assembly JABAHQ01 (sample SAMN14534359, study PRJNA622989) | marine sediment metagenome | biome: marine biome [ENVO:00000428]; feature: marine pelagic biome [ENVO:01000023]; material: deep marine sediment [ENVO:00002113] | place: India: Gulf of Kutch | collected...
GGCGATGGCCAAGATGACGTCGGCGGCGGACGAGACGTACGTGACGTTGCGGGATCTGATCGCCGAGGGACGTCTGGCGCCGGGGTCGCGTCTGGTGGAGTCGGACCTGGCCCGTCGCCTGGGCGTGAGCCGGACGCCGATCCGGACGGCCTTGGTGCGGCTGCAGCAGGAGGGCTACGTGGAGCCGCTGGGCAACGGCCGACGCTCGCGGCTGGCGGTGACGCCGCTGACCCGGGACGACTCCCGGGAGCTGTACCTGATCGTGGCGGAGCTGGAGGGGCTGGCGGCGCGCTGGGCGGCGGAGCTGGACGAGGAGGAGCGCAGCGGGCTGGTCGAGGAGCAGAGGAGGATCAACGGAGAGCTCCTGGAGGCGGCCCGCAATGATCCGCTGGACGCGGGCCGGCTCTTCGAGCTGGACGCCGCCTTCCACCGGACCTTCGTGGAAGCGGGGGAGTGGCCGCGGCTGCAGCGTTTGCACCGCTCGCTGAAGCCCCACACGGAGCGATACTGGCGGCTCTACACGGGGGCCCTGGTGAACTGGATCGACACCTCGCTGCAGGAGCACGAGGAGATCGTGGGGGCGATCGAGGCGGGGGACCCTGAAGCGGCGGCGTCGGCGGCGAAGGCGAACTGGGCGAACGGGGTCGAACGCCTGGCCCGCCTCATCGACAACTGGGGAGAACGGGGCATCTGGTAGTCTCTCCCTCGGCTCCTCGGATCCGGGGCGCGGGATCGGGGCTCACCCTCTCCGCCCGGTGAGCGACGGCAGCGCACTTGGATCTCTAGGAGCTCCCATTCCACCGGGGGATCCCAAACCTTCGTCCCGTTCGGCGTATTGCTGGGCCGGGGCGCGGACCCGAGACCCCGAGACGCACAGAGCGCAGCCAGACGAGGAGAGAGCGCGGCCCAATGTCGGGATCGACCAAGACGGGTACCGCGACCGGAATCCTCCTGACGCTGTTCCTGAGTGGATGTTCGGACGGCGGAAGCGGACTCGATCCCTCCCCGTCCGGCGACGGTTGTGCGTTGGATACGCGCTTCGTGGCCGTGGGCGCGGACAGGGGTGCGATCCCCCAGCTGACCGATCCCCCGCTGGTGTCCGCGAGCGCGGACGGTGCCCGCTACCTGTCGGGATCGGACCGGGTCGTGGGGTTGATCGTGGACGGTCAGGCCTACGCGGTTCCCCATAACATCCTGTGGTGGCACGAGATCGTGAACCTCGACGTGGGATCCGAGCTGCTCGCGGTCACCTTCTGCCCCCTAACCGGGTCGGGCCTGGCATTCGACCGACAGCGGCTGAACGGTTGGCGACTGGGTGTTTCGGGACTGGTGTTCAAGAACAACCTGGTGATGTTCATCCTCGACAGGCCGCAGGCTCACGGCGGCGACACGGGCCCCGAATCTCTCTTCCCACAGATGCTGGGCCGTGCTCGCTGCGGACCGGAGTCGGAGGTCAAGCTGACGCGGTACCCGGTGATCGAGATTCGCTGGGATGCGTGGCGGGACCTCCACCCGTCGACCCTGGTGATCTCGGAAGAGACGGGTCATGGACGGGACTACACCCTCTACCCGTACGGAGACTACGAGTCGTTGTCCAACGACGCGTTCCTCTTCCCCGAGATCATGCCACCCCCGGACCTCAGACGTCCACTCAAGGAGCGGGTCGTGGGCGTGCCACCGGGGGGCGAGGACGCAGGAATCGCTTTCGCCTCGGGGCTCCTGGACGAGGCCCCGGGCCAGTACCTGGTAGCGCGGTTCGAATATGAAGGGAGCCCGGCGGTTCTGCTCTGGAGCGAGGGCGACCGGGCCGGGATGGCCTATCGGCCCCGGGCCACCGATGGACGGAACGTGACTCTTCGATCCACGGAGGCGGGATTCGAGGACGAGGAGACCCGAAGCGTGTGGAGCGTGGACGGGCGGGCCGTCGAGGGGCCAATGGCCTCGGCCCGACTTGAGCCCCTGGAGACGACCTTCGTTGCGTTTTGGGGTGCCTGGGCGGCTTTCTTCCCCGAGACCCGCCTCTGGAATGGAACCTGAGGAAAGGGGAGGAGTGAGGTCCTTCACTGCGCCCCTTCCCCGGCTGGTCGGCGCGGTCCTCCTCGCCGTCGGATGCGCGGACTCCAATCCCACCTCCGGGATCGGTGGAGGGGGCCTCGAGTGCGCGCTCAGCCGCGAGTTTCTCGTGGACGGAGGGGTTCCCCGGGACGGCATCCCCTCCCTGGACGATCCCGAGTTCGTGGCCACCGACGACGGGGATGTAGTCTCGTACGTGGGTGACGACGACCGGGTCGTCGGCTTCGTCGTGGAGGGACGGGCCTATGCGGTCCCCCATCGGGTCCTGTGGTGGCACGAGATCGTGAACGTGGACCTGGGTGGACACCGGCTCGCGGTGACCTACTGTCCCCTCACGGGTTCGAGCCTCGTCTTCGATCGGTCCGTGGTTGGGGGGGCGGAGTTCGGCGTATCGGGCCTCCTGTTCAAGAACAACCTGATCATGTACGACCGGCGCTCCGACGAGACGCTGTGGTCGCAAATGCTCGAGGACGGACGCTGCGGGCCGGAGACCGCCACCCGGCTCGATCGATGGCCGGCGTGGGATCTCAGCTGGGAGGGCTGGAAGGACCTCCATCCCGGCACGAAGGTGGTCCGGGGAGATTCTGAGCGTGGCACGGGCCGATTCCAGGACAACCCCTATCCCGGCTATGATTCGCTCACCAACGAGGAGTTCCTCTTCCCCAACGCCATGCCCGAACCGGATCCACGGCGCCCCGCCAAAGAGCGGGTCATCGGGATCCCGGCGAGGAAGTTCGGCTGGGGCTGGGCGTTTCCCTTCGGCGCGCTGACCGACGAACCGGGGCCGGTCGCCGTAGTGGCCGTTGAGGACGTGCGCGGGGGACCGGCCGTGGTCTTCTGGGACGACAGGAAGAGGGGTGGGATGGCGTTTCGCCCCGTGGTGGACGGCGAGTCTCTCCAATTCATCGCGACCGACTCCGGCATCAGGGACGTGTCGACCGGTAGCACCTGGGGCATTGGGGGCGTAGCTCTCTCGGGCGAGCTGAAGGGGTCGGCGCTGAAGCCGATCGAAGAGGCCTTCGTGGCGTTCTGGGGTGCGTGGTCCGCGTTTCGCTCCCAGGGCGTTCTCTGGACGGGAGCGTCTACGGGCTCCCGATTCAGAGGGGACGTGGCGGGATTCATCCGGTCCACCCTGGAGGACGCAGCGGTTACGCAGCGACCACAATAGGCCCGACGCCGTCCCCGAACCTCGCCGCGCCGGAGACCGGAGGGCTTCCGGGCTCCGGACTCCGTTGACCGGTCGGACCCGTCGAGAGCTCCCCTGACGACAGAAGGAGCACCGAATGATAAGGCTCGTGAAGTCTCCACTGCGACGCGGAGCATCACGCTCCGCGGGGCTTCTCATGATCGCGGCCCTCCTGGCCTCGAATCTCACGCCGGGCGCGTTGCCGGCCCAATCACTCGCGGACGAGGCCCGTGAGGGTCCCTACGCCCGCCTTGTGATCGCGAACGCCATGGTGATCCCGGGCCACGGCGGTCCGGCGTACGGCCCCACCGACATCATCATCGAGGACAGCACGATCGTGGAGATCAACGCGTTCAACGGGGTGACCGGGCGGCCAGAGGGCAGCGAACCTCCGGGTGGAGACCGGGTCATCGACGCCACCGGCATGTACGTGATGCCCGGGATCATCGACCTGCACACCCATATCCGGACCGAGCCGCTGCCCCTCCAGTACGTGTACAACATGAAGCTGGCCCACGGGGTCACGACGATGGTCAACGGCTCGGCCCGGGGCTGGGAGGAGGCCCTGGAGCAGCGGCGCCTGTCGGCCGAGAACGAGATCACGGCGCCCCGGATGTTCCCGATCCGGGACTGGGGTCCTCCCCGGTCCCGGAACCCGGGCGGCGAGCCGCCCCTCCCCCGCATCCTCCCGTGGCACGACGCGAGCCGGGCCCCGGAGCTCGCTAGGCGGATCGTCGGTGACGGGGCCCACGTCGTCCGGATCGGGAGCCTGGCCTTCGACGCGGAGCTCTTCGGCGCCGTGGCCCGGGCGGTCTACGACGCCGGGGGGATCACCACGGTCCACCTGCCGCCCTCCGACATCGCCGTCGTCGACGCGGTGGACGCCGCCGAGCTCGGGGTGACGATGATCGAGCACCACTACGGCTACGCGGAGTCGGCGCTGGGAGGGGAGGTCCAGGACTTTCCGGGAGGGTACAACTACCTGAACGAGCTCGACCTCTTCCGCCAGGCCGGCGAGGTCTGGAAGGAGCCGCCGGACGAGGTGCTCTCCGGAGAGGTGGTGGACCGCCTGGTGACCTCCGGCGTCTCCCTGATCCCGACCATGAGCGCGTACGAGGTCAACCGGGACGTGAACCGGGCCATGGGTCTTCCTTGGCACCAGAAGCTCACCCACCGGCAGCTCTACGAGTGGTACTACCCGGATCCGCAGCACCACGCGGCCTACCACTGGGACTGGACGTCCAGGGACGAAGCGACGTGGTTCGAGACCTATCGGAAGTGGGGACGCCTCGTCCGGGAGTTTCACGAGCGGGGTGGACACCTCTCCTACGCCGCCGACGATCCCTACCTCTGGAATACCAGCGGTATCGCGAACATCCGGGAGCTCCAGCTCATGCAGCAGGCGGGGCTCGGCCCCCTGGAGGTGATCCGCTCGGCCACGAGGAACAGCGCGAAGACGCTCCGGCGGCCGGACCTCGGATTGCTGCAGACCGGCTACACCGCGGACCTCGTCATCGTGGACGGGAACCCCCTCCACAACCTCCGCTATCTCTACGCCTTCGGGGCCCTGGAGCGCGAGGACGGCCAGATCCGGCGCACCGGCGGGATCCGCTGGACCGTGCGCGGCGGGGTGGTCTTCGACAACGCCCGGCTCATGGAGCAGGTGGTGGAGATGGTCGCGGAATCGAAGGAGGGGTGGACCAGTCCGGTCGACTCCCTCTTCACGCCCCGCTTCGAACCTCGACGCTGAGCTCGGTTGGGCGTCTGAGCCTTCCACGGTACCGCGCCCATTCGACCGACTGACAGGGAGGTAGAGGGTGACGCCCACATTCCGATCGTCGACGCGCGGGACGACGGCCGTCCTGATCCTCGGGGTGGTCCTCGCCACCGGTGCGGCCGGTCAGACCGGGCCGACCGAGGATCTCCTCGACGCTTTCCGGTATCGAAACGTGGGACCGTTCCGCGCCGGGGGATGGATCTCGGACATCGCGGTTCCGACCGAACCGGAGAAGGCCCACCTCTACACCATCTACGCGGCGGCACGTCACGGAGGTCTCTGGAAGACCACCAACAACGGCACGACCTGGACGCCGATCTTCGACGACCAGGGTGTGATCGCCATCGGGGACGTGGCCCTCGCACCCTCGGACGGCGAGATCGTCTGGGTGGGAGCCGGAGACGCCGCCAACGCGCGCAGCTCCTACGCCGGGGACGGGGTCTACCGGTCGCCGGACGGCGGGGAGAGCTGGGAGCACATGGGCCTGGGGGAGACCCACCACATCGGGCGGATCGTGATTCACCCCTCCCGGCCCCAGGTCGTGTACGTGGCGGCGATGGGCCACCTCTACACCCGCAATCCCGAGCGCGGGGTCTACCGCACCCGTGACGGCGGACGGAGCTGGGAGAAGGTCCTGTACGTCGACGACCGGACGGGGGTCATCGACCTGGCCATGGATCCGTCCGATCCCCGGGTCCTCTACGCGGCGGCGTACCAGAAAGAGCGGTTGCCCTGGCACTTCGAGCGTGGCGGGCCGGAGAGCGGCATCTACAAATCCACGGACGGGGGCAGCACCTGGAAGCGACTGGGCGGCGGCCTCCCCACGGGCCGGATCGGGCGAATCGGCCTGGACGTCTTCCGGGGCGACCCGGAGATCCTCTACGCGGTGGTGGAGAACGCCAATCTCCGGCTCCCCACGGAGGAGGAGGCGGCACGGGACCGGGAGGAAGGCCACGAGCCCCGTCGACGCCCCGTCGGGGGTGAGGTGTACCGGAGCGACGACGGCGGGAGCACCTGGCGCAAGACGAACTCGGCGGAAGACGACGTCGGAGGCAAGGCGCCGTACTCCTTCAATCAGATTCGGGTGGACCCGGTGGACGATCAGACCGTGTACGTGACCAGCGTGGCCGTGGTCAGCTCCACCGACGGCGGCCGGACCTGGCACGACATCGACTGGCCACCCCGGCGGCTCTTCCCGGAGATGTTCGGAGACGTCCGGGCACTCTGGGTCGATCCCGAGAATCCGGAGCGGATCATCGTAGGGACCGACGGGGGTGTCCACGTCAGCTACGACGGCGGCGCGACCTCGGACTACCTCGACAACCTGCCCCTGGGCGAGATCTACTCGGTGGACGTGGACATGGAGGATCCCTACCGCCTCTACGTCGGCCTGCAGGACCACGAGTCCTGGAGAGGGCCCATCAACAGCTGGTCCGGGGAGGTCTCCCTGGAGGACTGGGTGACGGTAGGAACGGGCGACGGGATGCACAACCGGGTGGATCCCACGGACAGCCGCTGGCTGTACAACACCTCCCAGTTCGGCGGCCACCACCGGGTGGACCAGCTCCGGTGGACCCGGACGCGGATCGAACCGGAGCGGGCCGATGGGGAGCGCCCTTACCGCTTCAACTGGAATCCCCCGCTGGAGATCTCGAATCACGACCCTCGCACGGTCTACACGGGCGCCCAGGTGCTGCTCCGGTCCCGGGATCGGGGGGAGACGTGGCGGGAGGTCAGTCCCCTCCTCACGTGCGACGATTCCGCCAAGATCGCCGGCGAAGGGCACATCAGCTACTGCACGCTGACCACGATCAGTGAGTCACCCTCGACCGAGGCGGTTCTCTGGACAGGCGCGGACGACGGACAGGTTCATGTCTCGGTGGACGGCGGAGAGAGCTGGAACGACGTGACCGGCGAACTCTCCGCAGCGGGGGCTCCCGACAGGCTCTGGGTCAGCCGGGTCTTCGCGTCCCACCATGAGCCCGGGACCGCGTACGTGACGAAGACGGGATACCGCCGGGACGACTTCCGACCCCATGTCTACCGGACCGCCGACTACGGACGGTCATGGACCGAGATCGGGCAGGACCTTCCGGACCGTCCCGTCAACGTCGTCTTCGAGGATCCCGACGCTCCCGACCTCCTCTATGTGGGAAACGACCTCGGCGTGTACGTGTCCGTCGACGGCGGCGGTGGGTGGGCGCGCGTGAAGGCCAACATGCCCGACGTGGCGGTCCACGACCTCCTGGTCCACCCGCGGGAGAACGATCTGGTCGCGGCCACGTACGGTCGCGGAGCCTGGGTCACCGACGTGACCGCACTCAAGGAGCTCACTCCCGAAGTCCTGGCCGCGGACCTGCACCTCTTCGCCGTCGAGCCCAAGCCGCACCGAGATCGGGAGGCGTGGGGGAACTACGAGCTCTACGGGGATCGGCACGTGACGACCCCCAACGAGCCCACGGGCCTCGTTCTGACCTATTACCTGAGGGAGGGCCAGGGCGAAGAGGTCGAGCTGGGCGTGGCCGACACCGAGGGCCGCCGGATTCGAACCCTGGCCGCCCCGGGGACCGCGGGGATCCACCGTGTCGTGTGGGACATGGAGGACGGGGAGGGGGAGATGATGGGCCCGGGTACCTACGGGGTCACCCTCGGGGCCGCCGGCGGGAGCGTGTCCCGGGCGGCGCGGATCGAGCCGTCGGATCCGGTCGGGGCGGCTCCCCGGAGCCCCGGGGCGCGGCCGTCAGGAAGATTGGGGACGGGCAACCGGTAGGCCGTGGGGCGCCGCCCCTAGGGAATCTCGCCGGCCGGCACGACGGTCGCTTCCGGCAGCGCCCGGAGCACCTCCTCGGCGCCCGCGGGCGCGTACACCACGGCGAAGCGCAGGGGCTCCCATCCCGTGTTCACCGTGGAGTGATAGACGCCCCGGGGGATGTGGATCGACGCGCCGGCCCGGATCGGCAGGGGATCCTGGTCGTCCAGCATCTGCTCGCCCTCGCCCGAGAGGATGAACAGGATCTCGTCGGCGTCGGGATGATCGTGTCGCTCGTGCCCCTCGCCCGGCTCCAGCACCACCACCCCGAAGGCCATGCTCTCGCCACCCGCCGCCCGCGGCGAGCTCAGGATCTTCACGTTGCCCCAGTCGAAGGCGAGGGTCTCGACGTCCTCTCCGTAGGTCACGCAGCACCGTCCGACGCGTCGCATCGTCTCCTCCTCATTCCCGTTCGAGCTTCAAGTTGCGAAAGCGACGGGCCTGTCCTTCGATGGCGGGCTCGGTGGGGAGGCGCTCGATGCTGGAGGCGCCGAAGAAGCCGACCACGCCGTCGGTCCGGTCGAGGACCGCCTGGGCGTCCTCGGGCTCCGCGATCGGACCGCCGTGGCAAAGGACGATCACGTCGGACCGCACCTCGATCGCCGCGTCGCGCATCTGCTGGACCCGGAGCGTGGCCTCCTCGAGGGTGAGGGCGGTCCGGGCGCCGATCGATCCCTTGGTGGTCAGGCCCACGTGGGGCACCACGACGTCGGCGCCGGCCTCGGCCATCCGGCGGGCGCTCTCCGGGTCGAAGACGTAGGGGCAGGTGAGGAGCCCCAGATCGGCGGCGGTCCGGATCATCTCGACCTCGAGGTCGTACCCCATCCCCGTCTCTTCCAGGTTCTGGCGGAACACCCCGTCGATCAGTCCCACCGTGGGAAAGTTCTGAACGCCGTCGAAGCCCATGGCCCGGAGCTCCTCGAGGAAGGGCCTCATGAGGCGGAACGGGTCGGTCCCGCAGACGCCGGCGAGGACCGGAGTGTCCTCCACGACCGGCAGGACCTCCCGAGCCATCTCCACCACGATGGCGTTGGCGTCGCCGTAGGGGAGAAGCCCGGAGAGGCTTCCCCGGCCCGCCATTCTGAAGCGGCCCGAGTTGTAGATGATGAGCAGATCCACGCCGCCACGCTCGGCGAACTTGGCCGAGATCCCGGTCCCGGCCCCGGCCCCGACGACCGGCTCTCCCGCGGAGATCCGCGCCCGGAGGCGCCCCAGGGCTTCGTCACGGGCGATGAAGGGCATCGGATCCTTTCTCCTGGTGGCTCAGAAATCGGTCGGCGATCGCGTCGGCGAATTCCGGATCGTTGATGTGGTGGTCGAGCTCGACCAGGGTCACGGATGGGCCGACGTTCCTGCGGAGGGATTCGAAGAGGGCCGTGTCGGCCTCGGGATCGAAGAAGGGCTGTCCCTCCCGGTCCAGCGCGCTCACTCCCCGTAGGGGGATCAGCAGGTCCGTGGGTCCCCTGGCCCGGTTGAGCCTCTCCGCGATCGCCTCTCCCAACCGGGCGCACTCGTCGGCGGTCGTTCGCATCAGGGTCACGTCGGGATTGTGGACGTGCAGGGTTCGAGCTCGAAAGCGTTCCGGGACCGAGTCCCGGGCCCCGAAATTCACCATGTCCAGGGCGCCCACGGAGACGACCTGGGGAATCCCGGCGCGCCCGGCGGCGGTCAGACGGTCGGGGCCGGCGCTCAGAACACCCCCCACGAGCTCGTCGCACCACTCGGTGGTCGTGACGTCGGCGACCCCGTCGATGAGCCCCGACTCGATCAGCCTCTCCATCGCCCGGCCCCCGCTGCCCGTGGCGTGGAAGACGAGAACCTCGTAGCCGGCCTCTTCCAGGCGGCCCCGGAGCCGATCCACGCAGGGGGTCGTCACGCCGAATATGGTGGCGGCAATCAGGGGCCTCTCCTCGTCGCCCGGGACGTCCTGCTCCACCATCCCGCAGACGGCGGCCGCGCCGTTGGCGAGGATCCGCATCGAGATCCGGTTCAGGCCCGCGATGTCCACCACCGAGTACATCATCGTGACGTCGGCGACGCCGACGTAGGAGCGCACATCGCCGGAGGCCATGGTGGAGATCATGACCTTGGGCAGGCCGACGGGAAGCCCCCTCATGACCGTGGTCGCGATGGCGGTGCCACAGGAGCCCCCGAGCCCCAGGACCCCGGCCACCTCGCCGCCCTCGTGGAGGCGCGAGGCGAGGCGTCGGGCGCCCCGGGCCATGGCTTCCAGCGCCTCACCCCTGTCCCTTCGTCGACGAAGCTCCTCCAGGCTCCGGCCGCCGGCCTCCGCGACCTCGCCGGCCGCCACCTCCGGCTCGAAGGGTGGGGCACCCAGGACGCCGGCGTCCAGCACCGTGACGGGGTGTCCACGCTCCCGGATCAGGCCACGGACGTATGCCGCCTCCTCGCCCTTCGTGTCCAGGGTGCCGATCAGGAGGATCTTCGGAGCCAATCGCTTCTCCCTGGTTTGCCCGGCGTCCGCCGCTGCCATAGGGTGCATGTATCCGCCTTGGGATACAACCCATCCCCGGCGGTGGCGCTCGCCGCCAGGCCCGTGGATTCGGCGCCAAGTGCGCTCGGACCGCGGGGACCCCGGAAACCGGAGGCCGTCGATGATCGCCACCTTCACCCTCTGCGCGCGCCCGCGCTCAACTGGCCTTTGTCGGGGGCCATGGGGCCTCTGCATGGCCCTCCTGCTCGCCGTCACGCTCGCGGTGGGGTGCAGGGGCGAGCCCCGGGCGGAGGACGTCGGTCCCCGCAGGGTCCGGGTGCTCTTTCTGGGCCACGGGAGCGAGCATCACGACTCGGGCCGATACGCCCCCATGCTCGCCGCGGCCCTGGGCCAGGACGGGATCGACGTCTTCTACACCGAGGATCCGGGGGCGCTGAATCCGGACAATCTGGCCCGCTACGACGCGCTGATCGTCTACGCGAACCACGACTCGATCACAGCGGACCAAGAAGAGGCCCTTCTGGACTACGTGGATTCGGGTCACGGCTTCCTTCCGATCCATTCGGCCTCGTACTGCTTCCGCAACTCGGACGCCTACGTGGAGCTCGTCGGTGCCCAGTTCCTCGAGCACGGCACGGGTCGGTTCACGGCCACGATCGTCGACGGCGACCACCCGGTCATGGAGGGGATGGAGGAATTCGAGACGTGGGACGAGACCTACGTCCACCATCGGCACAACCCGGACCGGACGGTGCTGATGGTGCGGGAGGGGGCGGAGCGGGAGCCATGGACCTGGGTGCGCACCCGGGGCCGGGGCCGGGTCTTCTACACGGCATACGGTCACGACGAGCGGACCTGGGGACACCCCGCCTTCCAGAGGCTGATCCGGAACGGGATTCTCTGGGCCGTGGGCGACGAAGCCCGTTCCAGGCTGGCGGCCTTGGAGCTGGCCCCGCTGCGCTACGCGGAGTCGGAGGTGCCGATTCCCAACTACGAGGAGCGAGATCCACCGCCCCGCTTCCAGGAGCCCCTCCCGCCCGAGGAGTCGGCGAAGCACTGGCAGATCCCGCCGGGCATGGAGATCCGCCTCTTCGCGTCCGAGCCCATGATCGTGAACCCGATCGACATGGCATGGGACGCCCGGAGCCGTCTCTGGGTCCTGGAGTCGGTGGACTATCCCAACAACAAGCAACCCGACGGGGAGGGAAACGACGCCCTCTGGATCCTCGAGGACCGGGACGGCGACCTGCGAGCCGACACCGCCAAGCTCTTCGCCGACGGTCTGAGCATCCCCACCGGCCTGGTCTTCGCTCGCGGGGGCGTGATCGTGTCCCAGGCTCCGGACTTCCTCTTCCTGGAGGACACGGACGGGGACGACCGCGCCGACGTCCGGGAGACGATCGTCACCGGGTGGAGCACCTACGAC
>JABAHQ010002602.1_pt4 | contig 11710 bp, 19 predicted proteins | sample 7062091 | NCBI WGS metagenome assembly JABAHQ01 (sample SAMN14534359, study PRJNA622989) | marine sediment metagenome | biome: marine biome [ENVO:00000428]; feature: marine pelagic biome [ENVO:01000023]; material: deep marine sediment [ENVO:00002113] | place: India: Gulf of Kutch | collected...
TCCAGCAGCGGTAACAGGGGCGGCGGAACCTGCTGACCGACTCCAGCCGGTTCCGGATCAACACCGAACGCAACACACAGCAAAGGAGAGGCAATGCCGAATTCGCATCCGAACCAGCTCGAGATTCCCGACGGCCCCTCGCAGGACAACGAGGCGTTCGAGCTCGTGCGCATATGGTCCAGCGGGGATCATCAGTACTTCGTGATCAACGTCCAGGCGTTCGCCGATGAACCTGCGGTGTGGGGGATCTTCGCGCTGGATCTCATGAAGCACGCCGCTCGTGCCTATCAGGATCTCGACGGCCGGTCGAAGGAGGAGGCGTACAAGCGTGCCCTGGCCGGCTTCATGTCGGAAGCAGGACCCGACCGAGCCACTCTGACCGCAGGGCTTCGCTCCTTCATGTGCGCCGACACCGACGAGGTCGCGGCCGCCGTCTCGGTAGAAGCTCCGCGCTGACCCGTGAAGACTGAAGGAAAGTGAGCCGTCCGCATCTCGTTCGTGCCTAAACATCGGATCCTTCGATGTCACCAAAACGTTTCCTTCGCAGCGTGCTGGCTATCTTCGCAGGGATCGTCGCCATATCGGTCGTCGTGGAGGGGCTGGAATTCGTTCTCGTCGCGCTCGTCAGGGGCGAGCCCACGACTGAACCGGAAGCGTTCTACGCGGTGCGCAATGCCGCCTGGTTCCTCGCCGTCAAGCTGGTGTACAACACCGGCGCCGCGCTGGGCGCCGGCTACCTGGCGGCGCTGATCGCGGGGTACGCGGAATTCAAGCACGGTCTCGTGCTGGCCGCCGTGCAGACGCTTGCCGTGGGAGCATTTCGGATACGGCATCTACGAGCTGGCCACGGGCGAGTTGGTCGCACGGAGCTTTTGACGACCGGATGCCAATTGGTGTCATCGAGCCGTGCAGGAGGTAATCAGAAATTGCGGCGAAAACATCGCATCGGCGGCAGTCCCGCATGGTTCTGGAGGATTGAGGCCGGGTCGATGAGGGGCCCGTGCCTCTGGTCTTGCCGGCGAGAAGGGGGCCCGGTGGGTGCGGAAGGTGACCGAGATAGAGGTCCCGAGGGTGGGCTAGCGTGCGGCTTTGCGGCGGTCCACCGACGGCGAGGAATGATGTGAGCTGGGTCGAACGTTGGAAGCGATCGCGCCGCGGTGAGTGCCGCGTCTGCGGGGTCGCGCTGGCAGAAGAGCGATTGGCCGACTGCGTCGGCCGGTGCGGGGGTGTGCGGATCTCCTTCGACTCGCTTCCGGTTCGGGCCTGTCCGAGCTCGCACGAACGGCGCTACATCCATCCCGAGTTCGGATCCGCTCTCACCGACGCGCTCTTCCACTCCAGCGGCGTTCCGGTATCGAGAACCCGTACTCGCGACCGGCATCGCTGCCGCGCCTGCGGCGGCCGCCTCTCCAACCCGGGAATCGGAGCGGTCCACGTGCGAGGATCGATCGAGATCCTCGATCTCCCACCGTTTGGCGTGGAGCTGTCGGGTCCAGGAACGTGCTGTCCCGGCTGCGGGCAAGTGCAGATCTACGCGACGCGAGAATCCTCGGACAAGATTGCGGAGGCGATGGTGGACGCCTTCCGGTCCGTCGGTCTGAAGCCGTAGAGCCGATCGGGCGCGGCTTCCGGCTCGGCGACCTTGCTGATGCACGGCGTTCGGGTCTAGTCTCCTGAGTCCCTGTCAATCACGTCGCCGACACGGGAGGTGCCATGCGAAGCGAGATCCGTCACATCGAGCCCATTCGATTCGCCAACGTGGTCGCTCTGGTCTATGGGTTCTTCGGCCTGGTGATCGTGGTTCTGACGGTGCCGTTCCTCTTCCTGTCGGTCGCCATTCCAGGATCCGACGGGATGCTGTCGGCGGGCATCACGCTCGTTCTGGTCCTGCTGTACCCGATCTTCGGGCTGGTGATTGGGTGGGTAACGGGGCTGGTCGCCGCGGCGATCTACAACCTGGTCGTCCGCTGGGTGGGCGGCATCACCATCGAGCTCCGGACCGAGACCGCCATCTGACCGTGGCGGCCTGACCGAGCGTCGGCCGCTGGAGCTTGGGGCGGCTGGGAGTCGCGCCGCGCGACCGCAACCCACCACCAGCCGGACGAGAATCGGGCGCCCATGATCAAAGCGCTGGAAGCACTCGAGCAGTTGCGTGAGGGAAATCGTCGCTTCGTGTCGGAGACCCGGAGCGGCGAGGAGCTGAGCGACCGGCAACGCCGCCGCGAGCTGGTGGCGGGCCAGGAACCGTTCGCCATCGTGCTCGGCTGTTCGGACTCGCGAGTGCCGGCGGAGATCGTGTTCGACCAGGGGCTGGGCGACCTGTTCGTGATCCGGGTGGCCGGCAACGTCGTCGCGCCGTCGCAGGTGGGCAGCGTCGAGTTCGCGGCGGAACGGTTCGGCACGCGGCTGGTGGTGGTCCTGGGCCACACCGGGTGCGGCGCGGTCCAGGCCACCCTGGAAGAGCTGGATCGTCCCACGGAGAGCCGGTCGCCCAACCTGCGCTCGATCGTCGATCGGATCCGGCCGTCGGTGGAATCGCTGTTGGAGACCGAGCTGCGACGCGACCCGGCCGCGCTGCTGCAGCAAGGGGTGCGGGCGAACATCCGGGCCTCCGCCAACCATCTGCGGCACGGGTCCCGGATCCTGGAGCGGTTGATCGAGCGCGAAGGGCTCGTCGTGGTCGGCGCCGAGTACTCGCTGGAGACCGGGGTCGTGGATTTCCTGGACGGCGTGCCTGAGACCGACTGAGGAGGTCTGCAGGTGATCATCGTTACCGGCGCCACCGGAAACATCGGCGGCGAGCTGCTGCGCCAGCTGAGCGAGCGGGGCGCCGAGGTGAAGGCGCTCTCGCGCGAGCCGCCGGACGAAGCGCCGCCCGGCGTCACCTGGGTGACCGCCGACCTGGCCGACCGCGGCGCGCTGCCAGGGATCTTCGACGGGGCGGATCGGCTGTTCCTGCTGACCGGGAACGTCGACGACATGGTGCCGCTGCAGAAGAACGCGATCGCCGCCGCGGAGAAGGCCGGCGTCGGCCACGCCGTCAAGCTGTCCGCGCTGGGTGCGTCGGACCACTCGAACTCGGTGATCGGGGTCTGGCACTACAACGTGGAGCGCGCGCTGCGCGCCGCCGACCTGGCCTGGACGATCCTGCGCCCGCACGTCTTCATGCAGAACCTGCTGGACCAGCGGGACTCGATCCGTGACGAGGGCAAGGTCCACTCGCCGTCTGGCGAGGCGCGGATCCCGATGATCGACACGCGGGACATCGCCGCGGTCGCGGCGGCGACTCTGACCGAGCCGGGACACGAGGGGAAACGCCACACGCTGACCGGGCCCGAGGCGATCTCCTACCGGGAGGCTACCGAGGTTCTCGCCGAGGTCCTGGGCCGGCCGCTGACCTACGTCCCCGAGACGGAGGACGATGCGTGGCGCCGGCTGCGGCGACAGGGTCTGCCCCCGTGGCAGATCGGTGCCCAGCTCGCCCTGGCCGCCTACCAGCGCCAGGGCGGCGGCACGGAGATCATCACCGACGCGGTCGAGGAGATCGGCGGCCGGCCGCCGCGGACCTTCCGGGAGTTCGCCCGCGACCACGCCGCCGCCTTCCAGGCGGCGTGAATGCATGACGTCCGGCCGGCCGCCCGTGCCGACGCTCGAGCCCTCCAGGCGTCCGCTGACCGACGCGGAGCGGCGTCTGCTGGACGCGAAGATTCGCGATCTGGAATCGCGCCTGAACCGCGGCCCGAACGCCCTGGTTCCCGTCGCGATCGGGACCGGGGTCCTCTGGATCCTGACCCTGCTGGCCTCGGACACGGCGTGGCCGATCGTGACCGGCTTCTGGATCGTGGTCGGCACCGGGCTCTACCTGTGGGTTCGCCGCGATCTCACGAAGAACCTCGACGCGCTGCGGGAAATGCGGCACGCGTACGAGTCGGCGCGCCGCCGGAACGAGGCCGAGGTGTACGAGGTGAAGGCGAGCGGGTTCGCCGAATTCGAGGAATTCGAGGACGAGGGCGCATGCTACGCCTTTCAGCTCGACGACGATCGACTGGTCTTCGTCGTCGGGCAGCAGTTCTACCCCGAGGGCCGGTTCCCCAGCCACGACTTCTCGCTGGTGTACATCCTTGACGAGCGCGATTTTCCGGCCGACGAGGTGATCGAAAAGCGGGGGCCGCGGGCGGAGCCGACCCGAACGATACCGGCGGCGACCAAACTGCGGCTCGAGATCCCGGAGCACCTGGAGGTGCGGCACGGCCGACTGGACCAGCTCGAGGAAATGCTCTCGACTTGATGGCCGGCCGGTCACGGCCGCAGATTCGACGGGCTTCGCGACGGACACGAGTGACGAGCCGACGGGCTTTTCCACCAGCAAGAGAGGTCGTTAGCCGATGCGCTATTCTTTTGCGTTCCTGGCAGCGCTTGCGACGGTTTTGGCGGCCAGCGTCACACCGTCCCTGGCGCAGGTCGGCTCGAACGGCTTCGTCATCGAACGAGAGGCCACCATCGACGCGCCGCCGGCCCGGGTGTACGAGACGCTGGTCGAGCAGGTGGGATCCTGGTGGAGCTCCGACCACACGTATTCGGGCGATGCCCGAAACTTGTCGATAGATGACCGTCCCGGCGGCTGCTTCTGCGAGACGTTCCCGGATGGCGGCGGCGTGGAGCACCTGCGGGTCGTCTACGTCAAGCCGGGCGTGGCGCTCCGGCTGTTGGGCGCGCTGGGTCCGCTGCAGGGCTCGGGCCTGGCCGGCCGCCTCACCTGGACACTGACGGGCACCGACGGCGAGACCGACGTCGAGCTCAGGTACAGCGTGGGCGGCTTCATCGAGGCCGACTTCGAGGCGGTGGCGCCGGCGGCGCCGTTCGGGCGGAGGTGATGGTGAGCGAGAAGCCGACGGTTCAGCAGGTGGACGGGAAGCAGGCGAGGATCACGCATGCAGCGCTGGTGGTCAGTCTGGTCGTGATCGCTGCCCTGTCGCTCTGGGTCCCCGCAGGCGATGCGGCGCCGGCGACGAGCCTGACAGTGACCCTGAAGGTCGTCGCTTACGGCTACTTCGCCGCCATCATCCCCGTGATCTTCTATTTCCGACGAAGGATAACCGCACGGCGTTCGGGCGCCGACCTTCAGGAATGGTGGCGGATGAACGTCGCCTACGCGGCCATCGTCTGGGCGCTGACAGAGGGAGGCGCGCTGTTGGGCATGGTCGTGGGCTGGGGGACGGGTTCGAGGATCCTGCACATCGGGGCCGCCCTGCTGGGGCTCCTGCTCCTCTATTGGTTTCGACCCGGCAAACTGGAGGCGACGCGATGAGGGCTGGAGGCTGGAACGAGCCTCTACGGCAAAGCGTGAGGCGACGCGATCTGGCAGGCCGGACGGCGGCGGCAGCGTTTGCCGCGGCGCTGGCCCTGTCGTGCGGCGACGGTGGCCAGCGGGCCGCCCCCGAGGTGGAGCATCTGAACACGCCGGAGATGGAGGCGCTGGGGCTGCCGTTCTCCGAGGCGGTCCGGGTGGGTGACATGCTCTACCTGTCGGGCCAGATCGGGAACCGGCCGGGCAAGCTGGAGCTCGTGCCCGGCGGCATCGAGGCGGAGGCGCGGCAGACGATGGACAACGTGCAGGCGGTGCTGGAGCGCTACGGGTCGGGGCTGGACCGGGTGGTGAAGTGCACGATCTACCTGGCGGACATCGCCGAGTGGCCGGCGTTTAACGATGTTTACGCGTCGTACTTCGGCGCGAAGAAACCAGCCCGGGCGGCGGTGGCCGGGAGCGGGCTGGCGCTGGGCGCCCGGGTGGAGGTCGACTGCATCGCCACCGTGGGTGAAGGCGCCACGCGCTGACGCGAGGACGCCCGGTTTGCGCCCTGGGCCGGTGTGGTCCACTGTAGAGACGTTCCTAGCTGGGGCGGTGGCGCCGGAAGGGTGGACCGACGACGGGAGAGTCGGGATGATCAGGACGTTGAAACGCAACATCATCTGGGGAATCGCTTGGGGACTGGGCGTCGCCACGCTGTTCTCGCTCTACGTGGTGGTGCTGGCGCTGATTCGGGGCACGTGGCTTTTTCCGCCGTTCGGTGTGTCGGGCGTGCGGATACTCACGACCTATTACGTAACGGGTGCGATCGGCGGGATCGTGATCGGGCTCCTGCGTCCCTGGCTCCGCTACTGGCAGGGGTCGTTCGCGGTGGGCCTCCTCGCCGGCCTGTTGATCTACGGCGGGATCAGCTACGCGCTGCAGGGTCGCCCGGACCTGCTGATGGCCGCGCTCCTGGGCCTCCTGGTGGGTGGACCGGGCGGGATCCTCTTCTGGCATCGCGAGTGGCGCAGGCGGAAGAAGGCCTGACGGTCCGACGGTCTCTACACCTGTATGAGCCATGATCGATGACAACGGCAGGACGAACGAGATCGAGCAGGTCTCGACGCTGGTCGACCGGATAAACGAGGCCTGGGTCGCAGGCCGTCTGGACGAGCTGGCCGAGCTGGTCGACGATGACATCGTGATGGTCTTCCCCGGGTTCGAGGGGCGCTCGGAAGGGAAGCCGGCGTTTGTGGCCGGGTTCGAGGATTTCGTCGAGAACGCCGAACTGGAGCGGTTCGAGGAATCGGACCGGCAGATCGATGTGAAGGGCGACGCGGCGGTGGCGAGCTTCGCGTTCGAGATCGTCTACGGGCGCGAGGGCCGCCGTTACCTGAGCACGGGCCGCGACCTGTGGGTCTTCGCCCGGCGCGACGCCGGATGGCGGCCGGTCTGGCGCACCATGCTCGACGTCGGCGAGCGGCCCGTCGCCCCCGACGACTGACGGTCCCGCCGCGAGGCACATGCACCTGGTTCTCGCATTGATCGGGCTGACGGCCGGCGTCGAGATGACGGCGGCCGTTCCCGTTCCCGCGACCGGCAGTAAGGTTCACGCGGGCCAGGACACCGTCTTGCCGGACTCGGGACCGCCGGCCCCGGCCGGCGCGACGCTGCCGTGCCGGGTCACCCGGATCGTCGACGGCGACACGATCGAGTGCGAGGAGCTGGGCCGGGTCCGGCTCATCGGGATGGACACGCCCGAGCTGAGCCAGGCGCCCTACGGCCGGCGGGCGACCCAGGCGCTGGCCGATCTGCTGCCGGACGACCGACGGGTCCAGCTGGAGCTGGACGTCGAGCGGCGCGATCGCTACGGCCGGCTGCTGGCCTACGTCTGGGCGGACGGCGCCATGATCAATTGGCAGCTGGTCCGGCAGGGTTGGGCGCTCGTCCTCACGTATCCGCCGAACGTGGCCTATGTCGAGTGGTTCACTTCGGCGCAGCGGCGGGCGCGGGAGGACGAGGTCGGGCTCTGGGCGACGCCCGCCTTCGACTGCCCGCCCATCGATCGGCGGCGCGGCCGCTGCTGACCGCTCACCCTCGAGGGGGGCTGCCGATGACAGTCGAGCGGAACGACTACGACGTGGTGGCCGACCTGTACGACGCGTTCGTGCAGATCGACTTCGACCTCGAGTTCTTCCGCCAGCTGGCACGAGACTGCGGCGGCCCGCTCCTCGAGCTGATGGCCGGCACCGGCCGGGCCACCCGGGCGCTCCACGAGGGCTGTTCCGACCTGACCTGCGTCGACCTCTCCCTCGAGATGCTCCGTGTCCTGCGGGGCAAGCTGGCCGACCGGACACCGGCGCCGTTGGTCGTCTGCGCCGATGTCCGGGCGCTGCCCCTCGCGGACGCCCGGTTCGAGATGGCCGTCATCCCGTTCAACTCGTTCGCCGAGCTGACCNNGTCTGCACGCTGCACAACCCGGCGGTCCGCCGGCGCACGCTGGACGGCCAGACGCGGGAACGTGGCTCGTTCGAGCTCGAAGACGGCGGCCGGCTCCAGCTCATCGTCCGCGGCACGCTCGACGATGCGACGGGCCTGGCCGTCTCGGAGCAGACCTATCGGCTCTACGATCCGGCCGGCTCACTGCGAGACGAGCGGCGGCAGACGGTCCGGTTCGCCCTGCTGACACGCGATGGCTTCGTCGACCTGGCCGACGGGGCCGGGTTCGAGCCGACCGAGCTCGCTGGCGACTACGACGGCTCGCCGTTCGCCGACGACAGCACCTACATGATCTGGCGCCTGAAAAAGCGCGGGTGAGCGGGCGCTGGCGTCCGGCCGGCCGGGTGCTCTAGGTTAAGAGGAGCCCCCCAACCGGACAGCCGAAGGAGACCGTTTTGAACTGGGAAGCGATAGGCTCGGTCGGCGAGGCGGCGGGCGCGATCGGCGTGATCGTTTCGCTCATCTACCTGGCGGCGCAGGTGCGGCAGAACACCCGGTCGGTCCGCGGCGAGATGTACGAGTCGATCGTCACCGCGATAGTCGACCTTGTGGAGCCGCTGGCCCAGGACGCGCGGCTGGCCCTGGTCTTCGAGCGGGCCCTCGAGGATTGGGAGTCGGTCACCGAGAGCGACCGCTCGCGTCTGGTCTATCTCCTCTTCTCGGTCTTCAAGCTGTTCGAGAACCTCCACTACCAGCAGACGCAGGGCACGCTGGAGCCCGGGCTGTGGGCCGGCTGGCGGCGGCTCATCCTGTCGTACTTCGCCATGCCCGGCGTGCAGCGATGGTGGAGCATGCGGAGGGGTGCCTTCTCCGAGGGCTTCTGCGGGTTCCTCGAATCGTCGCGGATCGACGAGCCGCTGCCGTCGCCGTCGGCGATCGCTCGATCGGTGCCCCGACCATGACCCGGGATGAACTGGCCGGGCGGCTCGCGGAGGAGCGGATCGTCGTGCTGACGGCGGCGGACTGGGCGTCGCTCGCGGGCGGGCTGGAGGTGGTCGAGCGTCACGCCACGGGCGTGGCGGGCGACCTGACGGTCGTGCGGGTGGACGGCGGCCTGGCGGCGGTGGAGGAGCCGAGGCCGGACGAGCGGGTCGTGCGGCGGCTGGCCGGCCCCGACGAGGCGCGTCGGTTCGTGAACGAGCGGCTGGAGGCGTACGAGCGGATGTGGGACGGGTGCGGGTGCAAGATCGACTATTACGGTGGAAGGCGATGAGCGGATTCCAGACGGCGCCGGTGAAGCCGGCCATCAGCAAAGCGGTTCTGGACCAGGTCGACGTGCGAGTCGGTACGATCGAGCGAGTGGAGGACATCGCCGGCTCGGAGAAGCTGATGAAGCTGAGCGTGAACTTCGGCGATCACACCCGGATCATACTGGCCGGCATCAAGACCGAGCGCGAGGATCCCGGATCGATCGAAGGAAAACAGGCCCTGTTCGTAGTGAACCTCGAGCCGCGCAAGATGATGGGCCTCGTGTCGGAAGGGATGCTCTTCGACATCGGCTACCCGGACGGTATCGAACCGGCGCTGGCGATCCCGGAACGCCCGGTGCCGGACGGCGCCCGGGTCGGATAGACGGACATGCCGCGCCGGGGCTATTCTGTATTACGGTGAGCGATCAGGATCTGACGGCGGCCGACGCCGACGACACGTTCAGGGTCAACCTCGAGGACCGGGTACTTCTGCTGCGCTTGGCCCGCCAGGCGCTGAACGACTACCTGGACTGCGGCGCGCTGCTGGCCTGGGCGGGCGACGCGCCGGCGCTGCTGGCGCCGCGGGCCGCGTTCGTCACGCTACGCCGCCGGCGCGACGGCAAGCTGCGCGGCTGCCGGGGCGAGTGTAGCGCCCAACGGCCGCTGGTCGAGTCCGTGATCGGCATGGCCATCGCGGCGGCCACCGACGACTCCCGCTTTGATCCCGTGACCTTGCAGGAGCTTCCGGAGCTCGAGATCTCGATCAGCGCGTTGGCTCCGGTGCGGCCGATCCGGATCGACGAGATCGTCGTTGGCCGTCACGGCCTCTGGATCGTCCACGGGCTCCATTCCGGACTGCTGCTTCCCGAGGTGCCGCTGCACTTCGGTTGGGATCGCGACGGCTTCCTGCGCGGCCTCTGCATGAAGGCCGGTCTGCCGGAGGACGTCTGGGAACAGGGCGACTACGAGCTTTACGGCTTCGAGACCGAGTGCTGGGGCGAGGAAGAGTCCAGCCCATGACGGGCGTCCCCCGCCTGGTGCTCGCCTCCCGCTCGCCGCGTCGGGCCGAGCTGCTGGACCGGCTGGGCCTCGAGTACACCCTGCAGGTCACGGAGGTCGACGAGACGCTGGAGGCCGGCGAGTCGCCGGAGGAAGCGGCGCATCGTCTGGCGCGGCTCAAGGCGGAGGCGGGGCTGGGGGCAGCGGGGTCGGACGACGGCGCGCTGGCCATCGGCTGCGACACGCTGGTGGTGCACCGCGGCGAGATCCTGGGCAAGCCGGGCACCGCGGATGAGGCAGTCGAGATGGTGTGCCGGCTGGAGGGCGACGAGCACGCGGTCTATACCGGCGTGGCGCTGGTGGGGTCCGGCCGGATCGAGAGCGCTATCGAGGTGACCCGCGTCTGGTTCCGTTCGCTTGACCCCCTGGAATGCCAGGAATACGTTGCCACGGGCGAGCCGATGGACAAGGCGGGCGCATACGGGATTCAGGGCTTCGGCGCGGCGATCGTCGAGCGGATCGACGGCGATTACTTCAACGTGATGGGCCTGCCGATCCAGCGCCTGCTGGAGCTGATCCGACGGTTCGGCTGGCGCTACGCCTTCGGTCGCCTGGTCGAGCTGGGCTGAGCGCCGACCAACCGTCTTCGTCCTGTCTCCTTTGTCGAATCGAACGATCGAATCGATCTCCACCATTATATAGAGATGCCTATCGAGATACCCCGGGCGGTCCGCTGGCAGGAGGACCAGGTGCGGATCATCGACCAGACGCTCTTGCCGGGGACGTACCGGGAGATCCACCTGGTCGAGGTCGACGACGTGGTGGAAGCGATCCAGAGCCTCCGGGTGCGGGGCGCCCCGGCCATCGGGATCGCCGGCGCGCTGGGGCTGGCGGCGTCCCTGAAGCCGCACCTGGACGAGCCGGCCGACGCGTTCCGCGGGCGGCTGGCGCGGCATGCGGGTCGGATCCGGGAGGCGCGGCCGACGGCGGCGAACCTGACGTGGGCGATCGACCGCCTGCTGGCCCGGGCGAAGCAAGCGGCGAACGCGTCGAACGAGGAGCTGTGGGCGGTCCTGCGTGACGAGGGGCTGGCGATCCTGGAAGAGGATCGGGCCATGTGCCGCGGGATCGGCGAGCACGGGCTGGCGCTGCTGAGCGATGGAGCCACGCTGCTCACCCATTGCAATACCGGCGCGCTGGCGACCGGCGGCATCGGGACGGCGATGGCACCGGTCTACCTGGCGGCAGAGAAGGGGATGGGGGTCCGGGTTCTGGCGACGGAGACGCGGCCGCTGCTGCAGGGGGCGCGGCTCACGGCGTGGGAGCTGTCGCGGATCGGCGTGGACGTCACCGTGCTGACCGACGGCATGGCGGCGGCGGCGATGCGGGAGCTGGAGGTCGACCTGGTGATGGTGGGCGCGGACCGGATCGTGGCGAACGGGGACGTGGCGAACAAGATCGGGACCTACGGGCTGGCGATCGCGGCGCGCCATCACGGGATCCCGTTCTACGTGGCGGCGCCGTCGTCGACGTTCGACTTCACGCTGAAGAGCGGCGCCGAGGTCCCCATCGAGCAGCGGGGCGCCGACGAGGTGCGGCGCGGGTTCGGGCTGCAGACGGCGCCGGACGAGGTGGCGGTCTACAGCCCGGCGTTCGACGTGACGCCGGCGGAGCTGATCGCCGGGATCGTGACGGAGAAGGGGATCTTCGAGCCGGGCGCGTTCGACGCGCT
>JABAHQ010004432.1_pt1 | contig 11710 bp, 9 predicted proteins | sample 7062091 | NCBI WGS metagenome assembly JABAHQ01 (sample SAMN14534359, study PRJNA622989) | marine sediment metagenome | biome: marine biome [ENVO:00000428]; feature: marine pelagic biome [ENVO:01000023]; material: deep marine sediment [ENVO:00002113] | place: India: Gulf of Kutch | collected...
ACGTCCACGACCTCCATGCGCCCGCGACGGCGCGGAATGCGGCGCGGGATGCCCATGTCCATGTACGCTCACGATCCGGGCTTTTGATCGCGTACAATCGTGCCGTGCTCGCGCGCCACGTCGCCATCGCCGCGCTGATCACCATCAGCATCCCTTCGACCCTCGCTCTGGCTCAGAGCGAAGCGGAGCGGTCTGCGCTGGCGCGGGAGCTCTTTCGCGAAGGCACGGAGCATCTCGAAGCCGAGCGTTTCGAGGAGGCCGCGGAATCACTGGGCCGTGCGTACGAGCTGCGGCCGGCGTCGGGCATCGCCTTCAACCTCGGCGCAGCATACGAGCACCTCGGCCGACTGGTGGAGGCGCTCGAGATGATGCGCCAGGTGTCCCGCGACGACGCTGCGCCGAATCACCTCCGTCAGCTCTCGGCCGAGGCCCTCGAGCGGATCGAGCCCCGAATCGCGAGGCTGACGATTCGCGTCGACGGAGACATCGGCGACGCGGTGGTGACCCTCGACGGTCGCGAGGTGCTGGAGGCTGCCCTGGACATCGCCACACCGACCGACCCCGGTGCACACACCATCCAGCTGAGACGCGGCGAGGAGGTCCTCGAGACCCGGCGCGTGGAGCTCGGAGACGGCGACACCGAAGAGGTCACCCTCCACCCCGCCCTCTCCGCCACGGAGATCGAGGTCGCGCAACCGGAGCAGAGCACGTCGGTCGGTGACGACACCGAAGGCGGGGGCGTGGCGAGCAAGTGGTGGTTCTGGACGCTCATCGGCGCCGTGGTCGCCGGCGGGGTCGTCGCGGCGGTGCTGATCACCACCAGCGGGACCGAAGATCCGATTCAGGGTACGGCTGGCGTAATCACCTGGCCCTGATTCAACTGCACGTGCTCGAGGTGCACGTTCGCATGCCGTTGCAGCGGTTGTCGCACATGCCGCAATTCGCGTCGTCGCTCGTGAGGTCCGTCTCGCACCCGTTGGAGCTGTCTCCGTCGCAGTTGCCCCAGTCCGTGTCGCACGACGAGACGTAGCAGAAGCCCCAGGTGCAGAGGCTGGAGGCGTTCGGGAGGTTGCACACGTTGCCGCAGGCGCCGCAGTTGTCGGGGTCGGACGAGAGGTTGAAGCCCTCGTCGATCAGCCCGTCACAGTCGTCGTCCATCATGTTGCAGACCTCGGTCGACCCGCAGGTGTCTCCCGAGCCGCTGTCGACGACCCCCGTGTCCGTGCTGCCGGTATCGGCGGTCCCGGTGTCCGTCACCATCGAATCACCGGTCGCGCCGTCCATCGCGCCGCTGTCGGGAGGCGCCGTGTCCCCCGTCACCGCGCTGTCCATCGGGCCGACGTCGGCATCCGGCGTCGCCGAATCGACCACCCCCGAGTCGATCACGTCGCTGTCCACCACCCGTGCGTCCACCATCGCGTCGAGGGTCGGCGCGGTCCCCGTCCATTCGGGCAGGGTCCGGACGTCGACGTCGACCGACGCACAGCCATCCTCGGTGCACGTCTCGGCTGCGCCACAGGTCACGCCAGCACAAGCCTGGAGGAGGTTCATCCGGAGGACGACCGTGCGCTCCGGGTCGAAGTCGAGGCGGGCGCGCCGCATCACGACGTCGGTCTCGCCGAGGCGGCCGACGACCCGGACGAGCACGGGACCGAGCGGCCCGCCCTCGTGGACCAGACCGAGGGTAGCCGGCAGCGCGAAGCTGGGATCCGCCTCTCGGATCTCCATCTGGCTCTCCGGCCCCAGGACCTCGAAGACGATCCGGTCCATCTCGGCCGGGACCTCGAGGTTCGTGTCGGTGACGATCAGGATCTCCGTCCGCGGCGTGGTGCACGCGACCAGGAGCGCGGGGAGCGCCAGGAGCGAGAGCCACGTCGGAACGGTGAAGCGCACCCGAACATGATAACCGACCACCCGGGGCGCGTCAGGTGAGCGCTGGCAACCGCCCGGCGCGAAGGCTACGGTCGCGCCATGGAATCGCGGACACGCCCCTGGCTGGTCGCCGCTGGGATCTCCGGCACCCTCGCGATCTCCCTGGGCGCCTTCGGCGCACACGGCCTCGAGTCGTCGCTCTCCGAGGCGACCGACGGGGCGAAGCGTCTCGAGTGGTGGGCGACCGCGGCGCACTACCACCTGATCCACAGCCTGGCTCTCGTCGGCGTCGCCTGGCTCCGCGACGACGGCCCGCGCCGCGCGGTGACCGTCGCCGGCAGCGCATTCGTCCTCGGCGTCCTGCTCTTCAGCGGAAGCCTCTACCTCATGACCCTGACGAACGTCCGAGCGCTCGGCGCGGTCACGCCATTCGGCGGCACCGCGTTCATCGTGGGTTGGGCCGCGATGGCCTGGACGGGCTTTCGACGCCTTCGCGCCTGATCACTCGACGGGGCGCTCGTGAAAGCTCGCCGCCTCGACACCCTCGTTCTCGACGTGGACGTGGGCGCCGCGCTCGCCCACCTCCACCGTCCAACGGTAGGCGTCCTGGGCGTAGCGGTGGGTGGGTAGACGCCGCCGGCCGAGCTCGTCCGTCCGACCCGCCCGCTCGACGATCCAGCGGTGCTCTTCCACCCCGTCCTGGCAGCGGCGGAGCTCCTCGCGCACGAGGGCGCCGTCGTCGAGCTCCCGTGTCTCGACCGCCTCGAAGGGACAGTCCTCGTCGTCGTGGGCGAGCTCGGTCTGGATCACGAAGTACATGATCATGACGAAGATGATGACGACCGGCGCCGCGACGGCCATGCCGACCCACCTCAGGACCTTCGCGCGCGGATCCCGCCGTTCGTCCTCTTCCTCCGGACCGCTCACGGCGTGCTCGGCAACGGCGCCTGGGCCGGTGCGCCGGACTCACCCTCGAGACGCTCGCGAATCGGGGGCGCGCCCACGGCATCGAGCCAGGGCTCGAGGCTCTCGAGGGCGCGCGCCGCCATCGACTCGCGCATCCGCCGCTTTCGCTCGCGCTTCTTGCCCCGGATCTTCGGGCCGTCGTAGGGCGGGAACATGCTCCAGACGACGTTCGACGGCTGGTAGTCGTCGCGCAGGGTGCCCAGGTGACCGAGGAGGGCCCCGAGCGCGGTCTCTGGCGGCGGCCGGCGTCGCGCCGCGTCGTCACCGGCGAGCATCACCCCGAGGCAGAGCCCACACGCGGCGCTCTCGACGTAACCTTCCACACCCGTGATCTGTCCCGCGAGGTGCACCCCCGGCGCGTTCTTCAATGCCAGGTCGGGGCCCAGCGCTTCGGGCGCCTTCACGAAAGTGTTGCGGTGCACGCTCCCGAGGCGGGCGAAGGTCGCCTTCTCGAGGCCGGGGATCATGCGGAAGATGCGCTTCTGCTCCGGCCACTTCATGCGGCTCTGAAAGCCCACCAGGTTGTAGGCGGTCGCGGCCTTGTCCTCCTGGCGGAGCTGCACCACCGCGTGCGGCCGCTCGCCGGTCCGCGGGTCGGTGAGCCCCACGGGCTTCATCGGCCCGAAGGCGAGGGTCTTCGGCCCACGCTCGGCCATCACCTCGACCGGCAGGCAGCCCTCGAAGTAGCGCGCGTCTTCGAATTCGTGCGCTTCGACCTTTTCCGCCGCCACGATCTCCCGGACGAAGGCCTCGTAGAGCTCTTCGTCCATCGGGCAGTTCACGTAGGCGTCGTCTCCGCCCTTGTCGTAGCGCGACGCGCGGAAGACCCGATCCCAGTCGATCGAGTCCGCCTCGACCACCGGCGCGATCGCATCGTAATAGGCGAGCTGCGTTTCGCCGACAAGCCTCGCGATCTCCTTCGCGAGCGCCTCACCGGTGAGGGGCCCGGTGGCCAGCACCACCGGCCGCGCCTCGGGCACCCGCTCCACCACCTCGTGCCGAACCTCGATCCGCGGATGCGCCTCGATGCGCCGGGTCACCTCCGCGCTGAAGACCTCGCGGTCGACGGCGAGGGCGCCACCGGCGGGCACCTCGGCGACGCGCGCCGCCGCCATGACCACCGAGCCCGCGCGCCGCATCTCCTCCTTGATCAGGCCCACCGCGTTGGCGAGGGCCGTGCCGCGGAACGAGTTGGAGCAGACGAGCTCGGCGAGCCCGTCGCCCTTCTGGGCGGGCGTCCGAGCCTTCGGCTTCTGCTCGACGAGCACCACGTCCACCCCGCGCTCGGCGAGCTGAAACGCACACTCGGTGCCCGCGAGCCCGCCGCCCACGATGGTGACGCCCACGAGTCAGCTCGCTTCTTTTTCAGCGGCGGCCTCGTCGCCCTCGGCGGCCTTCTCGTCCTCACCGGTGTCCGGGCGCTCGTAGCCGCAGGTCTCGTTCGCGCACTTGAACACGGGGTTCTTCTTGCCCCCGGCGCGCACCAGGAACTCCGCCTCGCACTGCGGGCAGCTCTCCTTGACCGGCTTCTGCCAGATGCGGAAGTCGCACTTCTCGTCGCTGTTGTAGTTCGTACAGCCGTAGAAGGGGCGCTTCCGATTGCGGGCGCGGATCTCGATGATGTCGCCCGTCTTGCACTTCGGGCACTTGACGCCGATGGGCACCGGCATCGTGTTCTTGCACTTCGGATACGCGGAACACCCGAGGAAGAATCCGTTGCGCCCCCAGCGCTTCATCATCTTCTCGCCGCACTCTTCGCACACGTAGTCGGTCATCACCGGCTCGCGGCTCTCTTCCGGCTCGCCTTCCTTCACGATGTTCCGCGTGTACTTGCAGTCCGGGTAGCCCGGACAGCCGATGAACCGACCGTTGCGACCCCAGCGCTCCATCAGCTCGTGCTCCCCGCACTCGGGGCACTTCTCGCCGATGGACTTGGGCTCGGGCCACCACTTGCCCTTCACCTCGAGGACCTTCGCGATCTCCGCCTGGAGCCGCTCGTGGAAGGGCGCCAGCACGTCGAGGCGCTTCGCCCGGCTCTCCGCCACGGCGTCGAGATCCTCCTCGAGCTGCCGGGTGAAGCCGATGTCCGCGAGGTCGAAGCCGTTCTCGACGAGCTTCTCGATCACCAGACGACCGAGCTCGCTGGGCACGAGCTTGGCGTCGCGCTTCTTCACGTAGTCCCGCGCCTGCACCTTGCTGATGATCTCGGCATAGGTGCTCGGGCGTCCGATCCCCTCCTCCTCGAGCTTCTTCACGAGGCTCGCTTCGTTGAAGTAGGGAGGCGGCTCCGTCTGCTTGTGATGGGAGACCACACCGGGGGGCACCATCAAGGTCAGGCTCTCGCCCTCCTTCAGCTCCGGGAGCGTTCCGTCCTCGACGACGTCCTTGTTGTCGTCACCCTCTTCTTCGCCGGCGAGCTCGTCTGCGGACTGCGCTCCGTAGACCGCGCGCCAACCCGGCTCCTTGAGGACGCTGCCGCTGACGCGGAGGCCATACTTCTCGTCGCCGTGCGTCGCCTCGATCTCCACGGAGGTCTGGTCGTAGACGGCGGGGACCATCTGCGAGGCCACGAAGCGGTTCCAGATCAGCTTGTAGAGCTTGAACTGGTGGTCCTTGAGGTGCTTCTTGATGCTGTCCGGCGGCAGGTCGAGGCGCGTCGGGCGGATCGCCTCGTGGGCGTCCTGGACGTTCTTCTTCTTGCTCTTGTGCTCGTTGGCCTCCTTGGGGAGCGCCGCCTTGCCGTAGGTCTCTTCGATGTGCTCGCGTACTTCCTGGACCGCGTCGCCGCTCACGCGAACCGAATCGGTACGCATGTAGGTGATGAGACCGACCGTCTCGGCGTTCTTGCCGCGGCCGAGGGAGACGCCCTCGTAGAGCGATTGCGCCACGCTCATCGTCCGCTTCGGCGCCATCGAGAGGCGCGTCGACGCGTCCTGCTGGAGCTTCGAGGTGATGTAAGGCGCCGGCGCCTTCTGGCGACGCTTCTTCTTCGTGATCTTGTCGATCACGAATTCCGCCTTCTTCAGGTCCTCGACGACGCCGTTCGCGTCTTCCTCCGTCTCGAGGGCCGGCCGCGAGCTGACCTTCTCGAGCCTCTTGCCGTTCCTGCTGACGAGCGACGCGGTGAAGCCCGGTCGATCGGTCGCCTTGAGCGATGCCTCGACGAGCCAGTAGTCGACCGGAACGAACGCCTCGATCTCCTTCTGGCGATCGACGATCAGCCGAAGCGCCGGGGTCTGCACGCGACCCGCCGAGAGCCCGAAGGCGAGCTTGCGCCAGAGAAGGCTGGAGAGTGGATAGCCCCCGATGCGGTCGAGGACGCGGCGGGTGCGCTGCGCCTCGTAGAGGTTCTGGTCGAGCGCGCGGGGATGCTCGAGCCCCTCGTTGACGCCCTTCTTCGTGATCTCGTTGAAGAGGACCCGCTGGACCTCGACCTTCTTGTTCGCCTTCTTCACCTCCTCCATGAGGTGGTAGGCGATGGCCTCACCCTCGCGGTCGGGGTCGGTGGCGAGGAGGACCTTCTCGACCTGCTTGGCCTTCTTGCGGATGTTCTTGACGACCTCGCCCTTGCCCTTCTCTTCGAGGACTTCGTAGGTCTCCTTGAACCCGTTTTCGATGTCGACGCCGCCCCGCTTCGGCAGATCCTTGATGTGTCCCTTGGAGGCAACGACGTCGTAGTCTTTGCCCAGGTACTTCTGGATGGTCTTGGCCTTGGCCGGGGATTCGACGATGAGCAGCGCCTTCGCCATTTGCTTCCTTATTAGTCCCGTCGCCGGAACCGTCCTCCCGGTCGGACCTCGACGAGGTCCTTGAGGACCAACGTGGACAGGCCCCGTTGAACCTCACGGGCCGCGAGGCCCGTCCGGTGCGCGATCTCGTCCGGATGCCGTGGCCGGGGCCCCAAATCGCGGACGATCTGGCGCTCCACCGGGTCGAGATCACTGAAATCACTATTGTTTTCAGAGCCCTCGGCCTCGCAGGAGACGCCTGCTCGGCCGCTGGTGGCCGACACGGATAAGACATCTCGCGCGGAAGTGCAAACCAGCGCACCTTTCGAGATCAGCGCCAGACAGCCCTTGCCTCGTGGATCCCAAGGCGCGGAAGGCACTGACATCACGGGCGTTTTTCGCTTGGCCGCCAGGGCGGCGGTGGAGAGGGCGCCAGAGGGGATGGGCGCCTGGGTGACCACCACCACGCGGGCCAGGGCGGCGACGATGCGGTTGCGGGCGAGGAAACGGCCGCGCCGCGGTGGCGTCCCGTCGGGCTCCTCGCTGAAGAGCGCCCCGCCCGAATCGACGATCGCCTCGAATAGATCCGCGTTCGAGGCGGGATAGGGAGGCGCGAAGCCGCTCGCCAGCACCGCCACCGTCGGACGTCCGGCGGCCAGCGCGCCTCGATGGGCCGCGGTGTCGATGCCCCGCGCCCCGCCCGANNAAGGAAATCGCCTCCTCATCCGCAGCCCGCGTGCCGACGATGGCGATGGCGCGGTCGAAGCGCGGGACGGCCCCGCGAACGCGCAGGCCGGCGAGGGGCGGATCGAGGCCGCGGAGCTGGCATGGAAGGTCCGGATGACCCGGCGGGAGCTCGAACGAGGACATGACGCCTTATCGATGCGCGCGGCCGCGGGTTGCGGGCGACGGTCTGGTACAAACCGGGCCCAGGCGAACGTGAGATGAGCTTTCCGGACCCACTGCCCGTATCGGACGAGCGCCGCGCCACCGCGCAGGTCGAGGTGCGCTACGAAGACGTCGCCCAGGACGGGCGGGTGAAGCTCTCCGCCCTGCCCCACGCGATGGGGATGGCGTGTTGGCGCGGCCTCCTCGCGAACCACCCGGCCAGCCGACTCACGAAAGGCGAGGGGATCCTCCCGATCCTCAGCCGGTGGATCGCCGAGATGGGCGACGCACCGGTGAGCGTCTTTCGCAAGCTCGAGGCGCGGGGCGCCTGGGACGTGGCGCACGCGGTGGACGACGAGGGTGAGGTCGACCGGCTGATCATGATCCTGACGACGGAGGTCTGGGGGCGCATCGGCCGCACCTACCCGCCGCAGCCCGACGACGCGGGCACGCCCATCTGCGTCGGCCGTCTCTACGCCGAGCACGTCTACACCCGCCCCTTCGGGCCCCCCGAGGAGCGGAAGGTGCGCGCGCTCCCCGACGGCTACGGGCTGCCCGCCGTCCCGGAGCGGCGCATCGAGTGGGTCGACCCGAAGAGCCTCCTCGCGCTCCCCGAAGGTACCCGCGCGCTCGAGGACGAAGAGACGCCCGATGGCGAGCTCGTCTGCTTCGGCCTCGGACACACGGACTCGAACCAGCACGTCAACAGCCTCGTCTATCCCCGCATCTTCGAGGACGCGGGGCTCCGCAAGCTCCGCGCCCTGGGGCGCGGCGAGGAGGGTCCGCTTCCCACGACGATGGAGATCGCCTTCCGCAAACCGTGTTTCGCCGGCGATCGCGTCCGCGCGTCCACCCGCGCCTTCGTCGACGGTGAGCGCGACGGCGTCTTCGCCGCCCTCGCCCCCGAGGGTGGCGGCTCACTCCACGCCACCGCACGCGTCTGGTTCTGATCAGGCGTGAACGGCGAGAAACCCGGCCACGGCATCGGCGATGCGATCGTCGACGTCGGCCTGCGTCTCGCCCTTCGCTGCGAGCGCGCGCTTGCCCACCTCGAGCGAGTGGTCACCACCCCGCACGACGTAGAGCTCGCGCGGCGCCTTCATCTTGCGCATCACCGCGCGCAGCTTCGGCAAAGGGCAGAGGCGGTCCTTCGTCCCCTGCACGAAGAGGATGGGCGTATCGAGCGCGTAGAGGACCTCGTCGCGCACGGTCTTTCCGCTCGGCGACAGAAGCGGGTAGCCGAAGCAGACGAGCGCGTCGACGCTCATCTCGAGGGAGACGTGACAGCCGATGCGGGCGCCCATCGACTTGCCCGCGAGGACGAAGGGCGCCTTGCTTCGGCCCCGGGCGCGCTTCGCCTCGGCGCGATGGGTACCGACGAGGTCGTCGCGGGCGTTCGGCAGGCGGCGGCCAGCGGAGATGTAGGGGTGGTCGAAGGTCGTCACGCGACCGAGGGCCCCGAGGCGCGCCGCCCAACGCTGCATCCACGCCGACGACGAGCCGGCGCCCGCGCCATGAGCGAGCAGGATCCGACGCTTGGCGGCCACGTCCGAGGGTATCCGGGCTTCAGGGCGCCGCGCGGGGCACGATGACGATCACCGGCTTTTCGTCGAGCACGGTGACGCCGTCCCCGATCACCTGGAGGGTGACCATGAAGACCTGGTCGACGTCCGTGCGGGGCACGGTGTCGTTGAAGGCGATGATGGTGAAGGTCACCACGGTGCCCGGCGTGAGGTCGACGAAGGAGTCGAAGATCGAATCGCCGTCGAGGTCGGCGACGGTGGGCGGTGTGGCACCTGCCGGCGGGGTCGCCGAACGCGGGATCGTCGCGCGGATGAACCCGTTGGGGTCGTCGACCACGCGCACCGAGACCGTGGAGAGCCGAATGGCCGTGACCAGGGTGCCGACCGCGTCGACCAGGGTGCCGCTGAGGCCGGAGCCGTTCGACCGGGCGTCGAAAACCAGGGGGCAGCCCATCGTCCCGTCGGGGAGCGTCGTCGTCGGGCGCGGCGCACCATCGACCCCGGTCAGACAGGTACCCATCGTCGGCGGGATCACCGCGTTGGTCGCGATGGCGAGGTCCTCCAGGTGCGGGCGCGCGGTCGCCTCCGTGGCGACGCCGATCATCCGCGCCCGGAGCGCGCCCATCGCCATCACGGCCTGGTCGCGACTGTGGGCGTCGGTGATCCCGGCGCTCACGTAGTCCGAGCGCGTGTGGGAGATGTTGTCGGTGATGTGGATCACTATCGGGAAGGCACCGTCGCGGAAGCCGACGCCGCCGAGATCTCCGCCGCCGGGCGTCGTGGGGTCGGCCATGAACGGGGGCACCGAACCGCCCGACCAGGTCACGCCGGAGCCGTCGGCGATCTGAAAGAGCGCTTCGTAGCCGGACTCCGGCAGATCGGCGCCGCACCCGAGCGGCATGTCGAGGCTGTTGATCGCGGACCCGACGCGCGAGATGTCCGTGGTCACCTGTTGATGGAGCGAAAACGGACGGTCGGGGCTCCCACGGGAGCAGCGCACGTTCCCGAAGCCCCCCACCGGAAAGTCCTCGAACTCGCTCACCCCGAACGCGGTGTCCATGATCGCCGCCTGGATGCCCGGCACGACCAGGCTCGTCAGCGACGACTGCATGTTGTTGATCTCACCGCTCATCGAGCCCGTGGTGTCCACGCTGAAGTGGATGTCCGCCTTGCGGATGTTCGTGTCGAAGGTGAGCGTCTCCGCGCTCTCACCGCCCGGGTCGTCGGTCGGCAGGATGAAGAAGAACTCCGGGATGCGATCCGTCGGATCGCAGGGATCGGTGCCGGCGGTCGTCTCCGCCAGGTCGGTCTGCCCGTCGCCGTCGGTGTCGTTGTTCGTGGGGTCGAGACAGGGGCGGCGGGACTCGGTGGCGTCGGCCAACCCGTCGGCGTCGGAGTCCAGATCGCGGAAGTCGGGGATGCCGTCGCGATCGCTGTCCACCGGCTGGGTCCCGGGATCGTCGTCGCCGGCCTCGCGGCTGTCGGGGTAACCGTCGTCGTCGGAGTCGAGGTCACCGAAGTCCGGCGTTCCGTCACCGTCGGTGTCCGTGCCCGCGGCCGCGTCCTCGTCGAGGTCGACGATGGTGTCACCGTCGGTGTCCGTCAGGTCGCGCACCGGGATACAGCGACCCATGCGGCACGTGTCCTCGGAGCCGCAGATGATCCCGCACCCGCCACAATTGGTCACGTTGGTCTCGGTGTCGACGCACGCGCTCGCGCAGTTGGTCGTACCGGAGGGGCACTCGAGGGCGCACGCGCCGAAGGCGCAGACCTCGTCCGCGGGGCAGAGCGTTCCACAGGCGCCGCAGTTGTTCGGGTCCACCGCCGTGTCGACGCACGCCCCGCCGCACCGCTCGAGGGGCACGGGGCAGGTGTCGGTGCAGACGCCATCACGACAGAACCCGGTCGCCCCACAAGCGATGTCGCAGCCACCGCAGTGCACCGGGCTCGAGCGCGTGTCCGCGCACTCCTCGCCGCAGATGGTCAGCGGGCAGGTGTCGGAACAACTCCCTTCGAGGCAGAACTCGCGCTCGTCGCAAGCGAAGCCACAACCGCCGCAGTGCGTGAGGCTCGAGCGCGGGTCGACACACTCGCCGCCGCACTCGATCAAGAAGCCGGGGCACGCCCCACCGTCGACGCCCGAGTCGACGGCGGAGTCGGTGCGACCGTCGATGCCTCCGTCCGTGCTCCCATCCGTGCCGCCGTCGCCGAGCTCCGGCGGGACCGCCTCGAGCGGACCGCGGCTGCCACACGCGTTGGAGAGAGGGAGGGCGAGGAGAACGAAAACGAGGACGCGGAGGAGAAGGAAGCGGTGGCGCATGGAGCTCCGAGGGGTCGCTCGAAAGATACCGCGCAGGGACGGGGTGAATCCAAGGAGGGCGTCTCGGGACACGGAAAAGGGCAACATTCGTCGCCCTGCGGACAGAGATTTGGACGTCGAACGCTCATCTTTCGGACGCCGGTCGCTGTTTTCGATGCTCGGGCCCGAGCGCGTGGCGCGAAGCTGGGTTCGTGCGCCCATTCGTGCTCGGGTTGTGGATGATGATCGGCGGATGCTACGCGTCCCACGGCGCGCCCGACGCCGGTCCGTCCCCTGCGCCCCCCGATACGTCGGTCGCCCCGCGGCGCACGACCGTCCCGTCACCGGACACACGACCGCCCCCGCCGCCCGACAGCGGCCATCCACCGGACACCGGGTCGGACGTCTCCCCACCCCGTCCGCCTCCCGCGCCC
>JABAHQ010011144.1_pt1 | contig 11708 bp, 10 predicted proteins | sample 7062091 | NCBI WGS metagenome assembly JABAHQ01 (sample SAMN14534359, study PRJNA622989) | marine sediment metagenome | biome: marine biome [ENVO:00000428]; feature: marine pelagic biome [ENVO:01000023]; material: deep marine sediment [ENVO:00002113] | place: India: Gulf of Kutch | collected...
TGCTAAGCGACAGTTAACGTGGTGGAGGGGTGATGGGGATGTCCAATGGTTTCGGCCAGAGGAAGCTCAGGCGATTTTGGATTACGTATCTCGGATGATGGAGCAGGGAGTGTGATTGTTAAATAGGGGCCTTATTACATTTTCTCATCCATAAAGCGCTTGAGGTCTTCTCGAAATATTTTTAGTTCGCCGCCATCATTGGTAATCCTTACCAACATAGTGAGTAAGTAGTTATAGCGTTCGAGCAGCTGACTATATTTTTTCTCCTGTTTGAGCAGTTCGGCTACATCGTTATCTCCATATTGCACCCAAGGATCGTGAGCTTGGTTATTGAGTTCAGTTTCTAGTTCTGGAAAGTCGACTGTAAAATTGTAATGAACGATTTTACCGACAGTAGTAATAAACTCATAACTGAGCTCAGGATCTCTGAATCTATTATAGAGCGTGTTTCTGCTAATCTTTAGTCGCTCGGATAGCTTTTTCAGCGAAAAGCCACTTTTGCGAACAATGTCTTCAACAATCTCTCCTCTGTGTTTTTTCATATAGACAAAGATGTGGTTTAAGAGCTCTGGAAAAGTGAACGTGTTTTAGGCAAATACATTTGGGGTTGCACTGCGATAACAACCTTTTGTTTAGGAAAAATCAATACTGTGTTTTACTAAGAATCTCTATTTTTTTACTTAGCCATTAGGAGCATTTTTCGTTACACTGTCCTAAATAAGCCCAATTAATGCTAAATATATGCAACAAGAACAACATATATGTATTTTGCAAAGTTTATGAGCAAAAATATATGACCGAAAGACAGATACGGTCGTGTGTATTNNAGTAACTTGGGGCTCTTTGTAAAGTTATGCCTACTGAGCAATCACATAGACGATTACGGAGAGTTATTAAAAGGCTTTGGGGAGGTTTTCTGCTTTTCTTGTTAGCAGCACCTCTGTATGTACTGAGTGTACGCATTAACCTCTTTAATTTATTTGGTGGGCTTCCAGCACTGACGATACTGGAGAATCCGCAAAGTAGCCTATCTTCTGAGTTGTATGCTGCTGATGGCGTACTGTTGGGAAAATATTTTCGGCATAACCGCAGTGCACTGACATATGAGGAAATTTCTCCTAATGTGATTGCTGCGCTGCTGGCAACAGAAGATTTTCGGTTTGAAACGCATGCTGGCATTGACCTGAAGGGGCTTTTGAGAGCGTTGATGCTTTCAGTCATTCTACAACGAAAGAAGGGAGGGGGCAGCACACTCTCTCAACAACTAGCGAAGAACCTCTTTAAGACGCGCAGTCAGCGGTCTCGTGGACTACTAAGCCGTATTCCAATTGTGAATACTATTGTAGTCAAAACAAAAGAGTGGATTGTAGCAGTGCAGTTAGAGCGTGCGTACACGAAAAAAGAGATCATCACGATGTATCTTAACACCGTGAGCTTTGGTAGCAATACTTTTGGTCTTAAGGTAGCAGCACAAACTTTTTTTAACACTACGGCTGACTTGTTGACAGTGGAGCAGGCGGCATTATTGGTGGGCATTCTTCGTGCTCCTTCTTATTACAGTCCTGTTTTGCAGCCTGAACGAGCCCTAGAACGCCGCAATGTAGTATTGGCCCAATTGTGCAAGTATCATTTGCTGCAAAACAGTGACTACCAAAGGCTTAAAGAGCTGCCTATTGAATTAAACTACCAGGTAGAGAGTCATCATAGTGGATTGGCCCCATATTTTCGAGCAGTTACGCGAGATTTTCTGATGCAGTGGACACGAGCACATGGTTATGACTTATTTGAGGACGGACTGAAGATTTATACTACGATCGATAGTCGGCTACAAAAGCATGCAGAAGCAGCAGTGGCAGCCCACATGCCAGTGCTACAAAGAAAGTTTGAGGAACATTGGGGGACAGAGCACCCTTGGAGAGATGAACGAGGTCGAGAAATCAAGAACTTTATTGAGCGGGCTGTGGAGCAAACAGGACTTTACAAACAGCTGGTAGCAGAATATGGGGATGATCGACAGCGGATTGAGGATATACTGCATCAACCAGTACGCACTAAGGTTTTCTCATGGGATGGGGAAATAGAAGTAGAAATGAGCCCNNCCCAATAGAGGTACTGCAGTATAATAAGAGGTTGTTACACACGGGCTTCATGGCAATGGATCCACATACAGGGCATATTAAGGCCTGGGTGGGGGGCATTAACTACAAGCATTTTCAGTATGATCATGTCATGCAAGGAAAACGCCAAGCAGGCTCTGCTTTTAAACCTATTGTGTATGCTGCTGCTATTGACAATGGGTACTTGCCTTGGCAGGAGGTGGTAGATGCACCAGTAACTTTTAAAATACCTGGACGAGCGGATACGTGGACGCCACGCAACTGGGACAGGAAGTATACAGGTCAGAAGATGACGCTCAGGCAAGCTATGGCAAGGTCTGTTAATTCTGTTACGGCGTACCTGATGCAACAGTTGGGCCNNTAGTGGTAGATTATGCCAGGCGGCTGGGCATTAAGAGCCCGCTACAGCCTGTTCCCTCACTTTGTTTAGGTTCTGCAGACCTTTCTGTTTATGAACTTGTGGGGGCCTACAGTGCTTTTATGAATAAAGGGGTTTGGACAGAGCCTTTTTATATTTCTCGCATTGAGGACAAGCATGGGAATGTGCTGCAAGAATTCCCCCCCAAAAAGCGTGAGGCAGTGAGCGAAAAAACTGCCTATCTAATGATGGATATGCTTAGAGGCACGTCACGCAACATCAATAAAGCACTTAGAGAGGATAATGAGATTTGTGGCAAGACGGGTACTACGTCCAACCAATCAGACGGTTGGTTTATCGGATTATCAAGGGGTTTATGTGCTGGCGCCTGGGTGGGTGGAGAAGACCGATGCATCCATTTCAAGTCGTTACGTACGGGTGGTGGCGCAAAAATGGCCTTGCCTATCTGGGAGCAGTTCATGCTCAATGTTTATGAGGATATTGACTTGCCCTATGATAAAGGTACACTTTTACCTCATGGCCAACCAGCAGATCTAGTCATACCTCCAGAGCATGATCAATCTGCCAATTTCTCTAGTACAGAGGAGCAAGAGGAAGGAAAACCAGCTCTAGATGAGGAGCCTCCTAGCCGTAATATGGGGCTAGAGGAAATATTCTAACTCCAGGTATTTTCGTTAGAATAATATGAGGAGCTATGGGGTCTGTTTAGTAGCCTTCGGGAGACGCTAATTTACGCCTCCCTCCTGCTCATCCAGCAGTTTGCAGTCTAGTCAGCTATATCATGGGGCGCAGAAGATAAGCTAACTCCCATCATTAGGATGTTCTTACCTCTCTGTTGGCCCCCTTGATTGTACTCCTATAGATGTTGTCCAGAAGTAAGGTAGGGCAAGCAATACTGATCGATGTTATTCTTGGAAATAGACCCCGAAGATTTATAAAATGCCTAAGATGGCTTCAAGGCCAAAGAATAATTTTTGAAGGGCCGAATACTGGTATAAAGGGCTTTTTTAGGTTATTATTACGCCCTCAACCTAGCCCCTTGACACAGCTCAGTGAATAGAGACTCGAATATTTCCACGTATTCCTATGCAAGCACCCCGCTATACCCCTCAAGAGCTGCATCTTTTGCCTACCCAGCCGGGTATATACAGATTCTATAATAAGCCAGGGCTACTTATTTATGTAGGCAAGGCCAAGAATATCAGAAATAGGGTGCGGAGCTACTTTAGTAATGCAAAACAGCATAGCCTGAAGACTCGCCACTTGGTGGCTGAAATTGCGAGCATTGAGCTGACCATCGTCAACTCTGAATATGAGGCACTCCTGCTGGAAAATAATCTCATCAAGAAGAGCCAACCCAAATACAATATCCTCCTCAAGGATGGAAAAAGTTACCCCTACATCTGCATTACCAAGGAGCATTTCCCTCGCGTAATAGCCACGCGGAAAGTAGCGGCACACTTGGGTGAATACTACGGACCTTTTACAGACCTTAAGGCAATGCAGCGGATTCTAGAGCTGATTAAGCAGCTTTACCCCCTTCGGACATGCACCTATCATCTGAGCCCAGAGAATATCCAAAAAAATAAGTTTAAGGTTTGCTTAGAATATCACCTGGGCAACTGCAAGGGGCCTTGCGAGGGGCTCCAGATGGAAGATACATATTTGCAGGATGTTGCAGAGGTAAGGCACCTGCTGAAAGGGAACTTCTCGGCAGTGCGGCAACGTTTCAGCCAGCAAATGCAGCGGGCAGCAACAGCCAGGGCTTATGAGGAAGCACAGAAACATAAAGAAAAGCTAGAGGCACTGGCTGCCTATCAGGCCAAGTCGCTTGTCATTAACCCCAAAGTAGGCGACTTGGATGTGTTCGGCATGGTGAGTGATGAACAGGCAGCTTTTATCAGCTATTTACAAATCAAGAGTGGTGCAATGACCTTTACGCAAACTGTAGAGGTAAAAAAGAAACTAGAGGAAACAGAGGAAGACATTTTGTCTCTGGTCATTGTCAACTTTCGGGAGCAGTACCGCAGCACTGCCTCAGAGATACTGTGTAACCTGGATGTGTCTGACTCCTTTAACCAGCTACCAATTGCTGTCCCTAAGATTGGCGACAAGCTCAGACTGGTCGAAATGGCACTTAAGAACGCCTTTTTTTTCAAGCAGGAACGTTTTTTGCGCAAGGCTCAGCAGCAGCCTAGGCAAAATCGCACATTGCTGTTGTTGCAACAAGACCTACAGCTCAAAACAGTGCCGCTACACATCGAATGTTTCGACAACTCTAATATCCAGGGAAGCAGCCCAGTATCGGCCATGGTATGCTTCAGAAATGGAAAGCCTGCTAAGAAAGAGTATCGTCATTTTCATATTAAAACGGTGACTGGACCAGATGACTTTGCCTCTATGCGAGAGGTGGTGCAGCGGCGCTACAAACGGCTGGTGGAGGAGGGCAGCGCACTGCCCGATCTGATCGTAATAGATGGAGGCAAAGGGCAACTAAGTGCAGCAGCAGGTGCCCTCAAAGAAGTCGGAGTCTATGGAAAGGTGTCCATCATTGGCATTGCCAAGCGGCTTGAGGAGCTTTACTACCCGGAGGATCCTTACCCACTCCATATCAGCAAGCAGTCTGCTTCCTTAAAGCTGTTGCAGCAACTGCGCAACGAGGCACATCGCTTTGCCATCAGCTTTCATCGCAATCAACGCAGCAAAAAAAGCCTGCAGAGCAGCCTAGAACAAATTTCAGGCATCGGTTCTAAAACAATAGATAAGCTATTGCGCCACTTTAAGTCGGTAAAGAATATCAGAGAAGCAAGTTTAGAGGATCTGACAGCACAGATAGGGGCGGCCAAGGCGAGTTTGCTAAGGGCCCACTTGGCGGGGGATTGAAAAAGGGCTATTGCACATAGAATATGGGAGTTACCTTTGGGCAAGAACTATAGTTGGCTCATTATTTTTGTATGCTTTTCGAACTACAACATGTAGACCCTGAATCTAAGGCACGGGCGGGGTTAATTACTACGGATCATGGAACGATCCATACACCCATTTTTATGCCCGTAGGTACAGTAGGCACGGTCAAGTCTGTTTCCCAAAAAGTTCTAGAAGAGGATATCAATGCAGAGATCATACTGGGCAATACGTACCACCTCTATCTACGCCCTGGGTTAGAGGTACTCCAGGCAGCAGGTGGGCTGCACAAATTTATTGGGTGGGAGCGTCCTATGCTGACAGACAGCAGTGGGTATCAAGTGTACTCGCTGGCGCAACGCAGAAAGCTGACAGAGCATGGGGTAACATTCCAGTCTCATCTAGATGGGACGCGACATACATTCACGCCAGAAGGAGCAGTTGATATACAGAGCACCATTGGGGCAGACATCATCATGGCTTTGGATGAGTGCACACCACATCCATGCTCTTACACCTACGCAAAAGAGTCTATGGGCCTCACGCACCGATGGCTGAAACGGGGTTGTGATCACTTTGATGCTACCAGAACAGAGCAAAATGCCTATCAGTCACTTTTTCCTATTGTACAAGGCAGCATCTACAAAGACCTTCGTGTGCAATCGGCCGAAACAATTGCAGCAGCCAATCGTCCCGGCAATGCTATTGGCGGAGTCTGTCACCCTGACGGCATGCTCTATGAGGTCACCTCGTGGGTATGTGATATCTTACCCACAGACAAGCCCCGGTACTTGATGGGGGTGGGTACGCCTCGCGACCTGTTAGAGTGCATTGCATTAGGAGTAGATATGTTTGACTGCGTGATGCCTACGCGCAATGCACGCAATGGAATGCTGTTTACTACCCAAGGAATTGTTAATATTAAGAACAGAAAGTGGAAGATGGACTTCAGCGCAATTGATGCACAGCTGGGGGGGCATGTTAGTACTTATTACAGCAAAGGATACCTTAACCATCTATTTCACGCTAAGGAGCTGTTAGCAGCGCAGATTGCGAGCATTCATAACCTGACCTTTTACTTGTGGCTTGTCAGAGAAGCCCGCACTCAGATAGCAACAGGTACCTTCAGTCGATGGAAAAAAGCCATACTGGGTACTATTATGGAGAAGATATAAACCTACTCAACGCTATGAAAACCCTGGACCGCTATATCCTCACCAAATTTCTGCGTTTTTTGTTCTTCGCGCTGGTGTTGATGACGTTGGTTGTTAGCTTGATAGACTTCACAGAAAAGAATGGTTATTTCATCAACCATCAGCTTGGTGTTGGTGAAATTCTTGACTATTACAGTGCCTACATGGTTTTTATAGTCAACTTTATTAGCCCTATAATAGTCTTTGGCGCAGTAGTATTTGTGACTGTTCAAATGGCCCAGCACAACGAGATTACTGCCATGCTCAGCAGTGGGGTGAGCTTCTCTCGGCTACTTGCACCCTATCTTTCAGTTGCCCTGCTCGTTGCCACTGGCAACTTTTACTTAACGGGCTGGGGACTACCCAAAGCCAATAAAAAGCGTATTGCTTTTGAAGCAGATCATCTCCCCACCGTCACCCCTAAGCGGTCTCCCTATATGCATATCAGGCTTACCCCAACGCAATACTTGTATGTAGGTCAGTACCGCGCCTACAACAACTCTGGTACTAATGTACTTTTAGAAACTATTCAGGATTATCAGCTTTGTGAACGAATTGCTGCAAAAAAAATGAAATGGTTGGAAGAGACTCAGCAATGGCGCCTAGAAGATTGGAGAAGAAGAAAGTTCGACAAGAACCAGGAATATGTGGAGCAAGGGGACACTATGGACCTTAGCTTAGCATTGCATCCTAACGATCTTAGCATCAACCCGAGACTGCACGAGACGCTTACTCTACCAGAGTTGAGTCAGCATATTAAGTCTCTCAGAGAAAAGGGAGCAGAGAATGTACATATCGCCTTGACGGAAAAATATGTCCGTTATATGACCCCCATAGCCGCCATCATTCTTACCTATCTCGGCGTGATAATAGCGGCATACAAATCTAGAAGCGGCATGAGTCTGCAACTGGCCATAGGGTTTGCATTAGCCTGTATATACATGGCCTGGTTCTTATTTGCCAAAGNNGCAAAGGGCACTCACTTGCTCTTAACTATCTGGACACCGAACATCATTTTTACCATTATCAGTTTGACCCTACACAGATGGCTGCATGCCTAGATACCTCCTTGCCACTATGAGAATACCTACTGCCCTCATAATGGGCGTTTTTCTAGTTATTTTTACTATACCAACGCCTGCTGCAGCTGAGCACAACGCCCAGCAATGGCGTCAGCTACACAGCCCACATGCCCGCATTCTCTTCAGGCCTGATATGGAAACTCAGGCACAGCAAATTGCACACACGCTGGACTATTTTTACCCACAGCTTACTTATTCGCTTAAGACAAAGCCAGATTACATTCCTCTTATACTGTGGGAAGACATTTTTGATTCTAATGGATGCTTTGCAATACCCCCACGCAGAATAGATTTCTATACAAGGCCCCATCCAGATTACAATTTCATCGGAACTCATGACTGGTTCTTGGGGTTGGTTTTGCATGAATATAGGCATGCTGTGCAGTATGCCCACCTCAAAAGAAATTTTAATCGGACCATGTACCGACTAGGCGGTGAAGAGGCGTTAAGTTTCTTTGTTGGACACAACATACCTACCTGGTTACTTGAGGGGGACGCCGTGGGCACAGAGACGGCACTGAGCCAGAGTGGCCGTGGTCGCATCCCCTATTTCTCCCTACTCTACAAAGTCAATCTGCTAGAGCGCGGAGGCTTTCATTATGCCAAACAGGTTTCCGGTTCCTTTCTAGATCAAGTACCTAATCATTACAGGGTGGGTTACTATATGACCACACACCTCAGAAGGCAATATGGAAAGGATATCCTAAATGATATTTTGGACTATACTACTTGGCCTATGCCTTTTCCGATGGCCGTGAAGAAGGCCACGGGCAAGGACCTGTTAACCCTGTACCAAGAGATGAACGACGAGCTAAAACGCTTATGGGAAAAGCAGCTGGAGGGGCTTCGATTAACTGCGGCTACAACCCTCACTGCTCGCAACAGTGAAGCGTATACTGACTATCTATATCCGCAGGTAACTGATGTCCAACAAATAATTGCTTTAAAAAAAGGTATAAGCACCCCAGCACAATTTGTGTGCTTTGATCGGCACCAAAAAGAAACCCCTCTTTACCTCCCCAGCAGTATTGTAACAGATGTTCCTTTCTCTATGGCCCGCAACCAGCTGGTGTGGGTACAGAAAATACCCGACCCACTCTTCCCCCAAAAGCGCCAATATTCAGTCATCAAACGTTATGACCTGACCAAGCAAGAGGTTACCACCCTGACACACCACAGCCGTTACGCTACGGCCGCCCTCTCGCCCGATGCTACCCAGATCGTAGCAGTAGAGACAGACACCGCACACCAACATCACCTAGTGATTCTTTCTGCAAGCGATGGCAAGGTAATGCGCCGCCTGCCCAACCCAGAGAATCATTTCTATCGCACGCCCCGGTGGCTGGCCAATGGGACGCAAGTGGTGGCTATGAAACACCGCCAACAGCAGGTCACTATTTCCTTGGTTGATGCGGAGACTGGTGTGTCAGAGGACTTAATTCCTTACACAACAGAGCACATAGGAGTGCCTGTGGCTTATGGGTCTTATGTATTTTACAACAGTGCTTGCAGCGGAATTGATAACATTTATGCTTTGGACTTAGTGTCTAAGCGCCGCTACCAGGTGACTTCCCGGAAGTATGGTGCTTACGACGCGACCATCTCGGCGGATGGGCAGTGGATTATTTTTAATGACTTTGCCAAAGACGGCATGAACATTGCCAGAATGCCCCTGAATCCCCAGCAATGGACGCCGTTGGAGGAAGTGGAAGACCGAGATATTCGCTACTATGCACCGCTAGTAGCACAGGAGCTCCCTCAGAAAGCACAAGGAGCCCCCCCAGAAATGCCTGAGCCATACCCCAGCACCCCTTATACATCCTTGCCATATCTGCACAGCTGGTCTTGGCCATGGCATATGGATCCTAAAGAAGGACAAAAGGTGGGACTCATACTGCAATGTGAGAATCTGCTGCGTACCACTAAACTGGAAGCTGGTGGAATCTATTTAACAAAGGGCAAGGATCAGGATTTTGAAGAAAATGCTGCAGAAGCTTTTGCTAAGCTGACCTACAACGCTTGGATGCCGCATATTACCTTGGAAGGAAAAGCAGCACGGGCACTAACAGGCAAAACGATAAAGCACACTAAGGCATTACACCTAGAGGTACCCCTAGAGGTTTATGGCGACTTTTATACCTATAAAGCTGCTGGCAGGAGTACATTCCAGAGCATTGATAGGAGCAACATGGATTCCAGTGATAGGAGCAGCATGGAACACAAGCACGTCTTGGAATGGAGCNNAGCAGAAGCAGCCCCAGCAGCAAGAGAGATATTGAGCCACCCTGGAAACAGAGCATTACCCTGGAACACCATGCCCCTTTATTTTCTGATTTTTTCTATGAAAAATGGCTTTTCCGTAACCCCCCCCCTCCTGAGCGTATTACAAAAGAATACGTGAAGATCTTTAACAAAAACTCTATAACGGGGGCATTGTATATACCAGGTGCCCAAAAGCACCACTCTTTAGCAATTACACCCCGGTACCAAGCAATACAACTGTGCAAAGGGTCTACAGACCGAGAGATCTATTCTCTAGCAACCAGCTACACCTGGCCGCTTTACTACCCAGACTGGAGCATAGGGTACCTTCTTCATGTACAACGGCTATGGGCATCAGTAATGTTCAACCCCCGTGTAGATTTCTATAATAAATTGTGGCAGTATAATCGCATCTATTCTGCCCGCATAATAGCAGAAATAGATATTCCGCTGTTCAATCAGCCATTTTATATAGGTGTCGCAATATCGAATGACAGTAGCACAGAAAAAAGATGGAGTTCTGATTATATCTTTAACTTTAAACAAAGTACATAGACTTAGCGCAGCATACATTTATATTCTCCACTTTATCTCCTATTTTTGATCATCACCCCCCCCAGCATATTATGGCAGAAGTAATCAGAATGCCCAAGATGAGCGATACCATGACAGAAGGTATCCTGAGTGCATGGCTCAAAAAAGAGGGAGATAGCGTCCGGGCAGGCGATATCCTGGCGGAGGTAGAAACAGACAAGGCGACTATGGATCTGGAGGCTTATGAAGACGGCACCTTGCTGCATCTGGGCGTTCAAGAAAAAGAAGCCGTTCCGGTCAACGGGCTCATTGCCATCATCGGGCAGCCGGGCGAAGACATTTCAGAGCTGCTGGCAGCAGCCCCTGCTGCTGCGTCCGTCCAAGCGCCTACCGAAAGCACCACACCCGCCCCAATTGCTCCCGAGCAACCTCCTGCTTCCCTACCACTGCCCAGTGCACCAGCCTCGCCCCTGGCCAAGAAGATGGCTGCAGACAGGGGCTACGAACTTGCTCAGATAAAGGGATCAGGACCTGGCGGGAGGATTGTGAAACGAGATGTAGAAAGTTTTTCCTCGCCAGCTCCCACTCCTGCCCTAGCATCGCCTACAAGCGAAGGGGAGCACTACAAGGATCTACCTGTCTCGGGCATGCGCAAGACCATCGCACAGCGTTTGGCAGACNNGCAGACAGCAAGTTCAGCGCCCCCCATTTTTACCTAACGGTCAGCATCGATATGGACCAAGCAGTAGCAATACGTCCTGGCCTCAACGAATATGCTCCCTCCAAGATTTCGTTCAATGACTTCGTCATTAAGGCAGCAGCCATGGCCCTGCGCCAGCACCCAGCACTGAATGCCTCCTGGCGCACGGATGTAATTCGCTACCACGAGCACATCCATGTAGGCGTAGCTGTAGCCCTCGAAGACGGGCTGGTCGTGCCGGTAGTACGTTTTGCCGACACCAAGTCGCTCGCGCAAATTGCGGCAGAAACCAAGTCTTTTGTCCAGAAGGCTTCCACAGCACAACTGACCTCAAAAGATATGGGGGGTGATACGTTTGCCATCTCCAACTTGGGTATGAAAGGCATCGAAGCTTTCACCGCAATCATTAACCCCCCAGCCGTTGGCAACCTGGCCGTTGGCGCCATCCGGCAGGTGCCTGTGGTCAAAAATGGAGCTGTTGGCCCCGGCCATGTCATGAAGGTTACCCTCTCGTGCGACCACCGAGTGGTGGATGGA
>JABAHQ010000334.1_pt4 | contig 11706 bp, 11 predicted proteins | sample 7062091 | NCBI WGS metagenome assembly JABAHQ01 (sample SAMN14534359, study PRJNA622989) | marine sediment metagenome | biome: marine biome [ENVO:00000428]; feature: marine pelagic biome [ENVO:01000023]; material: deep marine sediment [ENVO:00002113] | place: India: Gulf of Kutch | collected...
GTTGGGGCCGAACGACGACGGCTGGTTCGTGCGCCTTCTGGAGGATCGCGCCGACGCCGACGCGGCGATCGTCAACGGTGCCGACGAGGAGCTCCAGGGCTACTGGAAGTGGTTCATCGGGGACATCATCGAGCGCAACGCGGACGTCGCCATCGAGCGCCTCGGCGTCCGCGGAGAGGACTTGCGGGGAGGCGGGCTTGCGCTGCCGACCATGTGGGAGGATACGTCGGGGCTGCGCGTGCGAGTCCTGGCACCGGTCACCCGGGACCGCAACGGTCAGCCGGCGCTCAAGGATTTCGGGGACACCGGGCAGAACACGAACGGACACAGCGTCGGCCTGCGCATCGAGTACGGTGCCGCGCGCATTCTCCTCACCGGAGATCTGAACAAGAAGAGCATGGAGTGGCTGCGGGAGAGCTATGGCGACTGCATGGGTGCGTTCAACTGCGACGTCTTCAAGGCATGCCACCACGGCAGCTACGACGTGTCCTATGCGTTTCTCGAGCACGTGAAGGCCGGCGCCACCATCGTCTCCTCGGGCGACGCCGAGGGCTACGGACATCCGCGCCCGGAGATCGTCGCCGCGAGCGCCGTCACGGGACACCTCGAGATCGATCGCGATACCGACCGTCTCGTGACGCCGCTGGTCTACATGACCGAGATCGAACGCAGCACGTCGCTCGGCAAAGTCATGCACATCAGGTTTCGCGACTATCCCGCCGCCGGGGAGACCCTCGAGGGGGCACTGTTCGCAGTGCCTCTCGACGATATCTCGGAGAAGGCGCTCCCGACCCGGGAGGACCGTCGCGCGATGGCCCGCGCCGGCGACGCCGAGGCCGAGCAGATCGAGAAGGACGCCGTCGCGCGTGAGAAGGCGCTCCTCCAACCCCTGGCCAGCGCCCAGGAGGAGGCGGCCACCGCTTCCCGATATCACTACCGCACCATCCGCAGCCTGTTCAACATCGAGTACGGCGTCAGGAACATCGCGCATTCGCGCATCATGACCCGGAATCACTACGGCCTGGTCAACGTGCGCACGGACGGGGAGACCGTCATGTGCGCGACCATGCGCGAGACGGGGCGAGGCTGGACCGTGCACACCTTCAAGGCCCGGTTCTTCTAACCTCGCAGCGCGGCCACGAAGGCCTCCAAATCGCCGAGATCGTCTCGAATGACGGCGAGAACCTTGTCGGTCTCCACCGAAGCGTAGCGGTGCACGATCAGGTTGCGCAGGCCCGCCGCGCCCGTGAGGCGCTCGGCCAGCCCCGCGTCGATGCGCCCGGCCCGTGCCAGCAGTGCGAAAGCGTCCCCGGGTCCGGCCGGTGCGCCGAGCGCCTCGTCGGCGCACGCGTGAACCGCGAGGTCGATGCACCCCTGGATGGCTTGCTGGAGATCCATGAGCACGACGTTGAGCCGATCCTCGTCAGCGGCAAGCTCTTGGGACGTCATCCCCGGGTGGCGCTCTAAGCGTGCGACGTGATGGAGCACGTGCGCCCTTTTCCGCCGAAGGATGTCCCGATCAACCACGGGCCGCTTCCAGGCGGCGGCGCTGGGCGGCGTCGATCACCGCGCGCGCGTACTCCCAATCGAAGTATTCCTGAAGGGTGCGGGCAAGGAGCTGCCGCAGGCGCCCGCCACTGCGATCGAAGAGCGTTTGGCCGCGGGCGAAGATGGAGCGGCGCAGCTCGCAATCCGCGCGCTCGAGATCCACGAGGTGCACATCGCGCCCCGCCGCCAGCCCGAGGCGCCCGAGCACGCTGAGAAGCTCGCCGTTCACGGAACGCCGGGCGTCCTCGTCGGCGTAGAGCACGGCCACGTCCACATCGCTGTCCGCGCGCAATGCGCCCGCGGCGGCCGAGCCGAACAGGATGGCGGCCTCGAGGCGGGCGTCGCCCTCGAGCGCGGTGGCCAGTTGAGAGGTGAGACTGTCCTCAGACATGAACCGATGATAGCACGCGCACGGCGGCGCCTTGGCGGGCTCACTCCAGGCCGAAGTCCTCCAGCTCGCGGGCGAAGAGCTCCGGAGTCCCGCCGGTGTGCATGAACACCACGGTGCTCCCGTGGGGGATGGTGCCCGCCTCGATCAGGGCGATGAGCCCCGCCATGGCCTTGGCGGTGTAGGTGGAGTCGAGGAGCACGCCCTCGCGCGCTGCGGTGCGCCGCAGCGCCGCCTGCCCCTCGGGGGAGGGGATGCTGTAGCCCGGCCCGATGTGGTCGTCGGTGATCCACAGATCGTCGGGCTCCACCCGTGTGTCGAGCTCGAGCACGGCCGCCGCGTCGTTGGCGTGGCGGGGGACCACTTCGAGCAGCTCCTCGCGGGTCCAGCTCACGCTGATACCGGCGACCCGCGTGGCGGGAGCGAGCACCCCGGCGCCGAGCACCAGTCCCGCAAAGGTCGATCCCGTGCCTGCGGCCAGCGCCACGACGTCGGGGGTGAGGTTCGACGCCCGGCACTGCGCGAGCAGCTCGTGGAAGGCGAGAAAATACCCGATGGTGCCCTCCGGGGTAGCGCCGCCCAGGGGCACGATCATCGGCACCTCGCCGCCCGCGCGCAGGCGCACGGCCAGCGCCTCCATGTGGCGGTCCGCCTCCTGCCGGGTGCACTCGCCGAGGAACTCGGTCTCGGCACCGAAGAGCCGCTCGAGCAGCAGGTTGCCGCGCAGGGCCGCCGGGGCCTCGCCACGCAGCGCCAGATACGACGCGAGGCCGGCGCGGGCGGCGACGGCCGCGGTCAGCCGCGCGTGATTGGACTGCCGGCCGCCGGTGGTGATGAGCGCGCTCACCCCGTCGCGCAACGCTTGCCCCAGGATGAACTCGAGCTTGCGCAGCTTGTTGCCGCCGCCGCCGATGCCGCCGAGATCGTCGCGCTTGAATAGCAGGCGCACGCCCAGCTCCGCGGACAGGGTGGGCGCCGGCTCCAGCGGCGTTGGCAGGGCCAGGAGCCGTTCGCGCGGCAGGCCCTCGATCCGCTCGAACGCCTTCGAGATGGCCGGATCAGGCATAGCCCACGGGCTCGTGGGGAACGTAGGGCGCCTCCAGGCGTTCGATGTCGGCTTCGCTCAGCGCGATCTCCAGCGCACCCACGGCGTCGTCCAGGTGCTGCATCTTGCTGGCGCCGACGATGGGGGCGGTGACCACGGGCTTGGACAGCACCCACGCCAGCGCCACCTGCGCGGGCGGGACGCCGCGCTCGGCGGCGCGGGCCTGCACCGCCTCGATAATCGCATGGTCCGCCGCCTGACCGAGCCTCCAGCGGTCCATGAGCTCGTCGGTGCGCGCGCGCAGGGTCTCGCCCTCACTGCCCGGGGGCTTGGTCCCGGCGAGCAGCCCGCGCCCGAGCGGGCTCCACGGGATGACGCCCACCCCCTGGTCCGCGCACAGCGGCAGCATCTCGCGCTCCTCCTCGCGGTAGATGAGGTTGTACATGGGCTGCATGGTGGCGAAGCGGGTCCAGCCGTTGCGCTCGGCGACGTGCTGGGCCTTGGCGAACTGCCAGGCGCGCATGGTCGAGGCGCCGATGTAGAGCGCCTTGCCGGCCTTCACCACGTCGTGCAGGGCCTCCATGGTTTCCTCGATGGGGGTGTCCTTGTCCCAGCGGTGGATCTGGTAGAGATCGACGTAGTCGGTGCCCAGGCGCCGCAGCGAGGCGTCGATGGCGTGGATGATGTGCTTGCGCGAGAGCCCCCGCTCGTTGGGGCTCTCGCCCGTGGGCATGTACACCTTGGTGGCGACGACCACCTCCTCGCGGCGCGCGAAGTCCTTCAGCGCCCGGCCCAGGATCTCCTCCGAGACGCCGTTCGAGTACATGTCCGCGGTGTCGAAGAAGTTGATCCCCAGCTCCAGCGCGCGCTGGATGAACGGGCGGCCTTCCTCCTCGGTCAGGATCCAGTCACGCCACTCCGGCGTGCCGTAAGTCATGGCGCCCAGACAGATGCGCGAAACCTTGAGCCCGGTGCTGCCCAGCCGGCGGTATTCCATGGCGAGCCTCCTCCGTATTCGTGATGTCTGCGACGGCGTACATACGTCATCTTATCAACGCAGCGCATGCCCCACACCCCGAGTAGAAAAAAGTTGAAAACTGTATAAAAAAACAGTATTCTCGGTGTCATGGAACCGGTTCGCTCTCCAGGTCTGCCGCACGAGACCGCACCTTCCTCCGGGGGGCCCGGTGAACCGCGGAGCATCGAATCCCTCGAGCGCGAGATCACCGAGCTTTCGGCCCACCTCCACGCCGCCACCTACCGCCTGCTCTGTCTCATCCGTGAGTTCGACCGCCGCGAGGGCTGGGGCGGCTGGGGCATCCGCTCCTGCGCCCACTGGCTCAACTGGAAGTGCGGCATCGCGCTCAGCGCCGCCCGCGAGAAGGTGCGGGTGGCCCACGCCCTGGCGGATCTGCCGCGCATCAGCGAGGCCTTTCGCAGGGGCGAGGTGAGCTACTCGAAGGTGCGCGCCATGACGCGGGTGGCCACCCCCGAGAACGAGGACTATCTGCTCATGCTGGCGCGCCACGGCACCGCCTCGCACATCGAGCGGGTGGTGCGCGGCTGCCGGCAGGTGCAGGCCGTCGAGGCGCTGGAGCGGGTGAACGAGCGCTTCGCGCGGAAAAGTGGGGTCAGACACTACTTTCCCTGTGCACAGTGCCACAAAGAAAGACGAGCGGCAGGGAAAGTAGTGTCTGACCCCACTTTTCCGGGTGCAGAAGGCGCTGGAAGCGGCGCTGGACGAGGAGGACCGACGCTGGTGGGCGGACGTGCGCGAGCGCCGGGATGCGGCGGAGAAAGACGTTTCCGCGGAAACGCCTTTGCAGCCCAGGGACGTTTCCGCGGAAACGCGGTCCGGGAATCGGGATACGCAAATCCTGGTGGAGGCATTGCAGGAACGCGAGCCCGCCGGGGCCCGGCGCGCGGATGCGCTGCTGTCGATGGCCGAGACCCTGCTCGAGCACGGGCCGGCCTCGGGCTCCGGGGGCGATCGCTACCAGATCGTGGTGCACACCGAGGCTGCGGGGCTCGAGGATCCCGCGAGCGCCGCGCGCAGTGCCATCGAGCACGGCCCGGCGCTTCCCGGACACACGCTGCGGCGGCTCGCGTGCGATGCGAGCGTCGTGCGCATGCTGGTGGACGGGGAGGGCGAGCCCCTCAGCGTCGGGCGCAAGACGCGCACCATTCCGCCGGCGATCCGCCGCGCCTTGAAGACGCGCGACGGCGGCTGCCGTTACCCGGGGTGCACGGCGCTGCGCTTTCTCGATGCGCATCACGTGAAGCACTGGGCGGACGGGGGCGAGACGCGCCTCTCCAACCTGGTGCAGCTGTGCCGCTTTCACCATCATCTGCTGCACGAGGGCGGCTTCGGCATGAAAGTGCTCGACGACGGCGCCCTGGTGTTCACGCGCCCCGACGGGCGGCGCGTCGGTCCGGCAGCACGGGGCCATCCGCGGGATCCGCCGGGCGCGGAGGCGCTGATGCGCAGCAACCGGGCGTGCGGCCTCACCATCGATGCCACGACGGGCGAGTGCCTGTGGCTGGGCGAGCGCATGGATCTGTCGTCGGCGGTGGAGGGGGTTCTTTACGGCAGTGGGTGAATACCTTTCAGGAGGGGGCCATGATCAAGCTCACGGAGAGATTCGACCGCTATCCACTCATGTTCGGGCCTACGCCCATCGAGAAGCTGCAGCGGCTCTCGGACCACCTGGGCGGCGGCGTCGAGATCTATGCCAAGCGCGACGACTGCAACAGCGGCCTGGCGTTTGGCGGCAACAAGATTCGAAAGCTGGAGTACCTCGTTCCCGATGCCATCGCCCGGAACTGCGACACCCTGGTAACCATCGGCGGGGTGCAGTCGAACCACACGCGGCAGGTGGCCGCGGTCGCCGCGAAGCTCGGCATGAAGTGCCGCCTCGTCCAGGAAAGCTGGGTGCCGTTCAACGACGCGGTCTATGACCGGGTCGGCAACATCCTGATGTCTCGGGTGATGGGTGCGGAGATCGAGTTCGTCGATGCGGGCTTCGACATCGGGATCCGCGAAAGCTGGGAGCGGGCCATCGAGGACGTGAAGGCCCGGGGAGGCAAGCCCTATGCGATCCCGGCGGGCGCTTCCGTGCATCCGCTGGGCGGCCTCGGTTACGTGGGCTTCGCCGAGGAAGTGCGCGAGCAGGAAGCGGAGCTCGGCTTCGAGTTTGACTATGTCGTCGTGTGCACGGTGACCGGCTCCACCCACGCCGGGATGGTCGTCGGCTTCGCCGCGGACGGACGCCAACGCAACGTCATCGGCATTGACGCCTCCGCCACCCCCGAGCAAACGCATGCGCAGGTGCTGGAGATCGCACGGAACACGGCAGCCCTCGTTCGGCTCGACCGGGAGCTGACCGCCGATGACGTCGTCTTGAAGACCGAGTATGCGTATCCGAGCTACGGCGTGCCCTCGGACGAGACCAACGAGGCCATCCGGCTGTGTGCTCGAACCGAAGGCATGATGACGGACCCGGTCTACGAAGGAAAGTCGCTGCAGGGCCTGATCGATCTGGTGAGAAAGGATTTCTTCCCGGCGGGATCGAAGGTGCTCTACGCTCACCTCGGCGGCGTACCGGCCATCAACGCTTACAGTTACATTTATAGAAACGGATGATTCATTGCCTCACCCGGCCCGTGGGCCGGGTGGGGGATGAGACGCACAGCCCATCAGTCAACCGCAGGAAAGATCGCGAATTGCTGGTCCTCGCACGCGTTCACGTCACAAGCGCCGGCGAAAGAGCCAATCTGCTCGGCAACCCTGCCGGGAATGAGGCCTTCGTGTGTGCGCACGATCAGGTGAATATCGGCGCCAAAACCGTTACCCCGGTCGAGACCGTCGCCGTCCCCCCTTGCGTCCAGCAGGAAGTCCGCCCCTTCCGGGGGAGGACCCGCCTTGAGATGAAACGAGGCGTTGGCTGTGCCGTCCAGGTCGGTGACGAAGCCGGCCGCATAGAAGACGCCGGCGTCGACTGCGGGTGACCCCAAGTCATCCAGTCCGCAATCCCCGAAACACTCGTCTGGATTGTTGAACACCACCCACCACACGGTGTAAGCCGAGTCCGGATCCAGATCCGCGGAGCTGATGTTTACCCACACCTCGTTCCTCGTGCGTACGAGCGTGGCGGCCCCGGCACGAAAGGCGTCAGTGGCGAAGTCCTGCAAGTCAGCCGTTTGGTAAGTTCTCTTCCCGCCTTGGTTGCCAGCCTGTGCGGAAAAGACCATCGCGGAGAGCATTACGCCCGAAAGAATGCTCACTATCCACTTTTGTAACTTCATTGTCCTCCCTCCTCACCTCATCGCGATTTTTTGGAATCCAACGAAAGAAACTCATCCATGTGTCAGGATGCTGGCGCCCGCCAGGATCGTCTCGTCCGCCGCTCGGCGGTGCTGATGACACCAGTGCAACGGATGGTTCACGGGCGCGTTCACGACAGCTTCTACCATACTCGGACGGTGGTCTGTTTTGGCGAAGGAAGAACGGCCTTTTTGCGAAGAATTGGCGAAGGAGTTATGATTCTGAAAAGCAATCAGTGATCTCGGGCCGCCTCGCTTGCGGGGAGATGCAAATGTCCGGGGATGCGCACAATCACCTCCTATCGTCCCCGCTCGGGGACAAGTTCAAGGTTGCTGGCTGGGTCGTCGAAGTTCGTGCGCTGACGATCACTAACGACGGAGTGACTCGCAAGCTCGAACCCAAGGTCATGGATCTCCTCTCGTGCCTTGCAACGGCGCGGGGTGAGGTGATGACCCGTGACGAGCTGGTGGGGACGCTCTGGCCTGAGGTGATCGTCGGCTACGACTCGCTGACAACCGCAGTCATCAAGCTTCGCAAGGCGTTCGGCGATGACTCCAGGCACCCGCGGATCATCGAGACGGTCCCCAAGGTCGGATATCGGTTGATCGCCGAGGTGGAGCCGAGCCTGCCGAACAGTGCGTGTATTGCTGGACCGGTAACCGTCCAGAACCTGGCTTCGGACGAGGAGCCCGCGGCGCCGCTCCCACCCGCGACCGGGCGGCTGGCGGAGCGGCACCGTCGGTGGCTGCCTCTGGCCGCTGCGGCCATCGTGCTTGTTCTGGTGGTGATCGGCGTGCTGTGGTGGCAGCCCTGGGTGCCGGAGGTCGCACCGGCGCATACCGACCAGATGGCCTATCCGTTGCCCGCCGAGCCCTCTATCGCAGTGCTGCCCTTCGATAACCTGACCGGTACCTCCGAGGAGCAATACCTGGTTGATGGGTTGACCGAGAACATCATCACCGAGCTCTCTCGCTTCAAACACTTCTTCGTGATCGCCCGCAACTCTACGTTGGTCTATAAAGAGGAGCCCGTAAAGGTCCAGCAGGTAGCTGAGGAGCTGGGCGTGCGTTACGTGGTCGAGGGCAGCGTTCAGACAGCGGGCGAGAGGGTACGTGTCACGGTGCAGCTCATCGATGCGCTCGGCGGGAAGCATCTCTGGGTGGAGCGTTTCGATCGCGACCTGCACGACATCTTCGCAGTTCAGGACGAAATCACCCGGACCATCGCCGCGACACTCGAGGAAAACATTGATCTTGCGGAGTATGACCGTATCCGGCGCGAGCCCGTGGAGAACCTCAAAGCCTACGAGCTCGTCATGCGCGGACTGGAGCAAAGCTTGATGTTTACGAGAGAAGGAAGCGAACAGGCGAAACGGCTTTTCGAGAAAGCCCTCGAACTCGACCCCGATTATTCTGAGGCATATCTTGGGCTCGCGTTTGTGCACCTCAACGGCTACCGCTATGGCTGGAGCGACACCCACTCCCGCGAGGAGTCGTTCACTCTTGCGCTCGAGACGGCTAGGAGGACGGTCGAGCTGGATCCGTTCAACTACAGGAGCCACTGGATCCTGGCCAAAGTCACGATGCACAGCGGCGATCTCGATCGGACCATGGCGGAGTACGACCGGGCAATAGAACTCAATCCGAATGACGCTGGCCTGCTCGCGGATTCGACCGAGCCGCTGGGCTACGTCGGACGTTCGGAAGAAGCCATCTCCAGAATGAAGACCGCAATGCGCCTCAACCCGCGGTACCCGGACTGGTATCTTTGGAATCTCGCTTCTTACCAGTATGAAGTGGGAGAATACGAGGACGCCCTGGCCTCTTTCAGAAAAATGAACAAGATGCCCAACATGGCCCGAAAATATCTGGTACCCGTGCTGGTGAGGCTGGGTCGCATGGAGGAAGCACGGGCCGAAATGGCGGGGTTCCGCGAGCAGGTGCCCGACTTCACCCTCGAAGACATCAGGCTGATGCCCTACAAGGACAAGGAGATCCACGAGCGATTGATCGCGGACCTGCGCAAGGCAGGGCTGCCTGAGGGATAGGACAGACCAAGAGCGTTGGTTGCGATAGCGATCTCGTCCGTCTTCGCGTCGGTGATCTCGTACACGGTGGTCGGGTCGTCGCCCGCGCTACCGTCGTGTAGCGCAAGACGCGGCAGCCTGTCCGCTTTGAGCTCACCGAGCAGACACGCGATGCTGTCCACGCCTGGATCGCGCAAGCCCGTCTGCAGGCGGAGGGGTACTTGTTTCCGAGCCGCTTACGGCGACATGGGTGGGAGTTTCAGGTCTCGCGCAGGCCGCGCCGCAGGCGCGCACCGATGCGCCGCGCCGCGAGCGCGAGCGGGAAGCCGATGGCGAAATAGATGGCGCCCGCGAGCACGTAGAGGTGCAGGGGCAGAAAATAGGTCGAGGTGAGATCGCGCGCCTTCAGCATGAGCTCGGGAGTGGAGATGAAGTAGCACAGCGAGGTGTCGCGCAGGAGCACGATGAGCATGTTGAGCGCCGGGGGCAGCACGATGCGCACCGCCTGCGGCAGCAGGATGTGGCGGAACGCGGCGAACGGTGTCAGGCCGACGGCCAGCGCCGCCTCGCGCTGGCCCTTGTGCAGCGCCTCGAGTCCGCCGCGGAACACCTCGCCCATGTAGCCCCCGTGGCAGAGGGCGAGCCCGACGACGCCGGCGGTGAACGCGTCGAGGGCGATGCCGAGAGGCACCAGCCCGAAGTAGACGAGGAACAGCACCGCCAGCGCGGGGACGCTGCGCGCCACCTCCACGTAGGCGGTGGCGAAGAGCCGCACGGGCGTCACCTTGCTCACCTTGCCGAGCGCGAGCAGGATGCCCAGTAACACGGACAGCGCGTAAGCCCCCACCATGAGCGCGATGGTCACGCCCACCGCCGGCAGGATCTGCGGCCACCAAGCATCCCAGTGCTCGGCGTAGACGGCGAGGAAGTCGATCATTGCCAGCTCCTGCGGGCCTGCTCCAGGCGGTTGGCGACACGGGTGAGCGGAAAGCACAGGCAGAAGTAGAGGATCGCCGCCAGCAGGTAGATGGTGGCTGTCTGGAACGTCTCCGTGGTCAGCATGCGGGCGTAGAACATGATCTCCGGCGCCGCGATGGCCGCCACGATGGAGGTCTCCTTGAGCAGGTTCACCGAGTAGTTCGCCAGCGGCGGCGCGGTGATGCGCAGCGCCTGCGGCAGGATGATGTGGCGCAGGGCCTGGAGCGGGGTGAGGCCGACCGAGAGCGCGGCCTCGCGCTGCCCGTGGTGCAGCGCCTGGATGCCGGAGCCGAATACCTCGCAGAGCACGGCGCCGCCGTTCAGCCCGAGGCCCACGATGGCCGCGGTGACGCTGTCGAACTCGAGGCCGATATAGGTAAGTCCGAAGTAGATGATGAAGAGCTGGCTGAGCGGCGGGATGGTGCGAAAGATCTCGACGTAGGTGTCGATGAGCCAGACGATAGGAGGCACGCGAAAGGATCGCAGGATCGCGAGGGCGAGGCCCAGCACGACGGCCACCACCAGGGCGCCGGCCGTGATCTCCACGGCGACGACGGCGCCTTTCAGCAGGACGCCCGTGAAGTAAGCGATCTGCTCCGTTCTCTCGGGCAGCACGTCAGTAGTTCAGGAGCTGTCCGAGGAAGGCACGTGTACGCCGGTGGGTGGGGTCTCCCAGCACCCGCTCGGGGTTTCCCTGCTCCACGATGACGCCGTCGTCCATGAAGATCACCTCGTTTGCGACCTCGCGCGCGAAGCGCACCTCGTGCGTCACCAGCACCATGGAGCGCCCCTCCTCGGCGAGCTCGTGGATGACGCGCAGCACCTCGCCGACGAGCTCGGGGTCGAGGGCGGAGGTCGGCTCGTCGAAGAGCAGCAGCTTCGGCTCCTGGGCGAGCGCGCGGGCGATGGCGACCCGCTGCTGCTGCCCGCCCGACAGGCGTTCCGGATACTCGTCGGCCTTGTGGCTCATGTGCACCTTCTCGAGCATGGTGCCGGCCAGCTCGAGGGCCTTCCCCCTCGGCATGCCCCGCACCCGGTGCGGCGCAACCGCCACGTTCTCGCGCGCCGTGAGGTGCGGCCAGAGGTAGAAGTTCTGAAACACCATGCCGATCTCGGCGCGCTGCGGGGCGAGCTCCTTCTCGGACATCCGGACGTAATGCGCATTGCTGCGGCGCTCCCCGATGAGGGTGCCGTCGAGATAGATGTGCCCGCTGCTCGGGATCTCGAGGTAGTTGATGCAGCGAAGCAGCGTGGACTTGCCCGAGCCGCTCGGTCCCAGGACCGCGAGCTTGCGTCCCTGCCGGAGCTCGACATCCACGCCGCGCAGCACCTCGAGCTGACCGAAGCTCTTGTGCAGGCTCTCGATCCTGAGCAGGGGGTCTGCCATGACCGCCTCC
>JABAHQ010018682.1_pt5 | contig 11696 bp, 12 predicted proteins | sample 7062091 | NCBI WGS metagenome assembly JABAHQ01 (sample SAMN14534359, study PRJNA622989) | marine sediment metagenome | biome: marine biome [ENVO:00000428]; feature: marine pelagic biome [ENVO:01000023]; material: deep marine sediment [ENVO:00002113] | place: India: Gulf of Kutch | collected...
ACGGCCTGCTAGAGCCGACCTGAGGAGCGGTCCGAGACTATTCCACCGCGCTCGCCCGGTTGCGCACCAGCGGACCGAACAGCTCGCCGAACTCCACATCCAGCAGCACGGCGGCCACCCGCTCGCGGTCCGTCCCCGAGAGATCCCGATCGTGGGTCCGCTGCAGGTACTGCGCGGCTACCGACAGCCCCGGGGCCAGCCGGATGCCGACCACCCCTCCCACGCCCCGCTGCGCGTGACCGGGCCAGTCGTCGGTGTGGTGGTAGACGCCGGTGATCTCCCAGGTATGGTTGACCCGGTACGTCAGCTCCCCGGCGGCGGCGCTCGGCCGGTGGCCGGCCATCACCCCGTGCTCGTACTCGTCACGGACCCGCACATAGCTGCCCTGCAGGATCAGGGGACCCAGACCGGTGCGAAGGTAGGCGGCCATTCCCGGGCTGGCCTTCTCCGCCTGCCCGGTCAGTGAGCCGTCGGTCCCCCGGCCCAGCTCGTCCTGAAGGGTGAGACCATTGTTGATGTTGCTCATCCACTGGACCGTCACCTGGCCCAGGGCCCCTTCCAGCGAGGCCCCGGCGAAGTAGTCGTCCAGAGCGTTTTCGCGTTCGATCTCCCCGTCGCGGTCGGCATCCAAGGGGCCTCCGTCCTGACCCGGACCTCCGAAGGCGCCCGCGAAGAGGTGGATGCCGTCGGGGTAGTAGCCCAGGCGCACCCCCGTCTCCAGGGTTTCGCCCAGGGCCAGGGTGGGCGGCTCGGCGACCACGTCGAAGGTGTGGTAGTTCAGTTGGGTGGCGAAGGGGGCGTAGAACTTGCCGGCCTGCAGGTAGAAGGGGGCCCCGGCCATGCCCCGCCGCTGCTCCAGGTCCTTGAGCATGCGCGGATTGCCGGACAGGGTAACGAAGGCCTGATCCACGGCGAAGGACTGGCCGGCGGAGCCCCCGCCCACGCCCTCCTCCAGCAGCCACACCACGTTGGCGTCCAGGAAGCGGTGGGGGCTGGCCGTCAGGCCCAGCTCCAGGGAATTCACGTGGACGCCGGAGACTGCGGTGACCTCCCCGGCCGCGTCCGTCCTCTGGTGGAACGTGGCGAGGGTATGCAAATGGCCCCCGAATTCCATGGCGCTTAAAAAGTCCATGCCTTCCCCGCCGGACGCCGGAACCGCAGCCGGCAGGAACAGGATCCAGACCAGGGTGCGGGGGAAGAGCGCATTTTTTCCTTTCGCATGCTTCCAGGTCATGGGGCCATATCTGAAGAAGAAAGGGCTCGCGTCCAGCGCTGGTGGAAAAGGCCGAGAGGGGCCGTAGACAGCCACACAGCCATTCCGGTTTTAAAGAATGATAACCATTCCCATTTTATTCGGCAAGCCTTGCGATGCTTTTCAGCGGGAACAGCCGGCCTGGAGAGGGGCTAACCAGAGACCACGCAGAAGCAGACCTCGCCATCAAAGCGGGGAGGAAATGCGGAGCCTTTGCCGGAAACAGCCTGCAGGGGCTCAGGGCTCGCGGCGGTAATGGAGGTCGAAAACCCGGTGGCCTCGCTGCTCGCCCCGCTCCTCAAAGCGGGTGGGGGGGCGCACGGGGCAGCGGGGAGCGAAAACGCCGGCCCCGTGCGCGTTGGCGAAGCGGGGGTGGCTTTCCAGGGCTTCCCGCATCCAGTCCGCGTAATCCGGCCAGTCGGTGGCGAGGAGCAGGTCGGCCCCGGGCCGCATCCGCTCGGCGAGCAGGTCCAGGAAGGGGCGCTGGACCAAGCGGCGCTTGTGGTGCCGGGCCTTGGGCCAGGGGTCAGGGAAGAACAGATAGACAGCGTCCAGGGAAGCAGGGGGGGTCCGCTCGCCAAGGAAGGCAACGGCATCATCCGGCACCACGCGGACGTTGGGAAGCCCCGTCCGCTCCAGGGCCAGCAGGAGCTTGCCGATTCCCGGGGGGTAAACCTCCACCCCCACCCAGTTCCAGTCGGGGTGAGTCCGGGCCATGCCGAGCAGGGCTTCCCCGCCGCCGGTGCCGATCTCCATGGCTACCGGCGCTGAGCGTCCGAATTCCTCGGTCCAGTCCACCGGATCGGGATTCCCGGAGACCTGATAGAGCGGCAGTAGCTCCACCAGGGCCCGGCGCTGGCCCCGGGTGATCCGACCCTGGCGCAGGGCGTAGCTGCGGACCGGACGTCTTCGGGCCTGCTGTCCATCGGACACCGGAAGCCTCCCAAGGGACGAAAGGAAAACCGGCTGTTAGTCCTGGCCCTCCGCCAAACTTGCCCGGACCCCGGTATCCAGATCGGTGAAGGCGGGCTCCCATCCCAGCTCCCGCTGGGCGCGGTCGTTGCGGCAGCGGCGGGACTCGGCCAGGAAGGCGAGACGGTCCGCGGAGAGCCGGAGACGGGCCTGCGCGGGCGGAACCGGTGCCGGAAGCTCCAGACCCAGCGCCCTGGCAGTGGCCTCCAGCAGGGCACCCTGCTCCCGCTCCGCCCCGTCGCAGGCATTGTACAGGCGTCCGAGCCGTCCGCGGACCAGCACCCGCAGGACCAGGGAAACCAGATCGCTCACGTGAATGGTGTTGGTGAAGCGGGGCTCAGGCCACGCTACCCGCAGAGCTTCCCCTTTGCGGATCCGCTCGGCCGGTAGCCGGCCGGGGCCGTAGATCCCTGCCACCCGCAGGATGTTCACCACCCACCCGCTGTCACGGCCAAACCGCCGGATTCGACGCTCGGCGTCCTGCCGCCGCCTGGCGCGCGCGGACCGCGGCGCCGGCGCGGCGGTCTCGTCCACGACGGCACCCCGCCGGTCGCCGTATAGCCCGGTCGTGCTAAGATACACCACCCGACCCGGGGGGCTGCCGGCCAGCGCCGCCAGCAGCCGGGCGGTGCGCGGATCTCCGCTCCCCTCGGAAGGGGGCGGATACGCGCACACCAGCACCTGCGCCGTGGCCATGGCCTCCAGGCCCCGCCCCGAGTCCAGATCCAGGCCAACGGGAATCACCCCCGCTGGCCGTATACCGTCCCAGCGGTCGGGATGACGCCTGCCGGCGAGCACGCGCAGACCGCGTGCCGCGAGCCGGCCCGCCACCCGCTCTCCGACGTACCCGCAGCCGGCCACGGCCGCCACCGGCATATGCTTGGCTGAACCGGGCATTTGGTTTACTTTTTCTGTCAGGAATTTCCGCGCCAGCCTGCGATTGCCTTGGTTAAAGACCCGCCGCTTCCAGGCCTGCTCGAGCGGAACCTATATAGAGTCTGATTCGGAATATTGTTCAAAATGCACCAAAGAAGGCGAAGGGCCCCATGAAACATACCGTCTCGCTGGAGCCCAGCGGCAAGCGGTTCGAGGTGGAGGAAGGCCAGAGCATCCTGGACGCGGCCCTCCACCACGGGATCAACCTGCCTTACGGGTGCCGCAACGGCACCTGCGGCGACTGCAAGGGCCGAATCCTCTCCGGTGATGTGGACTATGGGGAGTACAAGCCCCATGCCCTTCCCGATGCGGAGCGGGAGGGGGGATTCGTCTTGTTCTGCCAAGCCCGCCCCCGAACCGACCTGGTGCTGGAGGCCACCGAGATCGGTGATGCCGGTCAGGTGGAAGTGCGCCGCCTGCCCGCCCGGGTCCACGACGCCCGCCTTCTCACCCACGACATCATGGAGGTCCGTCTCAGGCTGCCCTCTTCCGAACGGCTCCAGTTCCTGGCCGGCCAGTACATCGAGGTGATCCTCAAGGACGGCCGGCGACGGGCCTTTTCCATCGCCAACACTCCGCTCCACGACGAATTCCTGAGCCTTCACGTGCGGTACGTGCCGGGAGGCGAATTCACCGAGCACATCTTCCGGGATCTCAAGCCCAAGGAGATCTGGAACCTCGAAGGGCCCCTCGGCAGCTTTTATCTGCGCGACAGCGGGCGCCCCGCCCTGCTGGTTGCCGGCGGGACCGGCCTGGGTCCCATCAAGGCCATCCTGGAGACGGCCTTCGAGGAGGGCATCGACCGGGACTTCCACCTGTTCTTCGGCGTCCGGGCCGGCCGCGACCTGTACCTGACCGACACCCTGGACCGCTGGCAGGTCGAGCATCCCGGATTCCGCTGGACCCCCGCCTTCTCCCAGCCGGCGGAGGAGGACGGGGACTGGACCGGGGATATCGGCCACCTGCACGAGGTGATCCCCCGCTACTACGACGACCTCTCCGGTCATGAGGGATACCTGGCAGGGCCGCCGCCCATGGTGGACGCGGTGAGCGAAGAGCTGCAGTCCCTCGGCATACCCCCGGAGAGGATATTCTCCGACGCCTTCACCTATTCCAAGCGCTGACCCGCCCCCGGGCCGACCGCCGGAGCCGGCAGGGCGGGGCCGCCTTCCTTCAGGGCGGCCAGCCCCCGGCGGCAGCAGGACAGGGCTTCCTCGGGCTTTTCCCGCTCCTGATAAAGCTGGACGAGCCGCAGCAGGATGTCCGGAGGCAGCTCCGGCTGGGCGGTCACCTCGGCCAGGTACTGGTCCGCCTTTCCCCAGAGCTTGGCGGCCAGTGCGAGCTGGGCCAGGACGGTGAGCAGGTGAGGGTCGACGGGGTGGTCGCTTCGCCAGCGCTCCAGGCGCTGCAGCATTTCCTGAGCGGCCCCGGGCGCCTCCGGCAGAGCCAGGTAAAGGTCCACCAGCTCGCCCTGCCAGCGCCGCTTGAGGGCCTGGTCGAGGACCTTCTCGACTTCCCTCGAGCGCCCCTTGCCCAGAAGGAACCGGACCCAGGGCCCTACCAGACGAGCGTCCCAGCGCTCGCTCCGCCCTGCCCCCTGCCACAGGGCCTCCACAGCGGCGCTATTCCCGGCGATCCGGGCCTCCTCCATGCGCCGGGCCCTTACGGTCACCAGCTCCTCCTCCGCCGCCTCATCGTCCACCGCCCCCGCCTTGCGGGCGCGGGGGAGCAGGCGCAGCAGGGCGTCCCAGTCCTCCACCCGGCGGTACAGCTCCAGCAGCCGGCGCAGAACCTCCGGGTTCTCCTTCTTGCGGTGCTCCAGGTCGGAGAGCAGGGCCAGGGCATGCTCGCCCCGTCCGGCGTCCAGCTCGATCTCCGCGCGAAGCAGGTTGATGGCGGTGTCGTGGCTTTCGGCGCCGCGCTGTGCCCTGTCCAGGAAGGCCTCTGCCTCGCTTCGATCGCCGGCCAGGAGGGCCGCCCGGGCGGCCTCCAGGAGATAAGCCTCGGGGGCCTCCGCCTGGCGGGCGCCTCGAGCCAGAAGCCGCTGTGCCTGCTCTCCCTGCCCTCCTTCCAGGGCCAGCAGGCCTTCTTCCAGCAGCGCCAAGCTCTTCTGCCGCTGATGCTGCAGATGCCGCTCGGAAAGCCGGGCGGGAAGCCCCCAGGCCCGGCTCAGCAGCCCCCAGAGCTCCCAGCCTACCGCCAGGGCCAGCACCAGTGCGATTCCGGCGAGGGCCGCCGTGGTCTCCAGGGTGTACTCACCCACCTGGATGAGCACGTAGCCGGGCCCCTCTCCCATCAGGGAGACCACAGCCACGGCAGCGGCCAGGACGAGGAGGGCCTTGACGAGAAGGCGCATCAGCCTTCCCGCTCCTTGCGCACCTGCCGGAAGGTGCGCAGGGGCTCCGCAAGCTCGGGGAGCTTACGGGCCACCGGGCGCTCGGTCAGCTCCTCCAGGGCATTCAGCATCCCCTGAACCTCGGCGGTATCTGCCTGAAAGAAGCGCTGCACCCAGTTCCGGGCCTCGGTCAGCGACTGGCTGTAGAGAGAGGCCTCCCCCCGCAGGGCGGCGAGCCTTGCGGCCTGAAGATTGAGTACAAGGTTGTGGCGCAGGAAAGCGGATTTGTCGGGTGGCAGCAGCGGCTGGATATCCTCGCCCGAGCGCCGCAGCCGGACGAGACTCTTGATGTCCGCCCAGAACTGGGACAGCGCCCCGGTCACCCGGCCCCACAGGCCGCCCCCTGCCTCCGGCTCTTCGGCGGGCGTTTGCGGCACCTCCGGCACCTTCGGCCGGGTTCCCTTGAGGGGGAGGTCCAAGGCGGCTTCGGTCAGGCTGACCAGCCGGAAGGCGATCCCGGGGATGTCCGGATCCGGGGCCTGCTCCAGGCGGCTCATGGCCGACTGGACGGCCCGGCGCACCTCCAGCCAGCCGGGATCCTTGAGCTCGCGCAAAAGGGTGTCCGCGCTGGAAAGAGCCGCATAGGCGGCCTTGGGGTCCCCCTCCAGGCGGGCGATACGGTCGGCAGCGAGCAGGAGCGTCTCGACCCTCTCCAGGCGCCAGTAGGACGGCCCGCCCTCCAGGCGGGCGATCAGATCGCTGATCGCTCCCTGCACGGAATCCAGGCGCTGCTCCAGCCGGCCGGAGCGACCGACCAGGTCCTCCTGCTCCTGCCCGATTCCCTGGATCTCCCCCCGGAGGTCCTTCAGGGTCTGGCGCACCCGGCCCTGCCGTTCGGCCTGGGCCGCGACCTCGGCCTGCGTCTCCTCCAGGCTCCGCTCCAGCCGCCAGTAGCCGTAGCCCCCGGCCCCGGCGGCAGCCAGGACCAGCAGAAGCGCCAAGGAGCCCAGCCAGTAGGCTCCCCGTGCCTTGGGTCGGGGGGGCGCAGCCGCCGCCGCGGCCTCCGCGGTGGGAGGAGCCTCCGCCTCCTCCGCCTCCGGTCGTTCCTCTTCCCCGGCGGGCGACTCGGCCCCGGTCTCGGCTTCGGTCCCCTCGCCCTGCCCTTCCTGCTCTTGGCGCTCGCTCATAGCTTTCTCTTGTCGATCGGCCTATCCGCCACGACTCAGGAGGTCTTAGCCAGCCACCGGGCCGCCTCCAGGGCATGGTAGGTAAGGATGAGGTCAGCGCCAGCCCGCTTGAACCCGGTCAGGGTCTCCAGGACCACCCCCGCCTCGTCGATCCAGCCCCGTTCGGCCGCCGCCTTGATCATGCTGTATTCCCCGGAAACATTGTAAACGGCTACCGGCAGGTCCGAGGCCTGGCGCAGCCGGTGGACTACGTCCATGAAGGCGAGCCCGGGCTTGACCATGACGATGTCCGCCCCCTCCGCCTCGTCCAGCTCCAGCTCTCGCAGGGCCTCGCGGCCGTTGGCGGGATCCATCTGATAGCCCCGCCGGTCTCCGTGGGAGGGAGCGCTTTCCGCCGCGTCCCGGAAGGGACCGTAGTAGGTGCTCGCGTACTTGGCGGTATAGGCCATGATGGGTATCTCGGGATAGCCGGCCTCGTCCAAGGCGCTGCGGATGGCGTCCACCATCCCGTCCATCATCCCCGAGGGAGCCACCATGTCCGCCCCCGCCTCCGCATAGCTGACCACTGCCCGCCGAAGGTTGTCGAGTGTCAGATCGTTGTCCACCACCCCATCTTCCCGCAGGACCCCGCAATGCCCGTGGTCGGTGTACTCACAGAAGCAGGCGTCGATGATCACGTACAGGTCCGGGACGGCGTCCTTCAGCCGCCGGGTGGCTCGCTGGATGATCCCTTCCGGGGCCCAGGCCTCGGTCCCCTCGGCGTCCTTGTCCGCCGGTATGCCGAACAGGATGATCCCGCCCAGCCCGGCCTCCCGGGCCTTCTCCCCCTCGGCCACGAGATCGTCCAGGGTGAGCTGGAACACCCCCGGCATGGAGGGGACGGGCTGCGGGGCGGTCCCGCCCTCCTTGACGAACAGGGGCAGGATCAGGTCGGTGGGATGGAGCCGGTTCTCCCGAACCATTGACCGAACAGCAGTGTTTCGACGCAGTCGACGGGGACGGTAGCGCATGTCAGTAAATCCCTCCTTACCCGTTGGGCCCGAGGTGGCAAACGTGATCGTCAAGGGCCTGCAGGATCCCTTCGTCACTGGCCTCGGGTGCCACGATCGGGGGCGGAAAGCCGGCCTTGGTCACGGCTTCCCCGGTAACCGGGCTGATCACCACCAGCGGGACTGCACGGAGGCGGTCCCGGCCCGTCTCGGACAGCAGCGCCAGCAGGCTGGTGAAGGTCTGGGGACTGGTGAAGACTGCCGCATCCAGGCCGCCGCTTTCCAGCTCCGCCTCCACCGCCCTGGGGCTGGCGGCAGGCGGCCGGCGGGTGTAGACCCCCAGGCGCACCACCTTTGCCCCCCGCTCCTCCAGGGTCCGGGGAAGCAGCTCCCGGCCACCCTCCCCTCGCACCAGCAAGAACCGCCGCCCCGCAACGGCCTGTGCCTGCATCTCCGGAAGGGCGAGGAAGGATTCGGAGCGGAAATCCGGCGGGGTGAGCACCTCCCGGCAGGTGCGCTGCTCTGCGGCCGCCGCGGTCTTGCGGCCGATGGCCGCATAGCGGGGGCGGTAAGGCCAGGCCCGGCCGGCGGCGCGGAGGTGGTCGGCCAGCCCGGAGACGGCGTTGGCACTGACGAAAACCAGCCAGTCGAAGGTCTCCAGCTCGGTCGCGACTCGCTCCCAGACGGAACGGTCCGCCGGGGGACCGATCTCGACGGTGGGAAAGGCGAAGGCCTCCCCGCCGCGCTGCCCAATGGCTCCGAGCAGGGCCTGGGCCTGGTGGGCCGGCCGGGTGACCAGGATCCGGCAGCCTGTCCATTGCCTGTCAGCCATCCCCCCGCACCTTCCGCAGAATGGCGTCGGCCCCAGCCGCCAGCAGGCGATCGCCCAGCTCGGCCCCCAGATTCGCCGCCTCCGCGACCGCGCCCTCCACCACATCCTGGATCAGGCGGCTGCCGTCCGGCTCCCCCACCAGCCCGCGCACCCGCAGCCGGTCCCCGTCAAGCTCCGCGAAGCCGCCCATGGGGACCTCGCACCCCCCCTGCATCCGCCGGTTCAGGGCCCACTCGGCCCGGGTGCGCACGGCCGTCTCCGGGTCCTCGATGGCTCGCAGCAGGCTCTGGGTGTCCCCGTCCGCCTCCCGGCACTCCAGCCCGATGGTGCCCTGGCCCATGGCCGGAAGGCTGTCGGCGGGGTCCAGGAGGGTGGTGATCCGGTCCGCCCAGCCCAGCCGGCGCAGTCCCGCCGCCGCCAGGACGATGGCATCGTACCGGCCCTGGTCCAGCTTGCGCAGGCGGGTATCCACGTTTCCCCGGATCTCGGCCACCTCCAGGTCGGGGAAGCGGGCCATGAGCTGGCACTTGCGGCGCAGACTGGAGCTCCCGATGCGGGCTCCGGCGGCCATCTGGCGAGGATGTTCAAACCGGTTGGAAAGGAAGGCGTCGTGGGGGTCCTCCCGTCGGCAGACCACGGGCAGGGCCAGCCCGTCGGGAAGCTGGACGGGCACGTCTTTCATGGAGTGCACGGCCAGGTCGATCTCTTCGGCCAGCAGGGCCTCTTCGATCTCCTTAACGAAGGCCCCCTTGCCCCCAATCTCCAGCAGGGACCGGTCCTGTACCCGGTCACCGGTGGTGGTGATGGTCACCAGCTCCGCCTCCAGGCCCGCATGGGCCCCTTCCAGCTGGGCCTTAACATGGTTGGCCTGCCACAGGGCTAGCTGGCTGCCGCGGGTACCGATGCGGATCCGGTTGGTGGTCACGCCTTCTCCTTGCCTGGGGCGCCCGGCCATGCCGCAGCGCCGAGGATCAGCCAACCGGCTATGTTGGGCAAATCCGGGCCGGAAATCAAACCGCAAGGGACCGTTTCCCCGCCCGCGGCGGATCTCAATTATCCCCGGGATTGGCGGGAGCCGGAAATGGGGCGACTCCGAGGGGACCCGCAAACCTTTCCCCCCGGAAGCTGTCAGAGGGGTGCATACCCACCCTGATCTGCATTGCGCCCCAATTGCCGCTCGGGTATGTTGGCCCCGGACTTACCGGAACGAGACGACCCGGAATGAAGATTTTGATTTTCATGTTTTTTCTGGTGATGGTTGGTCTTGCCGGCCCGGCCCGAGCCGAGCTGCCCATGGTCGAAAACCTGGCTGCTCTCGGTGAGAAGGCCCGATCCGAAGGCAAGCCCATCGTGGTCTTCTTCTTCCAGGAGCAGTGCCACTACTGCGAGACCGTGCGCCACCAGTTCCTGCTTCCCATAAGCCGCAACGAAAAGTACCGCCGGCGCATCATCCTGCGGAAGCTGAACACCCGCAGCCATAACCGGATAACGGACTTCCAGGGAAAAGCCCTGCCCCAGGCCCAGTTCGCCCATCGCGAAAGGAAGACCTTCACCCCTACGGTGGCCTTCTACGGACCCGGAGGACAGCGGCTGAGCCGGCCCCTGGTGGGCCTCAAGGGAGGGCGGGACTACTACGGGTTCTACCTGGACGAAGGCATCGAAGAGGCCGAATCCAATCTGAAGGCCGACGGCCTCCAGGGTGGCAGCTGAGCGCTTGGATGGTTTGACGCCCTCCGGGCCTCCCCGTAAGCTTTACCCCAGATCGCCGGGAGCTTTCCTTTCCCGGTGCCCCGTTGACCCGTTTCCCGGCATGCCAGGAACATGAGCCAAACCGCCCTGCGGCTGCTCACGTACAACATCCAGGTCGCCATCGGCACCCGGCGATACCGTCACTACGTTAGCCACGGCTGGAAGTACGTGATGCCTCACGGGCAGAGCCTCCACAACCTGGACCGGATCGCCGAGGTCATCGCCTCCTTTGACATCGTCGGGCTCCAGGAGGCGGACGGGGGCAGCTTCCGCACCGCCTTCGTGGACCAGGCCCGCTATCTTGCCTCGGGAGCCGGCTTCGACTTCTGTCAAAGCATGGTCACCCGGGACCTCGGCCGCTTCGCCCAGCACACCAATTCCCTGCTCAGCCGGATCCCCATCCAGGCCGTCCACGAGCACCGCCTGCCCGGAGCCATGGAGGGCCGGGGCGTGCTTGAGGTCCGTTTCAACCTGGACGGCCGCCCCCTCACCGTGCTGGTTACCCATCTGGCCCTGCGCCGCCGAACCCGGATGCGCCAGGTTGCCTTCCTGGCCCGCTTGATCCAGCGCATCGGACCCACCGTCGTCCTGGGCGACTTCAACGCCAAGCCCGGCTCCAAGGAGCTGGGCTACCTCTGCAAATCCACCGGCCTGCACCTCTCCGACCGGCCCACCCACGGCACCCTGCCCAGCTGGCGTCCCCGGGCGGCCGTCGATCACATCCTGGCCACACCCGAGATCACCCTCGAGGAGTACGGTCCCCTGCCCGAGCTGCTCTCCGATCACCTTCCGGTCCAGGCCGTGGTCCGCTGGGCCCAGTCCGCTGGAGCGGGCCCGTCCGCGGCTGATCGGACCGAGGGGGCGGCCACCGCGAGGACCCAGCCCGCCTGACCCTGGTCCGGGCCCATGCAGACGGGCGCGATCTATCCTAGAATGTTGTGCTTTCTTTCGGTCGCTGCTTATGGACATGGCCAGCGAAGGGAGAGGACCAAGGTGAGCGCGGATACCCAGCAGGAAACCCGGACGTTCGAGACCGAGGTGCAGCAGCTGCTGCACCTGATGGTGCATTCCCTGTACTCCCATCGGGAGATCTTTCTGCGGGAGCTGATCTCCAACGCCTCCGATGCCGTTGACAAGCTCCGGTTCGAGGGGCTCAAGAACGAGGCCCTGTTCGAGGGCCAGAAGGAGGGCCGGATCACCCTGCGTCCGGATCCCGAGGCCGGCACCCTGATGCTGGTGGACAACGGCATCGGCATGGACCGGGACGAGGTGGTGGCCAACCTGGGCACCATCGCCCACTCCGGCTCCCAGGCCTTCCTCCAGCAGCTCACCGGCGACGAGCAGCGCGACGCCCAGCTCATCGGTCAGTTCGGGGTGGGCTTCTACTCCGCCTTCATGGTGGCCGATGAGGTGGTGGTGGAAACCCGGCGGGCGGGACTGGATC
>JABAHQ010006207.1_pt12 | contig 11693 bp, 12 predicted proteins | sample 7062091 | NCBI WGS metagenome assembly JABAHQ01 (sample SAMN14534359, study PRJNA622989) | marine sediment metagenome | biome: marine biome [ENVO:00000428]; feature: marine pelagic biome [ENVO:01000023]; material: deep marine sediment [ENVO:00002113] | place: India: Gulf of Kutch | collected...
TTCTCACCCAGAACATGGCCTTTTAACAAAGGATACTCCGACCAAATGTCCTCGGCCGACAAATCGAACTTCACCCTTTGTTGCTTCTCAACAACTTCCATTGATAAGGCAAGAGAGCTATTTTCGACTTCTGCATTACCGGATAATTGTTGCAAATAATAAGTATCGTATTCGATATCAGATGCCGAAAACGAAAGTTCTCCGGCTGTCTTTGTTAGATTTGTAATATTTGCCCGTCCATCAAATGATACATCCAACTTTTGCAACCGCGGATAGGTCGTATCAGCTAATAACGTTGCCAGATCTATTGCTTTGCCTGTGGTTCGAACCCGCTCTACTACCAGCTCGGATTGCCACATTATACGACTCGTCATTTCGAATGATTGTATCCCTGCTCCCTCCATAGAAAGCCCAAGATCAAACTGCTCTGGATTTCCCCGTACTGAAAACGTTACATCCACATTTTCCCGAACGGGATATTCTTCAATTATAGCTGCGATATCGGACCAATAAACCGGCGTCGATGCCATTCCCAACTGTACACTCGTATCAGCAATATCTGCATACCCATTGGCTTCAATTACCGATCTTCCCGTCGCCAGCATCAACTTTTCGAGTGTTATCTTCTGATCCTTTGCCGAAGCCGCCGCCTTTAAATCGAGTGATTGATCCAAACCTTCCTCGGTAATATTTAAAGAGAAGTCGCGCAGATCTGCTTGATAAATATTGCCATCATAACCAAAGCTGCTATTAATATTTAATTGACTGACCTGATAGCTCGATCCCAATGGCAAGCTATCAGATTTTACAGAGACAATACCGTTATCCAACACAAAATTTGCAATGTGGAAAGGAATCATTGCTGATTCTGTTGTGTCTGGAGACTTGGCGACCAATCGTTCAACATTCCAGCCTTTGGAATCCTGTCGAGCATTTAGTTTGGGCTGATACATTTCCAGATCAGTAACAGCAATTTTTCCACCCCATAAAGCCCAAATATTGTACGACGCATATACAGAGTCTATGCGTGCAACGGTATCTTCTTGTGTTAATGTAAGTTGGGATAGGGTAATCTCTTTCCATAAATCGCCCGACAACTTTTCTATAGACAGTTTTGCATTAAGCTGGTCATTCGCCGTTGATACAATAGTGCTTCGCACCCAATCTTGGACAAATGTGGTCTTTAGAGATAGGCGAAACACTAATCCAAGTATAAAAACAGCCAAACACAGCCAAAGTAAGCGCTTTCCCCAGCGCTTTAAGGTATTATCACTATGCTTGTTGTTCTGCTGATCCATTAAAATGCCTGCCCTATACTAAAATGAATACCTATACGGTTCCATGCATTACCGTAATTCGTGCCTTGGTATATATCTAAATCCTGATCAGTAGGATTCAGCTTGTATCCAATATCGACCCTTACCGGCCCCAGCGGTGATTGATAACGAAGTCCGCCCCCTATCCCAAACTGCAGGGGGCGTCGAGGAACACGAGCAAAGGTTTCCCAGATTTGTCCACCATCTAAAAAGACGGCCATCCCCAGTCCATTAATCAAAAATTCCAGTTCCTGACGTATCTCCACATTAAATCCAAACATGGCCCTACCCCCAACAGGAACATACTCACTGAATCCGGTACTGTCGACTCGCACCCTTTTCGGCCCCAATTCGTGGCGATACCATCCTCGTACCGAATTGGTTCCGCCCAGGTAAAATCGGATGTTACTGGGCAACGAATCTGAAGAAGTATGGAAAATACCACCTCCCTGCACTCGCGTTGCCAGCATGGTTGAACTCGAAAGCCTTGTGAAGCGACGGACATCTGCAGACAATTTTTGAAAGTTAAATGAGGCAAACCCAAAAAATCCGGAAGATTCAAGATAGGGCTGTATAACCCATCCTTCCTGCTGTCGACCATACCCCTGCCTATAATAACCGGTTAATTGTAATGAAGACAAATCGTACTCTAACGTTGTATCCGGCAAACTAATATCTCTCTGCCTTGAAAGCTCCTGGTTTTTCGTAAACTCATAGGTGGCCGAAGCCGTTAACTTTCGGCTGTACTGATAAATAAAACTATTGGTTATACCTGCACGCAATAATTCGTAATTGCTCTCCAGCAGATGTTGACCAAATGGGGATATAATAAAACTGCTTTTGGTATTGTACACATACGGAAATTGATACCCTATATTTACGTACTGCTCAATAAAAGATCCACGTGCCGTAATACTAAAGCGGTGACCTCGATGGGCTACATTCCGATGAGTCCAACTGGCTTGCCCCCGCAGTTTATCCTCCGTCCCAAATCCTGCTAATAACTCAACCGAACGTTGTTCATTTTCGCGAATTCGCATTAGCAAACTCAAGGTGGAATCCTGTGGCTGATCGGGAATGCTTATCGTTGCAAATCGAAACAAATGATGATTAAAAAGCTCTTGCTGTGCCTCCTGCAGCTTCTCAAGACTATATTGTTCGCCTCGTTGTAATGATGCCTCACGCAGCACATAATCTTTACCAATGGTTTCAATACCTTCAACTTCTACCGAATCAATATAGGTTCGGGGACCTAAATTTGTCTGTATAGAAACATCAGCCGAAAGGGTCGAAGAATCTATAACTGCATCAATATTAACATTACCATAGGCATATCCCAGATTTTTAACCATATCTGAAAATCGCCCAACCACCTCAGGTTCCTTTATCATCTCGTACCGATTCCCTTCTTGGTAGTGGTGCTGGCTTTGTACCCGTGCAAATGCAGCGCTTTCCCAGACCTGCTGCACATTTTTATCAGCTCCTTTAATTTCATATTCAACATCCTGTATTCGAACAGGGGTGTTTTCCTCTATTGTAAAAAATACTTCTTTTTTCCACTCTTTATTCTTTGTTTCAATACGATATGCCACCTCAACATTTATAAATCCTCTCCGTTTATAATAATTGCGGATACGAATTACATCTCGCTTAACTTCCTTTTCATTTAACTCAAAACCCGTTTTATCCCAAAATTTTAGTTTCTCTCCAATTCCCGGAGCTTCTGTAGCAATCTGGTTTTTCAGAACCATTCCTGAATATGTGGTATTGCCTTCAAAGGAAACATTCCACACCTGAGGAACTTTCTCGGCATTATCAGATATATCTTGAGCTGCAACTGAGATGATACCTAAAAATATCACCAATATAACCGAAACTACATATTTTAACAGGACAGGTAGCCGCACACAGATCTTTTTGAGGATTGAGAAAGTATGTTTGAAGATATGATCAAAAAAAGCTAATCAATAATAAAATTCATCAACCGATTAGCAAAGATTTTTTGAGCATCCTGAAAACAAATCATGATTTTAAGTAATTTGAATAGTACTTTCGACTTCTGCATGAAAGACAACAATAACCTGTTTGCCATGGCTAATTGTATCTACAAAGTTTTATCGATCCCTGTGTTCCTTCTTTTATTACTCTTTGGGGGATGCTCTACCTCCGAAGAATTTTCTGGTTATTCCTACGATCCAGAAGGAGTTACCGAAACTTCTGACAAAGAAACAAATCCTCATTATACAAGAGTTATAGGCGTTAATGACGGCAAAATATGGGTCAGTAACGATTTCCCCGGTGCCCGAATGAACGACTTCTATCAGGTCAACGATTCGCTATACCGAGTTACCATCAAACCGGAACGCGATGCCATCAACAACAGCCCCTGGTATGCGTTTCAGATCTGGAGTACCCAACCGGATACTATCAAACTACAGCTGGATTATGAACATGGCCAACACAGGTACATTCCGAAACTAAGTGAAGACAGTCGGCATTGGCAGCGTATTGACAGCACCAACTACTCCGCCGATACTACGCAGGGTACCGCTACCCTTACACTCAATATCGAACGCAAACCGCTTTGGGTATCTGCACAGGAACTATTAACCCAGAAAAATTATACCAGCTGGACCGATTCACTGACTAAAAAACCGTTTGTTTCACGTGATACAGTTGGATTCTCTCACAACGATCGTCCAATCGTAAAGCTCCATATTTCTGAAACAAATCCAAAGCAATCGCGCGGTGTCATGATTATTACGGGACGGTTGCACCCCCCTGAAGTTCCTGGCGCAATTGGCACAAAAATTTTTATAAACGAACTTACCTCTGATACTGCCCTCGCTCGTAATTTTAGAAATAATTTTGAAGTTTGGGCATATCCCTTTGCCAATCCCGACGGCGTACAGCAGGGCCATTGGCGCTATAATGCTCGTGGGGTAGATCTCAATCGGGACTGGGAACATTTCAATCAACCCGAAACACGGGCCATCCGCAATGATTTACTTAACCTAAAAGATGACAGCCTGCGCAAGGTCTATTACGGCATTGATTTCCACTCTACGGATGAAAATATCTTTTATCCCATTAATCGTGAGGAAGAAACATTTCCCGACGATTTTACCTACCAATGGATCGACTCCCTAAAAAAGGAGTTTCCCGATTACCCCATTGAAGTTGAACCCTTTCCACCGAACTCTCCCATTACCAAGAACTGGATTTTCCACACCTTTGGTGCCGATGCCGTAACGTATGAAATTAGTGATACTGCTCCTCGTGATAGCATGAAAGCAGTAACACAAGAAAGTGCTCGCATAATAATGCGACAACTACTTGATAAAATTAGCAACTGACATATAAAAGCATCTTATTTTAACAATAAGCACGTCTATCAATAAATCATTATTCATGATTTCTTTATCTTCGATTGCTATAATCGGCATTGTTTAATTTCAGGGGTTCAAATCCCTTAAAACCAACCGAGCTTTTATAAATCGATGGCACATTCGCACGACCACGGACATCATCACCATCATCACGGAAAGGACCAAACTGAGGGACGTCTGTGGATTTCTATTATTCTCAATTTCATTATCACTGCTGCAGAGTTTATTGGAGGAATGATATCAGGCAGTCTGGCTCTGCTCTCTGATGCACTCCACAATTTAAACGATACTACATCGCTTGGTATCAGCCTGGTGGCAAGAAAAATTTCCAAGAAAGAGGCCAACCGCGACAAAACATTTGGCTATAAGCGTGCTGAAATCATCGGTGCCTTCATAAACCTCATCACCCTTGTTATTATCGCCCTCTTTCTGATCAAAGAAGGGGTTGAACGATTTTACAATCCCCAACCCATCGACGGCATGGTGATGTTCATTGTGGCTATCATTGGCTTGCTGGGCAATGTAATAACTGCCATTCTGCTGTACCGTGATTCCACCGAGAACTTAAACCTCCGCAGCGCCTATATCCATATTCTGTCGGATGCCTTTTCATCGGTGGGAGTTATTATAGCAGGTATATTAATCCTTTGGTATGAGGTATATATCATCGATACTATTCTTACCCTCGTCATTGCCGGATACATTCTCTGGCACAGCTACTACATGCTGCGACAAACCATCAATATTTTGATGGAAAGTACCCCGGCCGATATCCAAATTCCAAATGTACAGCAAGCCATGACCGAAGTAAACGGCGTGCTTGATATCCACCACCTGCACGTTTGGCGACTCGACGAAAAAAATATACTCTTAGAAAGTCACGTTGTGATAGATGAGGAAAATATGGGTCAGATGGAATCCATAAAGTCAGCTCTCAAAAACTTACTGAGTACCGACTTTGATATTCATCACTCTACCCTCGAATTCGAGTTTGAACCCTGCGAGGAACATCACGAAAGTCCCTGCAACTAAATTGGTTAACTATGAATTCTACACTCAAGTCGTTACTGGTTTCACTTCTCCTCGTCGCAACATTTACCGCTTGCGGACCTGATGCGCTCTATGACCTCAGTGAAGACACGTTTCAACTCCGAGACTCCGACAGTACACTGGTCAACTTTCCGGCTGACTTCAAGGGAGATGTCTCGCTCATAACGTTTATTTACACCAACTGCCCTGATGTATGTCCTGCAATCACAGCCAATATGACCAATATACAGCGCAAACTCGACGACACCACTGGTGTTAATTTTATCGAAATCTCTTTCGATCCTGAACGTGATTCTCCTTCTGTCCTTAAAGAATACCGGGATTTATATGGTCTCAATGAGCAATTTACCATGCTTACCAGTCACCCAAATGACAGTGACTTACTGCTAGACAAACTTGATATTGTCGCCGAAAAAACCATCATAGACTCCCTCGGCTACGACAGCACCAACTACGCCATGCGCCACTCGAATACTCTTTACCTGATGGATCGCCAAGGCTACATCCGGGCCGAATATCCGGCGCACCGCGTCACTTCCGAACACGTTAAAGACGACATAAACTACCTCCGATCAGAATGAAATCAATACAACACCTATTGTTTATTTTACTATCCGTCTGCTTACTGCTTTTAGGATGTGGTTCTGAATCGAATTCTTCTAATGAGTCCGATACTACTAACGAAGTCATTCTCGGAAAAGTCACCCTTGACAACGCCTGGGCACGTCCCGGCTCACAACAGGGGAAAAGCGCTGCATACCTACGCATCTCCAACGGCACCGCATCTACCGATACCCTTCTATCATTCAGCAGTAATGCCGCCGAGAGTGTAGAGTTACACGAATCCATCAAACATGACGACGGCACTACCAGCATGCACCCCGCAGGACAGCAAGTTATTCCATCCACTGAAAAACTCCATCTCCAGCCCGGTGGTATGCACCTTATGCTCATCAACTTAAAAAAGGATATTACCGTTGGTGACTCACTGCGAATTTCCCTGGAATTTGCTCGCTTCGGCACGCTTACAGCTACTGTCCCCGTACAAATACAGCAGTAATCCGTTAGAATACTTCACATGCTACAATCTATAATAGCAGTCGGCGTAGGCGGTTTTTTCGGTAGCATTCTTCGCTATCTCATCAGTCATTATATAAACATCAGTACTCACTCCACTTTCCCATTTGGTACTCTTACCGTAAATGTTGTGGGCTCATTGTTGATTGGAATTATTATCGGCGCCACACTCGAAGGAGATCTCACCAAATCCATGCGTCTGCTTTTAGCAACCGGATTTTGCGGTGGATTTACGACGTTTTCTTCGTTCTCTTATGAATTCTTTTCTCTGCTGCAGCATGAACAAACCGGGTATGCCTTTTTATATGCTACTGCCAGCTTTGTTTTAGGATTAGCTTTTGTCTGGCTCGGCTTTCTTCTGATCAAATAAAAAAGGACGGGATTTCATCCCGTCCTGAAAACAACCTTAACACCGATCACTCTTGGATATCAGAAGTATCCTATCATTCCTCAAACTGCAGAATATTTGCCTCTGAACCACTTGGCAATGGAATATTTAGCATGTTCGAAATGGTCGGGGCAATCTGTGGGATCGCTGTTTTCCTACTGGTTTCTCCCTCCGGTACATTCCATCCGTAAAAAAGGAGGGGCACATGCGTGTCATAGTTATACGGTGACCCGTGAGAAGTTCCCGTCGGATAATCCGAATCAAGCCAGCCTGATTTCAGCTGAATAAACACATCTCCCGAACGATCATAAAGAAATCCGCGCTGATACATCGCCTCTTGTCCACTGCTATAGCGTTCATACTGGTAATTGTATGCCGTATTTGTTGATTTGACCCCCTCAAACTGCAGCAGAAAATCAGCTGCTTTTTGCTGAACCACCTTTAGCGAGAGTCCATTCTCATCGACCAAATTACGATCTAGATATACCTGCTGATTCGTATAGTCCTCAATCCAATCTTCATTACCAAACTCAGTCTTTAAAAATTCTTCGAGTTCATCCACAGCTTTGTCACTATTAAAGTAACCGCCGGGCAGGTTTTTATTGATCAACTCCTGCGGCACATCTACCACGCCGTGGTCGGAAGTCAGCATTACCAAATAATTTCCTTTTCCCACTTGTTGATCAAGATAGTCCAATAAACCTGCAATATTGCGGTCGAGTCGCAGATAAGTATCCTGAAGTTCAACAGAGTGGGGGCCGTACATATGCCCTACATAGTCGGTAGAAGAAAAACTGACACTTAGAAAATCAGTAACATCCCCTGATCCCAAATCCTCACCTTCTATAGCAGACTTAGCCAACTCTGCAATCAGCGTATTGCCAAAGGGAGTTGAACTGATAATTCCATATTCATCACCGCGGTTTGCCTCTAAATTATGAGGGAAAACTGGAGCATCTTCATTCTCAAACGTTCCTTCATAAGGCCTGTTATCGGCACTGCTTTCGGTATATTGATCCATGGGCAAGAGCGTCTCCCAAGTGCGACTTGCAAAATCTTTGGCCAACTCTCTATCATTAAAATCTCGTAGCCATTCCGGAAGCTCAGACACATACCAGGAACTGCTTACAAAATTACCGGTTTCTCCTTCATACCAATAAGCAGCATCTCCTAGATGACCCGCCGGAAGCACTGCTCCACGGTCTTTGATTGAAACAGCGATCACTTTACTCTCAGGACTTGCAGATTTTAGCTCATCGGTAACGGTAGTACTCAACAAATTGCGAGGCGACATTTTCCCCGCGTCACTGTCAGTCCCGATCGGTGAAACCGTGGAATCAGAAACAACATACATACTCCGATCGATATTACGATCGTACCAGGCATTTCCAACAATACCGTTTACAGATGGAGTTGCACCCGTATAAACTGAGGCATGTCCCGGCCCCGTATAGGTTGGAAAATAATTAAAGTGATTATTATTAAAACTAAAACCCTGTTCTACTAACCGCTTAAAACCATTATCCTCAAATTTATCCCAATACAGTGGAATATAATCGTAGCGCAGCTGGTCAACCACAATTCCCACTACCAGCTTGGGATTATCAGCTGCAGATTTAGGATCAGGAGTTTCTTGCGCCCATCCTGTTGAGACAAACATCAACAACATGAGAAAAGTACTGCAAATAGCTTTCATCGACTTCATAATTTGCTGTTTTTTATAAGATTTTCTGAGGCCAAAAAGTAAGTGCTTTTCAGGAGATATCGAATTATGATTCTGTAAAATAATTTAAGTACTGCTTAGTTGTAGTAATCACACAATGGAATAGATAATAGATCACAATTTTGATACCTTAACATGCTTCGAAAGCTGATCAATGATTTGCCAAGTGAATAACGCTGTACAATATATTCCCTTTTTCCTACTTATTTTTGCTGGCATAGTTATATCTCAGCAAAATTCCATGCAGTTGGATCATGTTGACAGCTCGCAGTTCAATTCAATGACTCTTTGTCAACAAATCTCCAACGGAAGCATTTCCAATCATTTTGGAGAGACGGACCCTCTTTTAAATGACGATTCAACATCTAACACCGATGATTCACAGCCCAAAACCGTTACGAGTTGTAATTCATTGGTGAATATTCTTCCGGCTGCAAACAACCTTTCTTTTAATGCGGGAGAACAATCCACAAATATTGGCTTTTATAATGTCCGGCTTTCCTCTCAAACCTTTGTATTTCAGGAACCCGACCCTCCACGCCTTAGTTAATATACTCCTGCTTCCCAGCTTATTCCTACTACAACCTTTATAAGTGTTCATCCAGGTAGATTATTATCCCCTGTGTGTTAAAGATCAACGACACCTATGTCATATTTAAAACTACCTAAAGAATCTATCTTAATTATCCTTGTGTTACTACTACTTGGTATAGCCGGTTTCGATTTATTCAGCAAACAACAGGATAACGCTGCAATCGTTAATTCCGGAAAAAAGATTGATCCATCAACGATAAGTGGCCGAGCAACCTGTGAGGTTCCTATCCCGGATATATCAACCCGAGAACAACCTGCCTTCGAGGCAAAAGAAATTTCCAACTAAGACTTTATCAAATCATGAATTTTTCTCGACTTTCAATACATATATATTTAATTATCCCAATAGCCCTGTCAATAGTTGCGTGCGGAACCCCAAAAGAACGGACCTCTGCTGGTAACGCAAAGGCAGCCGCTAACACCCAGAACTCATCTCAACAAGAATTTAAAATGGCCCCTGACTTTACTCTCGAAACAATGGAGGGCAAGAATTTTACTTTGTCTGATCATCGAGGGAAAGTTGTAGTGCTCAACTTTTGGGCTACTTGGTGTGGGCCTTGCCGAAAAGAGATCCCCGATTTTATGGAACTCCATAAAGAGATGAAAGATAACGGCGTACTATTTGCCGGCGTTTCTCTTGACGAGCAAGGCTGGGAAAAAGTCCGTCCCTATGCCAATGATATGGGCATAAATTATCCTATTATGGTGGATGATGGAAACGTTTCTCATCAATATGGCCCCATTCGCGCTATTCCGACCACATTAATTATTAACAAAAAAGGACAGGTGGAATACGTAGCACCGGGAATGCTTACGAAAGAAAAGCTGAAACCAATACTTACCAAGTTAGCAAATCGATAGCACGTAATTTTATATGGATTTATGAACTCAACAAACGAAAATAACATACCAAGTTGGAAACGAGGTCTTATAGAATGGGGCATTATTTTTACTATCGGGGCTATTCTTTATGCCACCGGATGGCATACTGAGGTATTAGGTACCCTGCAGCGGGGAATGCTATGGACCGGACTCTTTGATGCCGATACCTCCAAGATTGAAAACATCGACGGCCCCATGCTCTCCGATTCAGATTATCGTTTTACCATGGAAACCGTTGATGGCAAAACCCTATTACTAAATGATTTTCAGGGTGATGTCGTTTTCGTGAATGTGTGGGCTTCATGGTGTCCACCTTGCGTAGCCGAGATGCCGACAATCGAAACTCTATATGAAAATGTAGGTAGTCAGGATAATATCCGATTTATCCTTCTTTCCATGGATGAAAAACATCAAAAGGCAGTCAATTTCATGGAGAGAAAAGATTTTGCTATGCCCTATTACTTTCCTGCCTCTCCACTGCCCAACCAGTTTCGCAGCCAGTATTTGCCTACAACCTATATCATCTCAAAAGAGGGGCAAATCGTATACAAAAAAGAAGGAATTGCCGATTATAGTTCAACCAACTTTGCGCAATGGTTGATTGAACTTGCTCAGAAATAATCACTAAATACAAGATAGAGTCCACTTGAAAGTGGACTCTATCTTTTTACAATTCCTATATCCAACGACGTACTTCAGATTTATATTTCTGATATTCTTCACCGAACTTTTCTTCCATTACTTTTTCTTCGGGCATAATCTGATAGCGATTCATATAGGCAATAAAAAGTGGGATCATCGCAAAAACCAGCACATTGCCAAGATAAAAGCCATAGCCCCCTAAAATGAGAAGCAGTCCTACGTACATGGGATTTCGCGAGATGCTATAAATTCCGTTAGTGACTAAACTGCTCGCTTTATTTGGCTTATGAGGATCGATTGAAGTACATGACCTATAAAACTCAACCAGCCCAAGCACACCAAATACCCCTCCCATCCCCAAAAAGAAGAAGCTTAACCACCACATAGTTCCAAATGATGCCCAACTAACAACAAGATGCTCATCAATCCACCACATGGTAACAGCAATGATCAGGGTAATAACTGCAGGTGGTATCTTAAGCTCTAATTTCATGAATTTTTCATCTTATTTACTTAACTATCAACAGTATAAAGTTAATAAATAGAATGATCTTAAGTGTACCTCTATATTGTTTTAAGACAGACTACAAATATATGCGTACTGCACAAGAGGCTAAACAGTTCTGGGACGA
>JABAHQ010021374.1_pt3 | contig 11691 bp, 7 predicted proteins | sample 7062091 | NCBI WGS metagenome assembly JABAHQ01 (sample SAMN14534359, study PRJNA622989) | marine sediment metagenome | biome: marine biome [ENVO:00000428]; feature: marine pelagic biome [ENVO:01000023]; material: deep marine sediment [ENVO:00002113] | place: India: Gulf of Kutch | collected...
TAACTACAGCTTCAGATCCTTCTAATATCAACATATTAATTGATGGCGATTTCACAGATTGGACTGCAGTACCTCAATTGGATTTCCCCCCCAATCCATGGGAAAATATTGGAGATGGACCCAATATAGATACTGATCTGCTGAATTTGTGGTATTGGTCAGATTCTACCCATTTGTATTTTCGATATCAAGTTCAGCGGTTTGTGGCTTTATCAAACAAATACCGTGTATTTTTGGATACAGATCATGATTCTAGCACTGGTTACCATTGGGATAATTCACAAGCAGGTTTCAATTTTATGGTAGAAAACCAAGCTTTATATCAATACACCGGTCAGAATAATACATGGGATTGGGATTACTTAACGGATTTAAATTTTGCCAATTACTCAGGGAATGCTGAATTAAACATTGAACTAAGTCGACTGAATTTAAATCCTACAGATTGGGATATTAGTGTCGCATTTCAATCGGATGATAACACCGCCTTCCCCGGAGATTTAGCCCCGGATGATTATCAGCAAAATTCATATGATCTTTGCCGAGTTGTAACAAAAATACCTACCTCTGAATTAAATAACAATGAAGAAGACCGAGTGAAGTTGGTATGCTATCCAAATCCGTTTAATAGTATGGTTAGAATTGGTTTATTCTCACCAAAGAGAGAAGAGGGTGAGATAAATTTATACAATATACTCGGTCAAAAAGTTGTGCAAATGTATAAGGGGGAATTCACCTCAGGATGGCAAACTTATCAAATGGATGGAAATCAATTTTCTTTATCAAGTGGTACTTATTTTGTTGAGGTGAATTTATCTATTGATCGTTTGGCTCAAAGGATTGTGTATTTAAAATAAACCTAAATTTCACCAAAACTAAAGGAGGTNNATGAAGTCTTGTTTTCATATAATCCTAATGGTGCTAACACTCTTGTCTCTTCCACTGTTGGCACAACACACTATCACCATTGATGGTGATATGCTTGATTGGGCAGGGATTGCTCCGGCTGATACCGGCATGGCTGCCGAGGAGCTCGGTGATATGATCCATGGTGCCGATTATGATTTACAGGATTTTTATGTCACTGGTGATCTGGATATGATCTACGTGAGGCTCACTTTCGATCCCGCAGGCTCGTTAGTAAATGGATTTAACAACGGATTAGCCTTGTCGTTTTATATAGATACTGATGTGGCAGACACTTCCGGTGTAAATTGGGGCTGGTGGACAACCGCACTAGATTACTTGATTGATTTGAGTCCGGTTGCTGATCCTTCTGTTTTTGCGACCGAGGCTACCATATTAAATAATCGGCCAAGAAGGAATAATCCTGTTTGGCCTGATTCTTGGGATTCCGTTGGTGTAGCCCAGATGGCGCTCAGTAGCTCTGAAAATGAAGTTGAAATAGGCATCAGCAAAGATTATTTAGATGTTGGAACTAATTTCAGACCGGTTATTGATGTTGTCGGTGAGTGGGATTGGAACAATCCCGATGAGGCACCGAATGGACAATTAGGTTGGGATCCAGCCTATATGGTTGATTTTTACACCGAGGAATTCCGCTCGTTGGTTTATCCAGCCAAAGGTCCTCAGATTGAAACCGCAATTCAGATCGATGGAGATATGTTTGATTGGACAGCAATCAATCCTTTGGATGTCAACGAAATTGCCGAGGATACCGGTGATATGCCGACAGGTCCGGAATTCGATATTAAAGATGTCTATTTGACCAGTGATTCCAATAACGTTTATGTGAGAATTGCCATTGATCCTGCCGGCAGTTTTTCAGGACAATGGACGAATTATGGCAATCCGCCTGTATTCGAGTTATGGTTTGATACGTTTTTAGGTGACACACTGGGATTAGGATGGGGTGGATTCTGGGTGCAACCGGGTGATTATAAGGTTAATTTACAGGATGCTTACGATCCTGCCAATCCACAATTTGAAATAGCTGTTTGGGAATATATTGCAGATTATAATGGCGCTTTTGAAAACTATGACTCGATTGGTACTGCTTTCGCCGCTGTGAATAGCGCAGATAATGAAATTGAAGTAAGTGTTCCTCGGGATATTATTGTAGCTGGTTCTGATATGCGGATGTTTATTTACTCTGTTGGCGATTTTGTGTGGAATAATGAAGAATATTTCCCAAATGATCAAACCAATGAGGTTGGACCCTCATATGCTGCAAATTATAACTTCATTAATGGAGCTTCAATAGTTAAAACGGTTAGTGGCGTAACTGGAATAGCNNATGAATTTTTACTGTTCCAAAACTATCCAAATCCTTTTAATCCAGTAACAAATATTGAGTTTTACCTTCCAAGCAGTGATCGAGTAGAGCTTGTCATCAGCAATGTATTGGGGCAGAGGATTCGTACCTTATTTACTGGAAAGATCCCTGCAGGTACTCACAGTTTCAGCTGGGACGGTATAAATGACAGCGGTTCTTTAGTTGCTTCTGGTGTATATATTTACCAATTGACAACTTCAGATGGGCAGCAGGCGAAAAAGATGCTCTTCATCCGGTAAGAAGATGGATAGGAATAGCGAGGTCATTTTTGTATCTCGCTATTCCTCCTAAATTAACCTAAAGATTTTATAAGTGGAGAGTAGTAATGAAGAAGCGAAAAATAATAGTTTTATTTTTCATATCAGGACTAATTTTGTTTCAATGCTTGCCAGATAGAATGCCTCCTTCGCCTATAGAAAGCCAAAGACCAGAATTTGTGAGCTTTTCAAGCGAAGATTCAGCTGCTTTTGCCGTTCCCTTAAGAGATCCCATCACAATGACTTTTAATGAGCCGATGATGCTTTCCTCATTTGCAGATAACTTTGTTTTAACAAGCGAGCAAGGTGATATCAGCGGCACTTTCGGTGAAGTAGATTCCACCATTACCTTTACACCATCGGAAGATATGGAACCGGCAACAATTTATACTGCAACTGTATTTGGGAGCGTAAAGGATAAAAACGGCAATTCCCTAACTCTAGATGAAAATTGGAAAGCTTCAACATGGTTCTTCACTACAGGTCAATACTCTGAAAATGGTTTCCCTCTTGTCTTTATTGCTGATCGTTCATTTGACAAGCTTTATAAGATTGGCAATTTTAATGAATTATTGGGAGAATCTTCTGAAGTCATTCAACCAAAAACAATGGCATTTACTCCAGATGGTCAACATCTTTTGGTAGCTAGTAAACAACTTGATGGGAAAATTGCTGTTATTGACCCAGCTAGCTTTACCAAACTTCAAGAAGTACCAGTTGGTATAGGACCGGAGGATATGGCTATTGCTCCTGATAAAATTTTTGTTGTGAATGTTAGTGGAAATACCGTTTCTGTAATTTCTTTTCCCGGCTATGGTCAATTAACTACAATTGGTTTTACCGATGGTTTTAGACCAAGAGATATTGCTTATAATGTAAATACCAACCAGATTTATGTTTCGAGTAACGCATTANNGGTACTATTAAAATCATTGATGCCAACAATTATAGTGAAATTTCCACACTCACAGGAATTATTTCCGGGAGACGAACAGAAAAAATGCAATTTTCGCCGGATGGCCAATTATTGGTGGTTCAGCAGGAAAAAACAGATTTCCTGAAAATTTTGGATGCCACAACCAATCAGGTTCTGGATTCCATTGTTATTCCCACTCCCCAAAATAAGGATATGGATATATACGATGACATGCTATACGTATGTAGCAGTGGCGGATCTTTATATAAGTATGATTTAAATAGTAGAGTACTAATTGATTCAGTGTCATTTACCTCCAGTTGCGATGGAGTGGCAGTTGCTCCTTTCGGCGAAATATTATATGCAACAACACCAGTGGATACGTTAGTGCATGCTATAGACGTGCAAACACTGAGTGTAATTCGAAGTATTAAAGCAACTACTCGTACAATTTCAAAACTAATTGTCAGTCCAGAAAATTATTAAAATCCTTATGAGGCTACGCATCATGAAAGCAAAAAATTTATTTCTAATAATTATCTTACTTTCAGCAAATTTAGCCTATTCTCAGACTGCAGGGAAAATATCAGGTGTTGTCACAGATGAGTCCGGAGAGCCATTGGTTGGATGTAATGTTATGGTGGAAGGTATGGAACTCGGTGCTGCGACAGATTTGGATGGTTATTATATGATATTAAATATACCCCCAGGAACTTATAACGTTCGGGCAGAGATGATTGGTTATGGAATTGAAGAAGTTCGAAATGTAAAAGTAATGGGAAATCTGACCACGAAATTAAGTTTTGTTCTTCAGGAAGCTGCAATCGAAGGGGAAATTGTGGAGGTAACCGATTATCGAATCCCTCCGGTTCAGAAAGACTTAACATATAAAGTGCAATCAATGTCATCAGATGAAATTCAGCAAATACCAATACGCAGCACTTATGATGTGGTATTAAAACAAGCGGGCGTAGCACGATTTGTTGTTACTCAATCTGTTTCCAGCCTGCCTGTCTTTGGACAATTTGCTACTGTGCCTACGGATGGTATTCACTTTCGTGGTGGAAGGACAAACGAGGCTGTTTACTATTTTGATGGTGTGGTTGTGAATGATGGGTTATGGGGTGGATTTAGTTTAGATAACATCGGTGAACTAACACTCTCATCGGTCGAATTCTACAGCGGAACATTTGCTCCTCAATTTGGTGAAGGTATGTCGGCAGTTATTAATATGACAAGCTTAGCAAATATTTTAAATAATTATAAATTTCAAGCAAAAGCTTATAGCGACAATTTTGGTGTTGATAGCTGGAGTAATGAAACCTATAGCGGGGAGTTTAACATTAAAGGTCCGATTCCGGCATTAAAAAACACTTCCTTTTTGTTTAGCATGCGTGATTTCTCAACAGATGGATATATCAATGGATTCATTTATCCAAATTATGTTGATAGTGAAGGCAAGGATTTTAGTGGGGAGCCTGAGGAAGTTCCAATGCAATTCACAGATAATTTAACGTTTGTGGGTAAAATACTCTGGCAACCTAATAGTTCCATGACATTTAGTGCTGGTGGTTTTAGAAGCGAAACACAAAAAGGACAATACAATCACTACTTCAAATACAATCCTTATGGTACTCCGAGAATTTACCTTGATGATTATTTGGGCTATTTCAAATTCAAACATGTCTTGGGGAAAAGCACATATTATAATTTATCGTTGGCTCGATACAATCGTTCGTTTAGTTCATATGTTTGGGATAATCCGGATTATTATGAGATACTTCCTCAGAATGGATCAGCAGAATTTAGTTTCAATGGCGAGGATTGGGTTTATTTTGATAGTGACTTTACTCGAAATGAAGTTGCTCTTGATTTTGCCAGCCAAATTACCAAAACCCATCAATTACAATTAGGAGGAACCGCGGATTTTCTCAATACTTATTTGGAAAGACGAAATCCTGATGGCTTTTCCTTCTTAGAGTTTTATGATCTAGACCCCCGTAAATATGGTGGGTATATTGCCGACAAAATGGAATTTGAGGACATAGGACTAATTGTTAATGCGGGCATTCGTTTTGATTATATTGATCCAAATCGAAGATATGTTGTGGATATCAGAAATGTTGATGGTCCTATTGAAAAAGTATCACCGCGCTATTATTTCACGCCAAGATTTGGTTTAAGTTTTCCAGTTGCAGAAAGGGCAGCATTTCGGTTCGGGTATGGGCATTATTATCAATATCCCGATTTCTACAAAATATACCAGGGTTTAAATCGTGATTATGCTAAATATCCTCGCCCAAATCCACGATTAGATACCGGTGCTATTGCTAAAGGAGATTTAAAAGAAGAGCGGACTATTAATTATGAGGCGGGCGTACAAGCTAAATTAACAAATGATATTTCACTGGACGTCGTCGGATTTTATCGAAAAACATCGAATTTGATTGGACTTGCCTTGGTTGAAGATGTCAGCGGCGTACAAATGAATATTTTCGATAATATCAATTTTGCTACTGTTAAGGGTGTTGAGGTGTCATTAAAGAAGCGATTTAGTAAAAACTTTTCTGGATTCTTAAACTATACATTTTCAAAAACCTTGGTTAGTTCTTCATTTCTGTTCTTAAGACCACAAGATATATCAAGAACCTTTCCGGCAGATTGGGATCAACCGCACCTATTGAACGCGAACTTAGCCTTTTATTTGCCAAAACCAAAGGTTGGCTTTTCCATTTTTGGTAGTGCACAAAGTGGTTTCCCATATACGGCAAATCAATTTGAACCCAATGAAGAACGTGCCTCCTGGATTCACCAGTTAGATCTCATGGTTTTTAAAGATTTTAAATTTTATGGATTTAATCAGCAGTTTTTCGTCAGGGTGTTTAATTTACCAAACCGAAGAAATATATGGTGGGTCTATGCTGATTCCGGCAAACCGGGGGTGGATGCTAATCCTGCAACTTCGGATGATTATACCAACAATCCTGCCATGTGGGGACCTGGCAGAAGGGTTGAAATCGGGATTTCCATGTCCAAATAAAGGGTAATTTGCCATGAAGAAGCTATTGATAATTTTCATTATTATTTTTTTGACATTTTCATTTTTTGCTCAGGAAGATCCGATGGTTAACCAGCGCTGGAATGTTTTTTCCCTTAATAAACTTTCCACAAGGTTTAATAACACGGGGATGCTATGTGATGGAAACAATCAGAATTTAAATCAGGCTCGTCGACCTTCCTTTGAATATCCCATTGGAAGCGGCTTAAACTATGGCACCTGTGTTGGGGTAGCTGTAGGTGCTCCCGTGAATCAAGATACCTCTGTTGTTGGAGGAATGAATCCTGAAAATCTTCCTTACTTGGATGGAACAATGGATGAAGGTCCAGCCGATTTCTGGAATGAAGAGCATTTTGCCCCGTATCAAGAATTTGTTGCTAGCAATGTTGCGCCAATGAGTGATCAACCATCAAGCTGGCCCAATCCTTGGCCTCAATTTTATCCTAATACAAATATTCCTATCCAAATTGGTTCAGAGGGTTGGCCGGGTTATGGGGAGGGTGGAGAGCGTTTGGCTGACGTAGAATCGTTTAGTGTCATGTATGGTTGGGGAGGTACTGACCAACTGGGCGGCGGAGCTACTGTGGAAACAAGATGGCTTAAGACACAAATGATAATGCGTGGATTAGCTTGGACGGGCACTCTCTATGAGGATTTCATCGTATGGATTTATGTGGTAACAAATACAAATAATGCGCCCATTGTTGATATGCGAACGGGTATTCATATTGATTTCAGTTACCTGCCAAATTTTGATACTCCGGCATTTGGTGATGCAGACCGCCATTATTATGATCCAGATCTACAATTAGCATACAGTACAGATGATGACGGTTATGAACTTTCTATGGCTGGTCAAACATTAAGCTCCGAACAAATTGCCTGGGGAGGGGTGATTGCACTGCAAATGCCCGGAGGAGATCATTCTGTAGTGACCTATGATGCTTCACATTTCTGGGAAGGACAAACTTCTGCTTCTGGTAGTGGCGGAGCACCTGAGATGTTTTATACTTGGAACTTATTAAACCTAAATGATCCTCATGATAGTGACGGAGACGGGATTGATGATGATTTTGACAAGAACGGAGTGCCGGATGCGCTTGAAGGGGGGCCTGGATATTATGTTGGTTCCGGTGCGGATGGATTACAAATAATGGGGTCCAATTCTTTTGCTTTAGGGCCAGGAGAAAGTGATACACTGATTTTTGCCACAGTTTTCGGAGAAAACAAAGAAGATTTATTTAGCAATGCTTTAAGAGCTAAAACGCTTTATGAATCAAATTGGGAAGTGGTTAAAGCCCCACCTGCTCCTATAGTTGAAGCAAAGGCAAGTGATAGGAAAGTGTCTCTTTTTTGGGGAGTTGACAGTGAAAAAGATCCCCAATTTCAAGGATACAAAGTCTATCGTTCATTGGATGGCGGAAATACATGGGGAACAAATAGCTTTGAAGATTTCTTTGGGGGCGTGCATTATATTCCTTTGGCTCAATTCGATTTAGACGATGGAATAACTGGAAATTATACCACGTTGCCTGAATACGCCTGGTATGATCTTGGAGATGATGACTGGATAACCCTAAGAAAGACGGTTGAAATAGATTCATTTGAGTATTTTGATTTAGGCGATACTGTTAACTTTTTTGTGGATCGTGATGTTGTCAATGGAATGGATTATCTGTATTATATTGCCGCTTATGACAGTGGAAACAAAATTATTGGCCCCCTGGAGAATACCGCTGCTACTGATCCATTTACAAAAAACAATACGGTTTCTGTGATTCCACACGGCGCAGCATCCCGGGACAACCTTGATGCGGTTCGAGTTGTGCCAAATCCTTATAATGTAGCAGCCGCCTGGGACAGAGGGCAGGACAGACAAGTTCAGTTTACACACTTACCCCAAAAAGCCACTATCAGAATATTTAATGCTGCCGGTGAAATTGTGAGAACATTAGAGCATGATGCAACCAAGAGTCCTGCTCCAAGCATCGAGAGCTGGGATCTGAAAAATTATAATCAGCAACTCGTTGCGCCTGGTGTTTATTTCTATCATATCGAGAGTCCTGTCGGCGAAATTACCGGAAAATTTGTGATTATTTTATAGGAGGTTCCGATGAAATCTTTTTTATTAATTTTGATTATCTTATGTTTTAATGGCATGGTTTTATCACAGGATGTGGACTATGCTGGAACTTCGGCTGCAAATTTCCTAAAAATTGGTGTGGGCGCACGTTCCATGTCAATGGGGGATGCCGGAATTACCCTATCGGATGACGCTTCCGCTCTATTTTGGAATCCCGGTGCTATCTCTCGAATTCCGGAAAATTCAGTTAATTTGAGCACTATTAACTGGTTAGTTGATACGAAAGTTACCTATGCAGCGGTGGTACTCCATACAGGATATGCTGGAACATTCGGTTTGGATTTGGACTTTTTCAGCTCGGGTGACATTGAAGAAACCACCTTAACCCAACAAGATGGAACAGGACGGTTTTTTGACGCAAGCGATTTGCAGATCGGTTTGAGCTACGCTCGAAATATGACCGATCGTTTTTCGGTGGGAATTAAGGCTAAATACATTCAGGAAAAATTAGTAAATGTTTCGGCAAGCAGTTTTGCCTTCGATATTGGAGCCGTTTTCATCACCTCTTTTTTCAATAATATGCGAATTGGAGCTACACTCACAAACTTTGGCTCTAAGATGAAGTATAGTGGTCGTGATTTATCAGTAATTTACGAAGTCCCAGGGAGTCCAACTGGAAAAGAGATTCCTGCCAAGCTTGAAACATTGGAATGGGAACTTCCATTATTATTCCGTTTTGGTCTTTCAGATTATTTATTAAATAATGAAGATTTTAGTTTGTTAGGAGCAGTGGATATTTTGGATTCCAGAGATCACGATGCGCGCTTCAATGTTGGCGGAGAATTAGGCATCTACCAATCTTTATATGTTCGCGGAGGATACAAATTCAATTATGATGAAACCACTTATTCTTTGGGTGCCGGCTTTAATTTAAATCGAATCTTGCAATGGAACGCTCAATTGGATTACTCTTTCCTCGATTTTGGCGTGTTTGATCCTGTAAACCAGTTTAGCCTCATTGTGAGTTTCTAAATAATTAAGAGGTTAGCAATGTTAATTCGACTGTTTAGAATTTTATATAGCCTTTTAATAATAAGCACAGTATTAGCACTTGCTCAGGATGACCCAATGCTNNTTATCAGCGATGGGGAATTCTTGATATCAACCGAGTGCGCACTAAATTTAATAATACGGGTCTACTTTGCGACGGTAATCAACAGAGTATCAGCAAAGCCCGTCCCCCCGCTTTTGAATTTCCCAATGGCAGCGGCATTAGTTATGGGACTGCTGTTGGTGTGGCAATTGGTGCACCGAAAAATCAGCTACCTGGAGCGGTGGGTAGTTATCCACCTCAGGATTATAGCGCCTTTTGTGACGCCACCCTGGATGAAGGACCGGCAGCATTTTGGGATGAAGAACATTTCGCTCCTTATGCTGAATTCGTCGGGTTAGCAGGTCAGTCTGCAGCTATGAGCGATGATCCCGATAGTTGGCCAGTAAATGGTTGGCCTCAATCTTATCCGCAATCAAATATTCCGGTGGAAATTGGAAGCGAAGGATGGCCAGGATTTGGGGTAGAAGGAGAGCGGATCGCTGATCAAGAGAGTTTCAGCGTGGTGTATGGCTGGGGCGGTACGGATGCACTTGCTTCCGGCGATACGACCAATTGGAATTGGCTAAAAACTCAAATGATTATACGTGGACTTGCCTGGACTGGCAGCCTTTATGAGAATTTTATTGTTTGGGTTTATGTGATCCGCAATATCGGAACAGCTCCCATTCAGGATATGCGGGCTAGCATTCATGCTGACTTTGGTTTTTTGCCGATATTTTTGCCTCCCAATCCTTGGGGTGATGCTGATAGACATTATTACGAACCTGAGCTACAACTTGCCTATGGAACGGATGATGATGGGTATGAAGACAGCCCCTTAGGGGGAGGATTGACAGGTGAGCAAATTCCATGGTCTGGAGTCATTGCTTTGGAAATGCCTGGCCCTTCGCAAAAAGTTGAAACCTATGATACCTTCCATTTTTGGGAACAGGCGACTACTCCAGCCGGGAATGGGGCAAGGTCGGATTTGTATTTCGAGTATAACATCAAAAATTTCAACGATCCTCAAGATAGTGACNNTGGTGGACCTAATTTTTATGTGGGTTCGGGTGCTGATGGCTTACAGACTTTGGGGTCCGGTCCCTTTACACTGAATCCCGGGGAAGCCGATACTTTAATATTCGCAACCGTTTTTGGTGAAAATAAAGATGATATAATTAGTAATGCCAAACGAGCCATTGTCCTGTATCAATCGGGTTGGGAAGTAGTTAAGGCCCCACCAGCACCAACTGCTGAAGCTTTTTCGAGTGATCGAAAAATTACTCTGGTTTGGGGTAATGAGAGTGAAAAAGATGTTCAATTTGAGGGATATAAAATATATCGCTCAGCCGATGGTGGGAATACCTGGGGTAGCAGCAGTTTTAAGGACTTTTCCGGAAAAGTTCATTATCTACCCTTAGCTCAATATGATTTAGAAAACGGAATTATGGGAAATTATCGGACCCTTCCCGAATATGCCTGGTTTGATTTAGGAGATGATGAATGGATGCAGCTCCGTAAAACTGTTGAGGTGGATAGCTTCCAATATTTTGACATTGGGGATACAGTAAATATTTTCGTTGACCGTGATGTCGTTAATGGAATGAACTATTTGTATTATGTAGCTGCTTATGACAGCGGGAATGCTATCATTGGCCCATTGGAGAATTCTCCTGCAACTGATCCATCCCTGGCGAACAATACAGTGAGCGTAGTCCCTCATGCCTCAATTTCAAAAAAGAATTTAGATAAAATACGGGTTGTTCCTAATCCATACACCGTAGCCAGTATGTGGGAAAAGGGCAAAGATCATCAACTTCAATTCATCCATTTACCAGAAAAGGCGACCATTCGAATATTTAATTCAGCCGGAGAATTGGTAAGAACATTAGAACACGACGCAAACAAAAGCATTGCTCCAAGTATTGAGGTTTGGGATTTAAAAACCTACAACAAGCAGCTTGTTGCACCCGGGCTATACTTCTACC
>JABAHQ010001580.1_pt1 | contig 11685 bp, 9 predicted proteins | sample 7062091 | NCBI WGS metagenome assembly JABAHQ01 (sample SAMN14534359, study PRJNA622989) | marine sediment metagenome | biome: marine biome [ENVO:00000428]; feature: marine pelagic biome [ENVO:01000023]; material: deep marine sediment [ENVO:00002113] | place: India: Gulf of Kutch | collected...
GTGCGCTTGCCGACCGATCTTACACCTGAACAGCGCGAGCATTTCGAGGCATTACGCCAACTGGGATAATTTTTAGTAAAGAGGGGTAATTTGATGCCTATAACCAAGCCACGATCCTCTGAACTTTCAGCTATTGCCCGCCAGGTGAACCTATCCGTTGATATTGTTGAATACTGCCTGGAAGTGGGTCTGGTAGGACAATCGATGAGTGAAGATGACTTGGCCGAACTACGTCGAATACGTCGCCTCCAGTCGTTAGAGGTCAACCTGGCCGGAATTGAAATTATTGTGCGCATGCGGCGGCGCATGCTGGCCATGCAGGCTGAGATGGAGGCAATGGCCGCCGAGATGGAGCAAGCTCAAGATCGCTTTGAACGCAGCTCGCACGATTTTGAGCGGCGTTTAGTTCATGATTAGGGAAAGTAAAAGCCTTATTGCTCAGAATCCCCCAACAACGGCGCTAGATAGCGATTAACCAACCAACTACTGGCTTCAAAAAAGGCATAGGTGCGCCGGAAGGGGCCATAATCCAAGGTGTTGACAGGCTTAATTTCAGCCTGGTAGATCATGTGCTCGATTTCCTCGATGCGGGCCAGGGTCTCGCTGGGCAAGGCTGGCACAGTCACATCTCCATAGGTGGGGCGAGGTTGCGGAAAGGTGATCGCCTCGGCCGGCAGACGGGGGAGGACGGCCAGAGCCACCAGGGCGTGGTTGTAAACAACAAGTTGTTGGCCTAATATTTCGATTTGGTCGCCGGGGGCAAGTTGCCAATCTAAGTCTTGTAGCCATTCCCAGTCAATGAGTATAGATTGGACCAACCGCCTCAACTCAGCCAGCGTGGCTCGGGAAGGGGTACGCTGGCTCAAAATGAAGCCTTCACGCACGTGTTCCATATGTTCCAACGTATCGGCGAGTTGGCCTGATTGGCGTTTAGAGGAAAGCCATGTAGATTGCTCAGCCTCCTCTAGCATGGTTGCCAACGTCTGCTGAGTATTTCTAACAATCCGCGCCAGTTCGCGTAGCGCTTCACGGGTGGCCTTTAAGGCTTCAAAGTCATACATAACACTGATTACTCAAGACAAATGTAGTTTTATTATGAGTGCACCCCTTCCGTTTAGCAAGTTATTAGGGGCGATTTCTCAGGTACAAGACTACAGATTGTTGACCGCCGACCGCAGTAGAGAGCTGGTTAAATGCCCTTCTTTGTGGTCAGCGGTCATGCTTCAGCAGTCTATACGGCGGGCTTAATATTCAGGTGGCCCGGCCGGAGCAGGCTGTTCCGGTTCAGGTAGATCGGTCACCAATGCCTCGGTAGTCAGGATCATAGCGGCAATAGAGGTGGCGTTGTTCAGTGCACCACGGGTTACCTTGGCCGGGTCAATGATACCGGCTTTGACCATATCACCATATTCCTCAGCCATAACGTCGTAGCCAATGTACTTATTACCTTGCTCTTCTTGCCGGCGGCGTACCTCTTGGGTAATGACTGCGCCATCCAATCCAGCGTTACGGACAATCCCGTGCAACGGTTCTTCTAAGGCCCGGCGGACAATGTTAACGCCGGTCTGTTCTTCCGGGAAGTCACATTGAACGTCATTCAATGCTGAAGTCACATTGAGCAAAGCCACGCCACCCCCTGGCACAATACCTTCTTCCACGGCAGCACGGGTTGCGCTCAAGGCGTCTTCGACCCGGTGCTTTTTCTCCTTCATTTCAGTTTCGGTGGCCGCGCCAACGCCAATGACGGCCACGCCACCGGCCAGTTTGGCCAGCCGTTCTTGTAACTTCTCCCGATCATAATCAGAGGTCGTGTTCTCGATCTCAACCTTGATTTGGTTGACCCGCCCCTGGATGTCCTCATCTGATCCGTGTCCACCGACGATGGTCGTATCATCCTTATTAGAAACTACTTTATCACATCTGCCCAAATCCTCCAAGGTAGCGCTCTCTAATGTGCGGCCTGTTTCTTCGCTGATGACCACACCACCGGTCAAAATAGCAATATCTTGCAACATGGCTTTGCGCCGGTCGCCGAAGCCGGGGGCTTTAACTGCCAGGACATTAAAGGTCCCACGTAATTTATTCAACACTAAAGTCGCTAAAGCCTCGCCATCGATGTCCTCGGCGATGATCAACAATTCTCGCTTGCCTGTCTGCACTAATTTTTCCAGCAGAGGAACCAGGTCAGAGGCGGCGGAAATTTTCTTGTCGTGGATCAGGACGTAAGGCTCCTCCAATACAGCTTCCATACTATCTTGATCGGTGATGAAGTAAGGTGAGATATAGCCCCGGTCAAACTGCATGCCTTCCACATAATCAGTTTCGAAGGCCAAGCCTTGGCTCTCTTCAACCGTGATGACCCCATCTTTACCCACTTTATCCATCACTTCGGCGATCAACTCGCCAATTTCCCGACTTTGGGCTGAGATAGAGGCGACGTTAGCAATTTCGTCTTTGGTATTGATAGCAATGGCCATGTCTTCAATGGCCTTGCTTACAGCTTCGGTGGCTTTTTCGATCCCGCGTTTAAGCAACATAGGGTTAGCGCCGGCAGCAACATTCTTCAAACCTTCATTCACGATCATGTGGGCCAGAACGGTGGCTGTGGTCGTCCCATCACCGGCAATGTCATTCGTTTTGGTCGCCGCTTCCTTGAGCAATTGGACACCCATATTCTGATAAGGTTCTTCCAGCTCGATCTCTTTGGCCACCGTTACGCCATCGTGGGTCACCGTGGGCGCGCCCCACTTCTTATCCAGGGCCACATTGCGCCCTTTAGGGCCCAGTGTTGTGATAACGGCTTGGGCCAAAGTATCCATACCTGTTTTTAATTCCCGACGTGCTTCATCTTGAAAAACGAGTTGTTTAGCCATTTGTTTCTTCCTCCTGATTCCGTTTTACACTTTTATCTGTTGACTTAACAGACTATATTTGTTATTCCAGCACGGCTAAAAGTTCGTTCTCCCGCATAATGAGATATCTGGTCCCATTATGCTTGAGTTCTGTCCCGGCGTACGTGGCAAAGAGGACCCGGTCCCCCACTTTTACATCTGGTGGTTGGCGTTCACCGTTTTCCTGGCGCGAGCCAGGCCCCACAGCCAGAACTTTGCCTTCCTGAGGTTTTTCCTTGGCCGTATCGGGTAAGACAATGCCCGAGGCAGTTGTCTCCTCACGTTCAATCGGTTCAACCCAAACTCGATCGCCTAAAGGACGTAAGTTCAAATCTGACATAGTTTAACCTCCTTACTAAATTTATACGCTATATCATAAAACAAAAACCCCGCCTATCATCTGGGAGGGGTAAGGTTTGTGTTTATGTATCTATTGTCCAGTATTTCCCTTGCCCCTCATAAATACATTTTATGTTGGGTCGGCCCTTGTTTAGGCCACAGGAACATAAAACAAGCGTGTTTATTTTTCACGAGCACTTGTTAATCAGACCTCTTACCTTTGACTATATCCAGCTATATTTTTAATAGGCAAAGATTAAAATAACCTTAAAGCGTTGTTAGATTCGCGTTAGATTTGTGTTAGAGTTTGACCAGGTTCCTCTGAAAATGATGCTTGTAGGACAAACTTAAGTTTGTCCTACGGATGTTTTCATCCTCGGCGCTGTGCTGGAAGCTCGGTCTCACTCCCTTAACTATTCCGACTCAGATGATGCGTCATTCCCTGACTCGGTCGTCGTTTCCCCTTCTGGCTTGGCCAGGAAGGAGTCCCGGTTTCGCTCAAGCAAATCCTCCACGGTGAACGAGGCAACTGAGACGTAGTAGGCTGAGTTTGAAGCCTTAACGACATAGTTGTTATCCTCACCTTGGGCCCCCACCTGGATGGTGAAGGTTTGTTCACCCTCGCCCTCTTTGTTCGTGGTGACGGTTACCGTGGCCTGGGGCTGGTCGAACTCGAACCAATCTTGTTGCTCTGTGCCGATTGGTTCAACCATGCGGATCGAGGCGACCCGGTTAGCCAACGACTTGACGTTGTTCTCCAGCAATTCCTCATCCTCAGCCAGTCCGAGCATAGTCCAATTCCCTTCAGCATCTTTCTCGAAGGTCAGCTCACCATGCGCGTTTTGCAGCCTGATCGCAGTAATATCTGCCGTGGCTACACCGAAGTAAAGGGGATCTATCCAAGACGAAGCCTGTGTGTTCATTTGCCAGACCGACAGATCGCCGGCCAGGTAGGTTTCATCTTGTCCGACCAGGCGGACGTGCGTGGCGTTAACATTGGGTGATGAGCCGATATAGAGGGTGTGACTCTGCCCATCGGCCGTTTCCAAAATCAGTTGGCGGGCGAAGTCATCGTCTGCTACCTGAAGCCGTTTGTGGCTGGCCTCGGTGCGGGTCACCAGGCGATTGCTGCGCAGGCCAACAACTTTTCCCAAGAGTTCTGTCACACTATCTTCCTTGGCAGGGTAATCGCCTCCTTCCGGTAGCACCCACCCATCCGAACCTTTACGCAGGGTAATTTGTTCACCCGCATCGTCGATGATCGTCAGGCTAACAACATCGTCTGTTTCAAAGTCGCCAAAGACCAGGCCACCAGTTTCAGACGATGCGTTCGCAGGCCAAAAGACAATTCCTGCTATCACCAACTGCAAAATCAAAACGGCGACCAAAATCTGATTGAACCGATTTAGACCGAATTTAGCCAGATTGGAACTGGTCATCGTATTAAGCGTGTTCAAGGTGCACCTCCTGATCAGAACTACCTTTCGCCTCATCAGTTAAGACCATCGGTTTTTCATTCGTGCGGCGTATATTCCAGATAATGCCTATGGCAACCAGGGCCAACAAGGCCAGGACGTAGTTCAAACCTTCCCAGAAGTTTTGCTCGCTGGTGGTCAAAGGATCGAGGATACGGACATGGGCTCCACGTGAGCGAATGCTGAGCAGGTCCAAATCCTCAACGGACCAGTCAACCACATTTTGGGCGAATTGGAGCCGATTGAGATGGCTCTCGAAGCTGGTGCCAAAGGATATGTCAAAAATAGCGTCATTCAGAAAGTCGGCGCTGCCAATGACTACGAGCCGGGCCGAATTAGGGGAGGCCTCAAGTGTGCCAACCGAGGTAACTTCGGCCTCGGTTGGGGCCGTTTCCTCAGTTGCAGTAGCTTCCTCAGCCGTGGCTCCTTCTGCTTCGTCGGTGGTTGATGGGAAAGGTTTATCTTTGAAAAAGCTTTCAAAAGACCCCTGTACTGCGACAGCCAGCGGGTAGGACTTTTGTTCACCCTCGATAGGGAAGCCCAAATCCGGATACGCCTCCAGGTCTGGTTGCAGGCTAGGATCAGTACGCAGCCAGGACTGGTCCGTGGAGCGTAGCAGGATGGACACTTCGCGACTGGCATTTTCGTCTTCATTAATAGCTAACGGCGAGACCCAATTCATTGTCACAGCAGGCAAACTGGCTAGAGTCGGGTTGTCAGCATCCATACCGTCGGCCCGGACATCAACGAAGAAGGGGTAATTAATGGCCTGGAACTGGCGAACCTGAAAGCCACCCGCATCTCGCGTGACCGGGACGGGGAAAGGCTCATTTTGGGGGTCCATAACCAACCCATTCTGAATTTCAACCCCGTAGTGAGACAGCAACTCTTGGACACCGCCTTCAATCGGTTCTAACACCAGTTGTCCAGAGAGGGGATCGGCGGTCACCTGATGGCTACCCCCGGCCACCACCACCGAGCCACCGCGCATCAGGTATTGGTCGATGGCGTAGAGCTCCGTCTCACTCATACCTTGGGGGGCAATGAGGAACAGGATGTCAATATCAGCCGGAACCTGGCCACTGCTGAGATCAACATTGCGCACCTGATACTCTTGCCGTAACTGCTCGGCTAAGGTTTGCCAGGATGAGAAGGAGGGACGTGGTTGACCGGTGAAGGGGTCCGGCTCCGGTGTTGACGACGGTTGCCAGAGACCAACTGTTTTCAGAAAGCCGGGTGAAGCTCGCTTGAGGCCGGCTTCGATGGCGGTGCGAATGTCCGCTTCCGCCAACTCATCGGAGGGAAAAATCAGCTGAGCCTCATCGCCAACCTGTAAAACCATATGCAGGTAGTAGCTCTGGTCAGAAAAGAGAGAAACGGCAATGGGTTGTAGTCCATAAGTCTCAAAGAGCGCCTGGCGGTTCAAGGGGCTATCAGGCGCATCGGGATCAATTATCTCCAGGCTGAATTTACCATTTGCCTCTTGCTCAATCTGGCTGGCCACCTTTTGAATAGTTTGAGGGGCCTCGGCAAAGGTCTCGGGCAGCGTGTTTGGGGTGACGAACAGAGTTAATTTAGCCGGTTCTTCCAACGCGGCCAGGACTGAATCAATGCTCTGGAAGCCGAAAATAACTTTCTTGATACCACTCGTCAAGTCATACTCCAAATTGCGCAAGCGTACATCAAGCTGCCCGTTGCGTGTTGGCTCAATTTCAATCAAGTCACGGAAGTTAAGGACGACGTTCTGATCGCCATAGCGCAGCAAAATATCGAAATAGGCGTTCACCAGGGATGCTTCGTGGCGGCCAGCAATCTGGAAGGGCGTGGGGCGAATGCCGTATGTCTGGTTGGCTTCCGCCTCCAGTTCGGGATCGCTGATTGGGTCTACAATTTCGACCATGATTTTGCCATTAGAGGCAACTTTATACTCCTCCAACATATCGCGGATACGAGGGACCAATGGGGCCAGCAGCGGGTGAGTCTTCTGGCTAAAATAGCCCCGAATCAAAAGTGGCTCTTGCAGGTTACTGATCAGGTCTTTGGTTGTTGATGAGAGGCTGAATTCTTTTTGCTCGGTCAAATCAAGCCGGATTGTGGTCAGCGGTTGCAGCCAGATATTCAGGAGGATCAGGTTTAAAGCCAACAGAACCACCCCCAAACTCACGTTGCGGCGATAGGTACTGGTATGTTGGCCCAGACTCCAACGTTTGGTGTCGAGCGAGAGCACATTTAAGGCTAAAAATAGCACGGTCAGGCTGAGGTAGTATACCAGGTCGCGCAGATCGACGACGCCGCGCTCAATGCTCTCAAAACGGCTGCCGGTGGCCAGATCTCGGAGAATGTCCCCCCAGGGACTACCGGTGAACTCGGTAACACCTCGCGTACCGATGGCATAAAAGATGCCACATGTGACCACGGTCAAGATCAGGGCCACAATCTGGTTATTGGTGCGCGAGGAGATAAAGAGACCAATGGCCGCATAAGCCGCAGCGAGCAACATCGTAGCCAGGTAACCGCCGATGACTGGGCCCCAATCTAAATTACCCAGGATGGCGACGGTAATGGGCAGAAAGAAGGTCAAAGCCAGGGCCACCGCAACCAGGGCCAGGACGGCCAGGAATTTTCCCAAAGCCAAATCCACCGACCGCACCGGCAGAGTCAGCAAGATTTCCAGCGTGCCCGTTTGTTCTTCCTCGCTCCACTGGCGCATTGTTAGGGCGGCCACCAGGAAGATCATCAAAATGGGCATCCAGCGAAACAGGGGCCGCACGTCGGCCAGGCCCCGGACGAAAAAGGTGTCAATCCAGAAGAAGGAAAAGAGGGTCGCCGCCAGAAAGACACCCACAAAGATGAGGGCCATCGGCGAACCAAAATAGCTGCTAAGTTCCTTACGGGTAATAGCTAATATTTGTTTCATCGTTTAGACCTCCAAGCCATGAAACGTCAAGCGTAAAACGTGAACACAATAAAGTGAGTGAGAAAATTTAATGCTTATCTTTGACCCTGGTCACTTAGGCCGCTGTCGCCAGTTGGTTGAAGACTGTTTCCAGGGTTTGGACGTCGCGGCGCAACTCACGCAACGGCCAGTTTTTCTGCCGGGCCAGATCATAGATAGCCGGGCAAATATCGGTCTCGTTCCGGCCCAAGATGCGATAGGCGGGATATCCATCGGTTGATTTAGTAGATTCGAGATCGCCTACTCCCTCTAGCGTCCTTAATTCGTTTTCAACTTCAGGAAGACCTTCTTGTAAGACTAGAATAGCATTGTTAGTCGCTGCCAGCTCCGAGAGGCGGGCGTCGGCTCGGACTTGGCCGTGCAGCAAGATGATGACCCGGTCGCAAAGCGCCTCAACCTCAGGCAAGATGTGGGTTGAAAAGAGGATTGTGCTGTTCTGGGCTAGACGGCGAATCAAACGCCGAATTTCGATAATCTGAGTTGGGTCCAGGCCCACGGTTGGCTCGTCCAGGATGAGCAGTTTGGGCTTGTGCAAGATAGCCTGGGCCAGGCCAACCCGTTGGCGATACCCTTTACTGAGTTGGCTAATGGGTCGAGTCAAATGATCGGCCAAACCTGTAGCATAAACTGCCTCCGAAATACGGGCCGTCTGTTCTTCAGGGGGAATCAGACGCAGGTCGGCTATCATTTTCAGATAAGCTTGTACCGATAGTTCGGGGTAAAGGGGGGCGTTTTCGGGCAGGTAGCCGATGCGGGCCTGAATTTCTCGGGTGTGGGTTAGGATATCAAGGTCGTCAATGTGGACAGTGCCGCCGCCTGGTTGGAGATAGCCGGTTAATGTCTTCATCACCGTTGTCTTTCCAGCGCCGTTCGGTCCTAGCAGCCCGACAATTTCACCAGCATCAATATCAAATGAGACGTCATCCAACGCTTGAACGTCGCCATAAAATTTGGTCAGGTTCTCAACATGAATCATTGGTTGTCTCCTCTAAGCCTTTATCAACAGTTGCTTATGGCTGATAAGCGATGTATGATTATAAACTTCGTTTCAGGGTTTGGGTTAAGCGCTAAAGATAAAAAACCCACCTACTATTTAGCTGAATTTAAATGAGAGGTGAGGTATCTTGTTGTTTAGTATTCCCTCAACCTCTCACGACAACAATTAGTGTACTAGTCCGGATTGAAAACGCAAAACAGGCAATATTTAGTTATTTCAAAGAACATTATGTTTCTTTGAACACACGTGTATATTTTAAGAACGTTCAGATTAAAACACCATTAAAGCTATGTTAGAAATGTGTTAGATTTTTATAGGTACAGCGAGTCGCCTGGAAATATCCGCGTCTTCGTAATTATATCAGCAAACCATAAGCTTCTTGTGCAGCAGTTCTTATTATAACCTTCCCGGAAGCTAAGAGACGCCTTCAGCCAGACGAAACATCAAAATCATGAGATGCTTTGATTAAGAAATAGCTCTCGAAGCTTCCGGGAAGGTAATTTTCGCGCCACAATGAGAATTACTGCCTCTTATCCGGTCGGTTGCCAAAGGAGGCTATTATGATTATACTCTGGCACACTCTAAATGCTGATGTTCATGTCCAGGAGGAGAAACAACCATGGCCATCAATTACCTTAAAAATCGAGTCTGGATTTCACTTTTGGCGATATTATTATTGGGCATAGCCACTGCGGCTTGTGGGAACAGACCTACGCCCCAGCAGGCGGCCGAAGTTCCCACCGATACCCCTTTACCTTTACCAACGGCAACTCCCTTGCCAAAACCAACCGCTACGCCGCAGCCACCCCCCCCGACCGAGCCACCTCCCACGCCTGAACCAACCCTCACCCCCACGCCTACGCCTGAGCCGGTGATCGCTCTCGTGACGGCGGTTGACGGGAACGTCAATATTCGCACCGGCCCCGGGACTAATTTTGAGGCCGATGGCCTCTTAGTGGTGGGTGAGACTTTAGAAATCGTCGGGCGTAACGCCGATTCGTCATGGTGGCAGGTTTCCACCCCAGATGGTTTGCGCTGGATTGCCGCTGACGTGACAACCGCCAGCAACGTAACAGAGGCTATTCCTATCGTCGAATTGGACCCTGAAACCGCTGCCCTCGCCGCTGTTCAACCCGAACCGACCGCTACACCTGAGCCGACTGATACGCCGGAACCAACTCCTACCCCTGAACCGGCCACTTGTAAGGACATCACTGTCGTTGCCCCGGCTGAAGGGGATGTTCTCACCACTTTGGATATTGAAGTGCGCTGGCGGTGCGATGCTGAACTGCCCCCTGACCATGCTTTCGAGGTCAAGCTTTGGCTCCCCGACGAAGCCCCGGTAGGCGCTCATGACGCTGCTAATGATCGGGGAGTTATCCAGCGTGAGGGGGAGGATTACGTCCTTTTCATCCCTATCACCGGGACGGCCGGGTTTAAGGGGGTAAACAAGGATTATCTGATCGCGGTTTCGCTGGTCAGAGTCTCGCCTGAGTATGAAGATACGGGCCTGATGAGTGAGCCGGTCATGTTCCGCTATGAATAGTCCAGGTTATTGCCTATCGATTTTCTCAATTATGTAAATATGGTATACTTTTAGGTGGTTGTCACGATTCACCCCTCTGTCACGCATGCGTGAGGAGGGAAGCGACGAAGAAGCCCCAATCGCCAGCGGCTGAGACTCTTCGGCTTCGCTTCGCTCCACCTCCGAGTGACAAGGTGAAGAGTTACAGGTGGTTTTATTGATGTAGCCTGAGCCTGAAGGGGGGTTACCATATTTCTTTAATGACGCTTAGACAGAGCTATTCAAGAAACTTTTTCATTCTATTTGTGGCCCTCTTACTTGGGAGCCTGATATTAGAGCCGGCGGGTGCTCAGGCTCCTATTGGCCCAGACTGGGAGGTTTTTAGAGAGCCCGGTTTTGGCTTCCAAATCCAATATCCTAAAGAATGGTATGTCAGCTTGGTGGCGGATAATACCCAACGGGCGCATGCTTATGGTGAAGAAGTGGCTCTGCGGAGTATCGGGTTTTTTGGCCCGAATAGCCAGATCGTGTTTGTTGATGTGTGGGTCAATCGCAGCAATCTCTCCCTCTCAGAGTGGCTGGCGCGTTATCCTGCCCCAATTGCCGCAGACCCGGTGATCACGCAAACGAGTGAACTCGCCACAGTAGCCGGAAAGTTGGCCAGGCGAGAGGTCGCTGCACCCCCCGCAGACTATGAACAATCGCCTTGGCATTACCGCACTCAATTTGCTCAAGAGGACTTGATTTTTAGCCTTGAGTACGCTGCCCTTGAGCCCAACCTGGATATCTATGAACAAATGTTGGCCAGCTTTCGCTTCGAGACGCCGACCGTGCAGCGATTGGCCGCTTCGACCGTCTCGGATGCTCTGCCGCCAGCCGAGTTTGGGGTAACGACGGCGGCCTGTTGTGGCACTGTGGACCCCGAATACAACCCCTTCCCCTGCAATACGGACGGTGACTCGCAATGCCCCTTCCCCCCCTGTGGCAATTGCACCTGGTGGGTCCGCTACCGGCGCACAGGGGGGAGTGAGGCCAATCTGGTCCATTGCACCGGCGATGCGATCACCTGGCAAAGCTGTGCCAACCAATACTATCCTCACCTCATTAGCAGTGCACCTGCTGAGGAGGCGGTGGTCCTTTATCCCAATTTAGACCATCTTTCTTTCGTGGAGTCAGTGTTTGGAAGCAATTCCTACAATGCCTCCGATTTGAGCTGGGCGGCCTCCTGTCCGGCCAACTATTTCAGCAGTAGCGCGGGGGGAGGTAAGAGTTTCATCCACCATCCCGACAACGTCGTACCCAATGCACCCCCCAATGAGCCCATCCCTGAGGCGCCTTTGGATGATGACTGGCTCAATTCGCGGCAGATAACGTTGGCCTGGGAGGATGGCGGGGACCCAGATGATGGCCCCCAACCTGAACGGAGCTTTATGGCCCACGTCTGGCAGGAGGGTTGGACCAAAAACTCGAGTTGGCTGAACAAAATGGAGTGGCAGGTGGAA
>JABAHQ010017059.1_pt1 | contig 11684 bp, 12 predicted proteins | sample 7062091 | NCBI WGS metagenome assembly JABAHQ01 (sample SAMN14534359, study PRJNA622989) | marine sediment metagenome | biome: marine biome [ENVO:00000428]; feature: marine pelagic biome [ENVO:01000023]; material: deep marine sediment [ENVO:00002113] | place: India: Gulf of Kutch | collected...
GTCATTAATAAAATCGATATAGCGGTGCATATTGGTGCAGATCTGTCAGTAATGAATCAAGATGCGAAAGTAATCAGAAAAGAAAAACCGTTTGAATTTATCAACTGCAAAACTGGTGAGGGCATAGACAAGATAGCAAACCACATAATTGATGAACTACTTTTTGACAAGCCTCCACAGATTTCCAAAAATGATTGAAACGATGGAAAATCGACTAAATATTGCAAAAGGAAAGGTATTACTGGAATTTTTTAATTCAGGAAACAGAACCCAGATCAAGAATATTTTGACTACTCCCCCTTTTCTTGTTCAACGCGCCTTGTATCCAGATACAATTTATCCTGAAATGGCACATGTCTATCTTATGTCTTCATCAGGAGGAGTTCTGCAGGGAGACGAGTATGAAATTTGCATCAAGGCAGAACCAAACACTGTTTCACACGTAACAACACAAGCTGCAACAAAAATTTATTCTATGAATGGTAAGTCAGCAAAACAAAACATTACATTCTATTTACATGAAAATAGCTATTTTGAATTTTTACCATTCCAAGTAATTCCCTATGAATCATCTCGTTACTTTCAAACCACAAAAATCCATCTTGATAAGAGAGCTAACTTGTTTTATTCTGAGGTGCTTACTGCAGGCAGAATAGCATCAAATGAGAGATACAGTATGGACATATCTAGTTTTAAGATTCAAGTTCATGACTTTCTAGGTAGGATTTTATTTACTGATTTATTTCGAATTGAACCAGAAGAAAACGAATCAATAATTGAATCTGCGTTATGCAACAAGAATATTTTTGCGACAATATACCTANNGTTGGAAATAAATTTAAACTGAATAACATTGAATATTTAATTAAAGATATAATAAAAGAACAATCGTTAGTAGGATATTCTATTCTTCCTCAAGAATGCGGTTTGGTAATACGTATTCTATCAAATAATCAAGATCATGTTTTTTCAGAGATTTTTAAATTATCAAAGAAGGCAAGGCATTTGTCACTAAGACCACATGATAAATAAAACAGGAGTTGTAAAATTAAAGTAAATTAAAAAATTTTGTATCTTACAGGCAAAGAAATTTTTTTGTTTTTGCAAGATGCATTGAAATACTATATGGCAAAATATAGATAAAAGTCTTGATTGTTGTACGTTGATTGGTTAGTTATTTGATGCGTCTGGTTAGTTTGATTATACAATGAATAGAATAAATTGCTAAATACTTTGTGTGTTAATAACTAGTTGATCTTAACCTGACAAAAATAGAGCAAAAGAGAAACCGGCGGTATTTATTGGTAGTTGGTCTTGTGTCAGGCAATATTTTGGTTTTTTTAATACTTTTAATGTCACTTATCCATAATAGCTACACACAGGAGGTAATCCTTATTTCATTTGGTTCAATTTGTGTTTCAATATTCTGCATTTTTTTGTTAGCGAGAGAGCAATCTTCAAGATATAAATGGATATTTAGATNNTAGATCACTTGAAGACTGGCGATAACAGTAATCTGACTATGATTTTAAATATTTTATAGCATGATTTTCATTTATGTCGTATCCCACACCTTTCCAAAATAACTCATTTTGAATATTCAAAGCCCACAATTTGGTAAAGCCATTTTCTTGGAGTATGTTTTCTATGAATTCCAAAATTTTTACCCCATAAGATTGCCATTCTTGTGATACCTCAATTAACAATATTGTTGGTTCATATTCTCCTGTGTCAGGATTATAGTATTCTAACAGAGCTTTTCCTATCAGAGTATCATCATAGTACAAATGACAAGCCGAATAAGGAACTAGACTATTGCTGGATTTAGGAATTCCAGATCTAAATCGTATCAAAATACTCTTTTCAATTACCGTTTCCATCTCTTTATGGTATATTACGCTAATTGTATTTTCGTGATAGCCAAAATCGGTTTTCAACAGCTTTAACAAATGTTGATAAAGTAAGAACGAAATCTCGCCAACAAGCCATACATAATGAGATTCTATTGTTCCCAACATATTGTTGTCCTTGTAGATAGATGCGCTAAGAACAACACCATTAACTAGTTTTGATTTACTCTGGTATCCTTCATCTTCTAAAAATCTAACAAGAGAATTTAAAACAGAATCAGAGTAAAGGGATCTAACTGAAATTATTATTGAAATTCTAGAGTTAGTTTGCAAATCTACGTATGAAGGATATTTGTTCCAGTCTGGGCTGAGTTTAGGATCCAATGTAAAAAAATATCTAGCATATAGAATAAAACTGCTGCCTACAAGAGGTTTTTTATGACTAAGAACGCTTAATTCAGTATTATGAAATTCTGGAGATTAGTTTAGCTCACCCTGACATACTTCCACAGCTAAAGCATGTGGGCTTTCCCGCTCACATCCCGTAAGGCATTGAAAAAACGTACTATACTTAGAATGTTTATTTACCAAACCAAAATGATATTGAATAGTTGGTTGAAAAAGGATTGAAAAAAATACTGGTTCCATTAGATGGTTCTGACTATTCACTTAAAGGGCTTCAAAAGGCAATTTACCTTGCAGAATTAAGTAAAGCAAAAATAACCGTCCTTGGTGTTGTGACCGTTTATCCTACTTTGGCTGCAATGGTAGTTAACTATAGAAAATACCTTACAAAAAAATTTAAAGAATTTTTAGAATCTGCCAAATCTCAAGCTGAAAAAAAAGGAATTAACACAAACATAGAAGTTCTTCAGGGAAAAGCATCTACGGAAATTGCCAAATATGCCAAGAAGGAAAATTTTGATTTAATTGTAGTAGGTTCAAGAGGTTTGGATGGGATAAAAGGTAAGTTAGTTGGTAGCGTATCTCTGTCAGTGGTTCAAAAAGCAGATATTCCAGTCTTGGTAGTAAAATAACAGGTTTATCTATTAAAGTTGCTTTACTAGATTTTGCTCAATACATGTTAATTAATTCAAAAAAGCAAAGCTAAAAACGTTAGTGGTATTTGAAAGACCATACAATATATCAACTCCTATAATTAGGCTAGCTGTTCCGGTTACAAGTCTCAAGCCTTTCCGTATAGCTTGAGAATTCTGAATCATACTAAAAGGAAGGCTGATTGTTCCGCTAACTATAGCCATGCCAATGATTGAACCAATTCCAAATACTAAAACAAAAGATAAGATTGCTTGAATTTCATTAAGAGTAGAAACACCAATAGCAACTAAACCACCACTGCCTGCTAGGCCATGGATGCATCCAATAAGGTATGATTTGTGATTGTGAGTATGATGTCTATTATTATGATCATGAGGATGTGAATGAGCAATACCATTTTCATGGACATGAGGATGTGAATGACGTTTGTAGAATAATTTTTTGTTTATGTAAGCAGATAATCCCAGGACTATTAGCATTAAACCAACTGCAAATTCAAATCCATTAAATATTTGAGAGGGAATTTTTAACGAGAAGGCGAAGACCAAAGTACTTACAAGAATAACCATAGATGTGTGACCTAATCCCCAAAATACTCCTAATACAGAATTTTGTATGGTAGTTGTTTTTATTCTAGAGAATTGTGAAAAGATATTCTTTGTACTTTTTTTGTTTATTTTTTGTACCTGGGTTGATATAGCTGCTATATGATCTGGTTCAAATGCATGGGTTAAACCGATTGCCAGACCAGCAAAAAGTAATAACAACGGAGATCCACCATGAAGTTGTCCAAGAAACTCTTCCAGAATCATACACTCTTGCACTCACACAAGTTTAGACATGTGATTTTGGATAAGGATTGGTTGCTCTACTAAAACTTTTAGTAATTTATCGTTAAACCATACATCAAATTTTAATTTCTGCAACATTTCAGGAACTCCGATCATAACATGGTTGCTGGAAAGGATCTTTTGTGAACCCTTCTGAATTTCAATAGGGTTTTTTCCTTCCTTCAATGAATTTATGACGAATGCAGTAAGCACCAAGAGCACGTCATTTAGATTAATACGTAAGCTTCTATCTAGCATTTCTTTTACTCTTTTNNAGGATCATCACATCCTTGATACTGAAAAGTTTTAGTAAATGGCAAAGTGTCAGGTTCCCCCTGTATTGTTATTTTGATTAGCATTCAGTCTCTTTTTGGGATTTCAGCACGTGAATTACCAAAACTGTAGGTATGTCCTGTTCCTTTGTAATCATGTGGCCTCACCGGACTTCCTTCTTCTAGGCCTCTCTTTGTAAGAGACAAACCTGCCAATAATTCAACAATAAGCCTTTGGCCTAAACCAGAAGTAATCCCACCATTGTATGAGCTATTATCACTAACATCATATGCAGGAGACACTTCCACTAGATCCATTGCAAATCTATCTGGATCGAAGGATTTTGACAATAATCGTACCATTCTTATGCCCTCTCTAGAAGTAAGGCCGTTTGGTTCAGGCTCTCCAGTACCTGGCGCATATGCAGGATCAAAGGAATCAATATCCCATGTCAAATATACTGCGTCTGTTCCATCATTTGCTCTGTCTGCAATCTCTTTTGCAATATAGTCTATTCCTAATTCTTCCACATCCAGCATAGTAAACCATTGAAAGTCTTGGTCAGCCATCCACTTGTACAAATCTGGTCCAGGCCAATAACCGCGCGGTCCGACCAAAGAATAGTTCTTTCCTTTTAGGCAGCCCATTTCCATGATTCTTCGGATGTGAGCTCCATGATCATACTTGTAACCTGTTAATCCTTGTGGAGCACAATCAGCGTGTGTATCAAAGTGAATCATTCCTATGTTTTTGTACTTTTTTGCAAATGCCCTTACGTTAGCATACGTTATTGAATGATCTCCTCCCAACATAACTGGAATCCCATCTGCCTCAAGAACTTCCTTAACTTTTTGGCTCATCCTTTTATGGGATTCTATTACATCTCCTGGAGAAACTTGAACGTCACCATAATCTACTGTCCTAAAGGTTCCAAAGGGATCTGCTCCTGTTTCTATATTGAATCGTTCGTATGGAGGAGATGGTATGGTTGAAGCTGCTCGCAATGCTCTTGGACCATACCGAGCGCCAGGTCGAATCGTAGTTCCAAAATCAAATGGTTCACCAATGATGGCTACATCTGGTTTAGCTTCTTTTAGTTCTTCACGAGTTTTTATCCAAGGCAAATGCAAGAATGTATTGATACCTACAAAAGGTGCAACATCTTGACCCTTGTAATCATCACCATAGAATTCCATACCCATTTAGAATCATAGTGGTTGCGGATCGTAAGTAAATAAACATTCTAAGTAAAGTACGTTTTTTAAATTTGATTTCAAGACATAACAAACAATTACAAAAAAACCATTTTAAAAAACGATCTAATTATAAACATGATTTGCTTGNNATAAACATGATTTGCTTGATCAAAATGTGCTATTTACTAAATCAAAGAATGAATGGTATTTTATTAATTACGGCATATATTGGGAAAATTATAATGAATTCAAAAAGGCGATTTCAAATTTTGACAAAGCATTACAAATTGATTCACAAAACGTTGTTGCTCAATTTCATAAAGGGAAAGCACTTTATCAACTAAGTAGATTTGCAGAATCTGTAAGATGTTTTGATAAAGTAATTGCACTTGATCCAAGACACATAGATGCTCTTCACAACAGAGGATTATCATTAGAGAAAATGGGCAAGTATAGCGATGCAATCCACAGTTTTCAGTTGGTCTTAGAGATTGACAGCAAATACCTGGATTCAATAACTTACATGGCAGTTTGCAAAAGCAGGCTTGGAAAACATAAAGAGGCTGCAGACTTGTCAAATCAAGCCTTAAAGATTAACCCCACAAACCCCACCGCACTTTATAACAATAGTTTAATCCTAGGAAGAATGGGCAAAAAATCTGAATCGATATTTTACCTAAATAAGGGAATCGAAGAAGATCATAAAAGATCTCAAGAGTTATACGAAAAAGGGCATAAATTAACAAAGCAAAACAAACACGAGGAAGCTATACATTACTATTCCAAAGCTTTGGTTCTAAATCCAAAGAATGTCCATGCATTGGTTGCAAAAGGTTGGACATTAGACCTAGCAGGCTTTTCAACTAAAGAAGTTTTTCCATTCTTTGATAAAGCAACAGAGATAGATCCTAGGTATACGGATGCATTATTGAATAAAGGAATCATATACGACAGAATAGGGTTATTTAAAAAAGCCATCGAATGCTTTGATAAAATATTAATCAATAATCCAGAAAATGTTCGCGCTCTTTACAGCAAAGCAGTTTCATTACATTCATTGAAAAAGTATGAGTCTGCCAGATTTTTTTGTAAAAATGCTCTACGCATAGAACCAAAGAATGTAAAGGCGTTATGTAGCATGGTATGGATATTAGAACATCAAAAAAATTATGATGATGCACTTGAATATTGTGAAAAGGCATTAGACATAAATCCAAATTACGTGTATGCAATAAGCTATAAAGGAAAACTTTTGTTATCTTTGGGAAGGTACAAAGAGTCTTTAGAATATTATGAAAAAGCACTTGATCTTGAACCAAATAATCAAACTGCAATATATCATAAAAACAAAGTATTAGAAAAATTGAATGAGAGTAAAAAAACATACTTTAAGAAATTTAGAAAATGATTTGTCATAATGGATTCAAAAATTCGTAATGTACGTTTGGATCATATCAAAAAAATTTTTGTTACATAATTCTTATATCTAACAACATGATTTTGAAGTCATGGTGCAAGTTAGTACACCTGAAGAGATAGAAAGAGAATCAAAGAGAGTAATCAATTCTCTGTATGGAGATGTATCGGACTTTCGAATTAATGCATCATTTCAAATGCCAGAAAAAGGACCTAGAGAAGCATGGGATGTACAAGTAAACTTCATGTTGGACAATCTCAAGTATACAGTCGACCTAGAAATTCAAGAAAAAACAGGACATGTAACTAACGCAAGACTAATTGATACTATGATGCCTCTTTAGTTTTTTTATTTTTACTAAAGCCCTATCCTTTCCTTAATCATATTGTTAGTATCTCTCTGGCGGTTCTTACTTTCTGAAGGATTTCGTTGATATACGAGTCAGCAAATCTTTCGAATGTAGTTATTTCATGTCTATTTTTTGCATTTTTTCGGCGTCGGACATATTCTTTTTGAAGCCACTCAAAATCAGATTCTTTTAATTTTATTACATTTTTTTGGGAACCAAATTTGGATTCAAACAGATTTGCAAGGAAGTAGCTTACAAAATTTGCAAAACATTTGATATGATACTTTTTTTCATATTCTTCGGAAAATTGCTTATAGTTTTCTTCAAGCCAGTCTTTTACATCTGACCTTATGGTTAGAGTATTGTATCTACCAGATAAATCAATCATGATTTTATGAGTGTCAACGGAATAATAGCCAAGCTTTACTTCGTTCATCAATATTATCAAGGTACTGGGAAGAAACATTCCAGGATAAAACGTGTTTGTAAGGCTCTTTAGACGAGATGAAATACTAGGCTTTAGTCCGATGGTTGCATACCCTTTTCCTGGCATGATTAGTACAAAGATGTAGTTAATGTTGTTTTAAAACATTATGGGCAACAATCTATTTTTTCCTAAAATCCTTAACTATTCTAATTATTATCCAGATGGAAGCAATTACAATAGTTCCAAAGCCCACACCAGCCAGAAATAATCCATCATCTTGTTTGAGTTGAATTAAACCAAATCCTAAAAGAAGTAAAACTACTGCAAATGCAAATTGCTTATCCACAAAATTGTCAATAATTTAATGCTCTATTAAGTTTGTAAGAGGATTTGTGATTATTGACTAAGCGATCGAATTCGTTGATCGGGATTCATTTTGTCTGGTTGATTAGCAAATTTTTTGATAATAATTTTTGTGATTATTGATTTTGAGTTTAGATTTTTTTTTCAACAAATTCTGTAATTTTTGTGATGGAAATGTACTATACGTATTATTTTTTATTCGTAAAACGTAGTTTACTCAAATTTTTCAATATTTAAATAATTTTTTCCCTTGTCAATATGGATGGCCGAACTAACTGGTTTTGGGATAGCGGTTGCGGCCTTTATTGCACTTACACTTGTAGTTGGTGTGCTAACAGGAAAACTGGTCCAACAAAGTGGAAGACGATTAATCATTGCTGGAAAGAGTTTGCCGCTCGCAATGGTTGGAACAATGCTTGCGGCACAAGCGGTCGACGGAAATTCATCCTTAGGAAATGTTGCACTTGTTTTCGAGTTTGGATTTTGGGCAGGTGCTGTAATACCTCTTGGTCTTGGGATTTGTTTGCTAGTCACATCTGCTTTCTATGCGAAACCACTCAACAAAATGATGATGATTACTCTTCCAGATTTCTATTTTAGAAGATTTGGCAATGGTGCCGAAGGAATCTCAAGCGTGTTAATGATAATTAGTTTTACTGTTTTGGTTGCAGGCAACCTTGCAGCAAGTGGTTTTATTTTAGAGACTGTTTTTGGCATAAATTATTTCTGGGGTATTTTGATTTCAGCTCTGGTAGTGGTAGCTTACACTATAGCAGGTGGACTGTTTGCGTCTGCATATACTAATTTGTTCCAAGTTTATCTTGCGATAGGATCCGTGTGGGTTGGTTTTTTGTTTTTTGCAGGCGGATTCTCCGATGCGCCGTGGGATGTAATCTACAATAATGCACCTCCAGAATATTTGGATCTATCTGGATTATATGATGTTGCAAATGGTGCATTGATTAATTGGGCAGGAATACTAGCACTTGGATTGGGCGATATAGTTGCATTAGATTTTATGGAACGAATATTTTCAGCCAAGAATCCAAAAACAGCTCGGAGAGGAGCATTGATGGGAGGTGCACTAACAATGTTCACAGTGGTTCCAACTAGCATGCTTGGAATAGTAGCGCTCTATTACCTTCCTGTAGACACACCTCCAGATTTAGCTTTGCCTTTGTTAACCACAGAGCACATGCCGTTTGCAATAGGCGCAGCAATACTCATGGGTGTGATTGGCGCATCAATGTCTACGGCAAGTGGTGGTTTATTAGCCATATCAAGTGTAATATCCCGTAATCTTATCAATAGAATAATTCGTCGAAGATGGCTTGGAAAACCTGGAACTAGTGACAAGAAACTTCTGATCATAACACGCATAGTCCTCATACCAATGATGGCTGCAGGAACTGCACTTGGATATTTTATTCCAAATCCAGGAGTCTACCTGATTCTATCGTTTGACATTGTCTTTGCAGGGGCCTTTGCACCATTAACCTTTGGTCTGTTCTGGAAAAAGGCAAACATGCCAGCTGCAATTGCTTCACTTCTTGTGGGATCATTTCTTAGGCTGTACTTTTTCTTCGCCATGCCAGCAGAGTGGGCAGGGCTTGACACTATGATACCACCAGTAGTATCCTTTGCAGTATTCATAATTGTGGCGCTTGCAACTCAAAGCAAGTATCCAGGAAAAGCACGCCATGATGTTAGAGATTATGTTCCCCCAGAGGAAGACATCGTTTCAGGAGAAGATCTAAAGAATTTCAAAGAGGGGGAAATACAATAGACATGATATTAAATCAGTCAATCATGTTTGCTACAACAAACGAACAAAGCTGTGAAGAGTTTTATGGTTTGAACAACCCGAATATGCAGATAAAAATAGAAAAAGAGGCGATAACAAAATTTAAAATTTTTTCGTATGGAGTAACATAATGAAATATCCTGACTTATTTAATCCAGATCTTTCTAGAATTGGTCGTAGAGAATCCCAAATGTATAACGTAATTGCAGGAAGACTAGTTGCAGAAATGCTTAGATCTTCTTTGGGTCCTCGTGGAATGGAAAAAATATACATTGACATACTTGAAGAAGCAACAATAACCAAGTATGGTGGGGCGTTTTTAAGAAAACTTGATGTTGACCATCCTGCTGCAAAATCTGTTATCGAGGCAGTAAATACTGTCGATACTCATGTAGGAGATGGTACTATTTCGGCATCTGTTTTAATCAGTGCACTGCTAAAAAAAGCTGAGGAATTACTCAAGAGAGGAATTCCAACATCCACCATTATAAGAGGGTATGAAAAAAGCATGGAATATGCCTTAGATACACTAGATGGAATTCAGATCAAATCAGATTTCAAAGATAGAAAGTTAATGCGACAGCTTGTAGATTCTTGCTTGGAAGGAAAAGCTATTTTTGATACTTTGTCTGAGAACTCAAAAATAACAGACATATTCATTGAAGCGGTTTGTTGTATTACGGATTTTAAAAATGCCAAAATGGACGTAGATGATATAAAAATTGAAGAGAAATTTGGAAATTCAACTGATATTCAGCTCATAAAAGGCACAGTTATCGATAAATCGATTGACAATACCGCAATGCCCCATACCATCGAGAATGCCAAAATCCTTCTACTAAATGAAGAGCTTGAAACAATGAGAACTAAAACAGAATCAGAAATCGAAATATCATCACCTGGACAAATGAGTGCATTTCTCAATCAAGAAAATCATAATGTTCTTTCACTAGTAAAAAAAATTATAGATTCTGGTGTAAATGTAGTCATATCAAGAAAAGGAATTAGTGAGTTAGCTCAAGAATATCTTGCCAAGTCAGGAATCATTTCAATCCGCAGAGTAAAATATAATGATTTATGGTGGCTTGAGAAAGCTACTGGTGCAAAAACATGTAAAAATGTTGAACATATTTCAAGGGAAGAAATAGGTTTTGCAAGAAAAGTATACGAGAGAAGTGTTGGTGGTGACAAAATGATATTTGTGGAAGATAGTATAAACCCAAAATCAGTTACAATTCTTCTCAGAGCAAATTCCAAACGATATCTAGACGAATTTCATCGTACTGCCAAAAATGCAATCTTTGTTTTACGAAATTTTATTGAAAATCCATTTGTTTTGTATGGAGGAGGATCTAGTGAAGCGGTTATTGCAAACAAAATCAGAAAAAAATCCATAGGTTTAGAAGACAAAGAACAGCTTGTTGTATCTAAATTTGCTGATTCTATGGAAGAGATTCCATTGACCTTGGCTTGTAATGTCGGTATGAACCCTATTGACACCTTGCCTCAGCTTAGATCAAAGTACGTAAATCCTTCTAAGCATAGGTGGTATGGCATAAATTCCAAGACAAGAACAGTTGCAGAAATGTCTTCAACTGGAATAATTGAAACATCTGTAGTGAAGCAGCAGATCATCAGAACCGCAGTGGAAACAACCAACATGATCCTAAATGTAGATGATGTTTTCATGAAAGACCTTATTGACAATACACATTGTCATATAGATGGGACAGTTCATGCACACAAGGATCCAGGCAGAAACCATAACCATTGGGAACAAGAAGGAATAGAACAACGCCAAATGCATCATTATTACTAAAAGACGTAGAAATGGGTTGCAAGGGAATTTGTACAAAATTCAGAGTTAAAAAGCCTGTAAGACAAAGCCAGTATTTATCAGGACAGAAAAGGTGCCAAACGTGCTATCTTTTTATTAAGTACAAAGGATCTCATTGTCCCTGCTGCGGATTAAAGCTTCGTACCAAACCGAAGATTCGAAAAGAAATTCTAGTATCAAGGATCAGATAGGCAACATAGGTTCATCAATAATGGTCAAGAAAAGAAATTTGCAAATTCATTTTATGGTAAATATGATTTAATACACCCCCAAATCGAC
>JABAHQ010005934.1_pt2 | contig 11683 bp, 10 predicted proteins | sample 7062091 | NCBI WGS metagenome assembly JABAHQ01 (sample SAMN14534359, study PRJNA622989) | marine sediment metagenome | biome: marine biome [ENVO:00000428]; feature: marine pelagic biome [ENVO:01000023]; material: deep marine sediment [ENVO:00002113] | place: India: Gulf of Kutch | collected...
CTCGGCCGAGGAAGCGCTGGCTGAAATTGAGCGCGCCCCCATTGATCTCTTGGTGACGGATCTGCGCCTGCCGGCCATGTCCGGCCTGGAGCTGGTGGAACGGGCCAAGGCCCTTCACTCCCGTATGCAGACCGTATTGATCACGGGCGACCCCACGGAGAAGATACGGCAGCGGGCGGAGGAACTCGGCGTTGTCGCCTTTCTGCCGAAACCCATTGGCACCAACTACTTTCTTGAGATCGTACAGGCCGCGTTGGAGGTCGCTGAGGAACAAGAGGCGGCCGGCGACGCGCGCCGCCGTCAAGCCCTTCAGGATCACGTCTCGGAGCTGAGAAGAGAGGTCGGCGCGGACGCCGTTTTCCTTGTGGATGATGGGGGGGAGGTCCTGGTGCGGTCGGGGGATGTCGTCGGGCTGGACATTGAGGCCTGCTTGGCGCCGCTGATGAGCGCCCACAGGGCGGCCTTGACCGTCAGTCATCGCTTGGGCAGCCAGGCCCCCGCGAATTTCCATCACTTGGAGGGGGACAATCACGATTTCTACCTGNNGAGGCGGGGCGGTTGGGGTCGGTCGTACATTATGGGCGCCGATCCGCGGATTTGTTGCTTATCCATGTCACGGAGAAGGACGCTGCGGTGGCGGCGGACAAGCAGCCGGCGTCCCGAGCTCGATGGGAGGAACGTATGGCGGAGGAACCGGACAAGGAGTTGGATCCGGACGAGCTTGCCGCAGCGGCCGAAGGTGTCGACGAAGGGGGGGCAGAGGATTTCTGGGAGGAAGCGTCGGAACAATCGATGAAACCGGAAGCCGACGAGGACTCCTTGACCTATGAGCAGGCCCGGGAGCTGGGGCTGTTGGAGGACGACACCCCATAGATCTGTGAACGTCCCACGACCGATGGCGGGTCTAACCTGGACTCCAGGATTAGCGAAACCCTACGGGTCCTATGTGTTACAATGTGCGCCGCCCGCCGCAGCGGGTGGGCCCCCCGATGGGGCGTGGTGCAACGGTAGCACAACGGACTTTGGATCCGTTGATCCAGGTTCGAATCCTGGCGCCCCAGCCTACGTTACCATTCATTCAACTGCGAGTGTCGGAAGAACCTCCCTCTACCCTTTGGGTGGCAAACGAACCGCCGAGTCCTTCCCCGATCGGACAGGAGGATCGGGAGGGCCAATCGCGCCCTGCCCCACAGGATAAGGAACCCCGATGAACTGTCGTGCGTTAGTGCTGGCCGCTGGCCACGGCACTCGCATGAAATCACAGACGCCAAAGATGCTCCACCCCCTACTGGGGCGGCCCATGCTGCAGTGGGTGGTTGATGCTTGCCGGGAGGCCACTGGCGGGGCTGTCACGATTGTCGTGGGGCCGGAGGCCGCCGACATCCGTGAGGGCCTGCAAGGCGATGTGAGTTTCGTCGTCCAGGAGGAACGCCTGGGGACCGGGCACGCTGCGTTGCAGGCCGCGCAGGTGCTGGAGACGGTTGACTTGGTCCTGCTCGTCAACGGTGACCTCGCGCTGGTTCGGCCCGGCACGCTGGCCCGATTGATCGAGCGACAAAAGGAGCATGAGGGTCCGTTCACGCTGTTGGCGGCGCGCTCAAGCTCACCCCGAGGCTTTGGACGCCTGATACGGGATGAAGAGGGGCGCCCACAACGAATTCAAGAAGCGGCCCATGCCTCCCCGGAGGAATTGGCCCTCAAGGAGCTCAATGTGGGCGCCTATTGCTTCCGAGGTGAGTGGCTCTGGGAGAACCTGCCGAGGCTGGATCTCTCCCCAAAGGGCGAGTACTACCTTACGGACCTGGTCGCTCTGGCCGCCGACGGGGGCGAAGTCGTGGCGACGGTGGAAGTGGACGACATGAGCGAGACGGTCGGCATCAACAATCGGGTGCATCTGGCGGAGGCGGAATCGACGCTGCGGGATCGGATCAACCGCCGATGGATGCTGGCGGGCATTACGATGCAGGATCCCGTGACAACTTATATAGCCGCCGAGGTCGAGCTGGCCCAAGATGTCGTTCTGCTGGCGAACACACATTTGGAGGGCGACACATGGATTGGCCCGGGGACCATAGTTGGGCCGAACAGCGTTGTCCGCGACTCTTCGATCGGTGCGCGCTGTGAAATCCAGGCCTCTGTGGTGGAAGGCGCGGTGCTCGGGGATGAGGTTGATGTCGGTCCCTTCAGTCATCTGCGGAGCGGCGCGCGCTTGGAGAATGGAGTGCACGTTGGTAACTACGGGGAAGTCAAGAACAGCCACTTGGGAGCGGGAGTGAAGATGGGCCACTTCTCCTATCTGGGAGATGCGACCGTGGGCGAGGGCACCAATATCGGGGCCGGGACCATTACGTGCAACTACGATGGAAAGCAGAAGCATCAGACGGAAATCGGGGCGCGGGCGTTCATCGGCAGTGACACGATGCTCGTCGCGCCGGTAAAGATTGGCCGTGGGGCCCGAACCGGTGCTGGGGCGGTTGTCACGAAGGATGTGCCAGATGGCAGCGTCGCCGTTGGCGTGCCGGCGCGTGTCATCCGCAAGCTAGCGGACAATCATGAGTAGTGTTGTCGGTCTGGCCTTCTTTCTAACGCTCGTGATCACCAACGGTCTCCTTGGCGCGGCGGGCAGCGCCTTGAAAAACAGCCACCCCGCCCGCCTGCGGCAGATGGAGGAAGCCGGCATCCGAGGTGCAGGCCGGGCGGCGCATGTCGCCTCCCGGGCGACCCGCTTGATCGTGTCGTTGCGGGTCGGGCACGGCGCCCTGCGCCTGGTTGCCTTTGCCGTCGCCCTCATGAGCTTCGGGCCATTGGCGCTGCAGTCCGACCTCACGGCCGCATTGGCGCTGGTCGTCTTGATTGCAACTGCCTGGTTGATCATCAGCTCCGTCGAGTTTGTGCTGGAAAACCTCGCCCTCCGCGCGCCCGTGACTTGGGCACTGCGTCTGGCGCCGCTGGCGGCCGTCATCGAGGTGTTGCTCTCCCCCATCATCTGGCTTGTCCTGCGCCTGGGTCGCAAGATCGCGCGCTCGCCAATTGGCCGCCAGTATCCCTTGGTGACCGAGGAAGAGATCATGACCCTGGTCAACGCCGGTGAAGAGGGGGGCGTCATCCAGGATGATGAGAAGCGGATGATCTATTCGATTCTGCAACTGGCCGACACCCTCGCGCGCGAGGTGATGGTACCGCGCATCGACGTGCTGGCGTTCGAAGACGACACAGATTTGGTCGAGGCGACCAGGACGCTTCTGCGCACCGGCTATTCGCGCGCACCGGTCTTCATCGATACCATCGACAACGTCGTCGGCTTGATCTATGTGAAGGATCTCTTGGCCGCGTGGAACGAAGGGGTTGCCGACCAAACGGTGGCCGATCTGGCCCGCGATGCGTACTTCGTTCCGGAGGCTAAAAGAGTCGATGAACTGCTGACCGAGATGCAAGCCAAGCGGATCCAAATGGCCATCGTCGTGGATGAATACGGGGGGACTGCCGGGCTCGTCACCTTTGAGGACATCGTCGAAGAGATCGTGGGCGAGGTGAGGGACGAGTACGACGTTGCGGAGGAGCTCCCCTTCCAGCAAGTGGAAGAGGACGAGTACATCTTTAACGGTGGAATCGATCTGGATGATGTCAATCAGCTTGTGGGGGCGGAGCTGCCCAAGGACACAAGCGAAACCCTCGGGGGGTTCATCTACAGTCACTTGGGGCGAGTCCCGATGCCGGGTGAACAGGTCAACGCAGGCGGTTTGGAGCTGGTTGTTGAACAGGTCGTCGGAAGACGCATTCGCAAGGTCCGGGCGACGTTGGTGGAGCCACCGGCCGAAAAGGAAGCCGAGATCATTCCCGATGCGAATCAGCGCAGAACAGAAAGCTGACCTGATCCAGCGCGGCTTGGAAGCCCGCGCCGGATCCTACGCGCCCTACTCCCAGTATTCCGTCGGCGCGGCTCTCCTGACCCGGGGAGGGGGAATCTTCACGGGGGCCAATGTGGAGAACGCTGCCTATCCTTTGAGCATGTGTGCCGAACGGATCGCGCTGTTCAAGGCAGTCACGGCAGGGGAGCGGGAGCCGGTCGCGGTCAGCGTGGTCACGGACAATGGCGGATCGCCGTGCGGTGCCTGTCGCCAGGTCTTTTCGGAGTTCGGCTTGGACACCCTTGTGATCATGGTCGACGGCGAAGGCACCGTCGTGCGCGAAATGACCGTGGCCGAGCTCATTCCAGCGGTCTTCGGGCCGGACGATTTGACCTGATTCCCTCGGGGCGTAAGTCCGCCAATCCCTTTCTCTTGACTAAACGAGCTGCCCGGGCGCCGCTGGTATAATCGCCGCATGACGCGGCGAACCAGAGTGTACCGCACAGAAGCGGTCGTGCTCCGCCGGATGGACCTTGGCGAGGCCGACCGCTTGTTGACCCTTTTCACCCCCGATGAAGGGAAGGTAAAGGCCATCGCCAAGGGGGTCCGCCGGCCCGGCTCACGCAAGTCAGGCCATTTGGAGCCGTTCACCCGGGTCCGGCTGATGCTCGCCCGGGGGCGGGAACTCGACATCATCACCCAGGCGGAGGCGGTGGATCTGCATCCCGAACTGCAATCCGATTTGGAGCGGTTGGGGGCGGCCTCCTACATCGTGGAGTTGATTGACCGTTTCACGGTGCAGGAGATCGGGACGAGCGCCCTCTACGACCTGCTTATCGGGGCCTTAGCTCAGTTGGCGCAGGGGGCCGAGCCAGCCCCGTTCTGCCGCTACTACGAACTGCGGATGCTCGATCTCGTCGGGTTCCGGCCCGAGCTGAGCCGCTGTGTTGGTTGCGGTGTTGACGTGCAGCCGGAGTCCCAGTACTTCTCCTTCTCGCAAGGTGGTGTGCTCTGCCCCCGCTGCGGGGCGCGAGACGAGTCTCGGGAGCGTATATCCTTGCCGGCCCTGAAGGTCCTGCGCCACTACCAGCGCAGCAGGTATGACGTCGCCATGGCACCGCAGGTGAGCGAAAGCGTCCAGCACGAGTTGGAAGCCCTGATGGAGGGGTACCTAACGTATCTACTGGAGCGCAAGCTGAAGACCCCTGAGTTCGTCCGCCGCGTGCGCAGCCTGCGTCCAGGCGTCGTACCATCTGATTCGACTCCGTGAGCCCCCGGCGAAGGATCTGTCTTGCCATCATCGCCTGATCACTCGCTCCAATCCGTCATTCTGAAGCTTCAGAGGTTCTGGGCCGACCAGGGCTGTCTGATCTGGCAGCCATACCACACGGAGGTTGGCGCCGGGACGATGAACCCTGCCACCCTGTTGCGAGTGCTGGGGCCAGAGCCGTGGTGGGTGGCCTATGTCGAACCATCCTTCCGCCCGGCTGATGGCCGCTACGGCGAAAACCCCAACCGTTGGCAGCACTACTATCAGTTCCAGGTGATCCTAAAGCCGGATCCGGGCAATCCGCAGGAGCGCTACCTGGAGTCCTTGATAGCGCTGGGGATCGACCCCGAGCGGCATGACATCCGCTTCGTAGAGGACAACTGGGAAGCCCCGACGGTTGGGGCTTGGGGCTTGGGATGGGAGGTCTGGCTCGACGGGCAGGAGATCACCCAGTACACGTACTTTCAACAAGCAGGGGGGCGAACGTTGGACCCGGTGGCTGTCGAGATCACGTATGGGCTCGAACGGATCCTGCTCGCCTTGCAGGGTGTGGAGACGTTCCCCGATCTGCAATGGGACGGACATCTGACCTACGGGGAGATCATGCTGCGGCCGGAGATCGAGTACTGCACATACAACTTCGGAACGGCCGATGTCGAACGACTGAGGGGTCTGTACGAGGCCTATGAGGCGGAGGCGAAACGGGCCGTCCAACAGAAGTTGGTCCAACCGGCCTATGATTACGTCTTGAAGTGTTCCCACACCTTCAATCTGCTGGACGCTCGGGGAGCGGTCGGAGTGACCGAGCGGGCCGCCCTCTTCGCGCGGATGCGCGAGCTGGCCGAACGCGTGGCCATCGCGTATGAGCAACAGCGGATGGAGGCTGGCCACCCCATGATGGGTCGGTGGGACATCCCGCTGCCGGAGGTGGGTGAAACGAAGGCCGGCTTGGCGCCGACATCTCCGGCGCCATTCCTGCTGGAGATTGGCGTGGAAGAGCTCCCCCCGGCGGATCTGGACGGCGCTCTCGAGCAGTTGCGCGCGGCCGTGCCGACGACTTTGGCAGCGAAGCACCTAGCCCATGGCGAGGTCTCCGTTCTGGGCACCCCCAGGAGGTTGGTGGTCATTGTCTCCGATTTGGTGCCGCGGCAAGCCGACCGGGTGTCGAAGGTCAAAGGGCCGCCCGCCGAACGGGCCTTCGACGAGCAGGGCAAGCCGACGAAGGCGGCAGAGGGTTTTGCCCGGAGCAAAGGTGTGGATGTCGAGGAGTTGCAGGTTGAGGACCTCGACGGTGGCCGCTATGTGGTTGTTGAGGCTCGGGAGGCCGGCCGGTCCGCACTCGATGTTCTCTGCGAGGTGTTGCCGCAGGTGATTGAGAACTTGAGCTTTGGGCGCACGATGCGCTGGAATGCGTCGGGTGTCGCCTTCTCTCGGCCGATTCGCTGGATGGTGGCATTGCACGGTAGCCAGGTAATCCCCTTTGAGTTCGCAGGGCTGGTTGGGGGCAGGCTGAGTCGGGGCATGCGCTTCGAGGAGCCCACGGCCTTCGATGTGCAGGACTTGGCGGCCTATCAACAGGCGATGGCGGAGCGGGGGATATTGATTGATCCTACTGCCCGCCGTGAGCAAATCGAGAAGCAGGTTCAATCCCTTGCTCATGACGTCGACGGGGAGCCGGTGGACGAGGAGCAGTTGCTGGCCGAGGTCACCAACTTGGTGGAGAAGCCGACCGCTTTTCTCGGTTCGTTTGATGAGGCCTATTTGGATCTCCCCCGCCCGGTCTTGGTCTCCGTCATGCGCAAGCATCAACGGTACTTCGGCGTGGAGCGGAACGGCCGCCTCCTGCCCTATTTCATCGGCGTGCGCAATGGCGGGGAACAGCATCTGGCCACCGTGGCTGAGGGGAACGAGCATGTGGTCGGAGCCCGCTTCGCCGACGCCGCCTTCTTCGTCGAGCGGGATCTTCAGCGGCCGCTGGAGGAATACCTGCCGCAGCTGGAGACGAGGACCTTCGAAACCAGTCTGGGCTCGCTGCGGGACAAAGTCAGCAGAGTCGAGGCGCTGACCCAGCAGCTTGCCGAGCGGTTTTCTCTGCCGGAGGCGGAGGCGGCCACTGCGCAGCGGGCCGCCCACCTTTCAAAGGCCGATGTGGCGACGGAGATGGTCGTCGAAATGACCTCCCTTCAAGGGCAGATGGGGCGAATCTACGCCTCCAGAGCCGGAGAAAATGAGGAGGTTGCCCTGGCCATCGCCGAGCATTATCTTCCCCGTTATTCGGGGGATGACGTTCCTGGATCCCGTCCGGGATTGGTGGTTGGATTGGCCGATCGTCTCGACTCTCTAATGGGGCTCTTTGCGGCTGGCATGGAACCCTCCGGTGCCGGCGATCCCTTTGCCCTCCGGCGGACAGCGCTCGGGTTGATCGAACTGCTGGTGAGCTATGAGCAGGAGTTTGATTTGCGCTGGGCATTGGATCAGGCAGCCGACGGGTTGCCTATCAAGGTGACCGCGGAGCACAAAACGGACTGTCTCGACTTCATCCGGGGCCGGCAGCAGAATCTGATGCTGGCGGAGGGGCATCGTCATGACGCCGTAGTGGCAGTGCTTGCAGAGCAAGGGCACAATCCGGCGCTGGCGGCGCGTGGTGTATCGGAGTTGGAAGAATGGATGGCCAAGCCAGATTGGGAGGAGCTGCTCGACAACTACGCCCGCTGTGTGCGCATCACCAGGGACATGGACGAGCGTCACCAACTCCAGCAGGGGCGCCTGAAAGAAGAGGCCTCCAAGAATCTCTACGAATCGCTGAGAACTGCCCAAGAGGTGGACCGCAGGCCGGGTTCCGTTGAGGACTTCCTGAGCGCGTTCCAGCCCATGGTGCCGGCGATCCGGCGGTTTTTTGATGAAGTGTTGGTCATGGCGGAAGAGGAGGAGCTCCGAAGAAATCGGCTCGCTTTGCTGCAGGAGGTGGCAGGTTTGGCCGAAGGGGTGGTGGATCTGACCCTGGTGGAAGGGTTCTAAGAGGGGCCGATGGCATCAAGTTTGCATCATGAGCAGGGCGGAAGCTATAATCGCCCGCTCGCAAGGTCAAGCGGCGGCACCGTTGCCTGCGGGGCGCGAACCCCTTCTTCGAGCATGACATTGAACAGCGCGCTGACGGCGGCGGGGGACGTCGTGAGTGTCATGCATGCTAGGCGGGAGAACATCGCGCCATGAGTGTCGTTGATGAGATCAAGGATCGTGCCGACATCGTTGAGGTGATCGGTGAGACCGTCGATCTGAAGAAGTCGGGCAAGAACTATACGGGCTTTTGTCCCTTCCATCCCAACACGCGCACGCCAGCCTTCGTGGTCTTCCCTGACACGGGCACTTGGCGGTGCTTTGGCGCGTGCAATGAAGGGGGGGATGTCTTCAGCTTCCTGATGAAGCAGGAGGGCTTCGACTTCCGACAAGCTTTGGAGGTCTTGGCCGCCCGCACAGGGGTTGAACTGCGGCCGCGAACGCCGGAGGAAGAGGCGCGAGCCGAAGAAAACGAACACCTGCGGGAGCTGCTGGAGAGCGCGGTGACCTTCTTCCGCCATCAACTGCTCAAAACGCCCGCGGGCCAAGAGGTGCTCGCCTACTTGCGCAATCGAGGCCTTACTGACGAGATTATCGAGGCGTTTGAGCTTGGCTACGCGCCGAATTCATGGGAGGCGACGCTCGAATACCTGAGGGAAAAGGGCGACGACGACGAGCTGTTGGACGCCGGTTTAGTTTCCGAGCGAGATTCCGGGGGGGTTTACGATCGATTTCGCCATCGGGTCATGATCCCAATCCGGGATCATCGCGGCCGGATGGCGGGCTTCGGCGCGAGGGTCGTGGATCCGGACGACGTTCCCAAGTATCTGAATTCCCCTCAGACGCCTCTTTTTGACAAAGGCCGTCTATTGTATGGCTTGCACAAATCCCGCAAAGCGATCCGGACGGAGGACCAGGCGGTCGTCGTAGAAGGGTATATGGACGTCATCGGCCTACACCAGGCCGGCTTCAAAAACGCGGTGTCGCCGATGGGCACGGCGCTCTCCGAGCCCCAGCTTCGTCTGCTGAAGCGGTTCAGCCGCAAGATTGTACTTGCCTTGGATGCGGACGCGGCAGGGGAGCAAGCGACCCTGCGCGGTTTGGAGGTAGCGCGCGAGGCGATGGATCGGTCCCCCGACCCCGTGTTTGCCGCTCGTGGCCTTGTGCGCTATGAGGGCCGGCTCGACGCCGAGTTGCGGATCGTGACGTTGCCGGAGGGGTTGGATCCGGATGAGGTCGTGGTGCAGCATGCAGACGCCTGGTCCCAGCTGATCGCCGGGGCCCAAACCGTTGTTGATTACGTGACGGACATCCTGAGCGCAGAGAAGGACCTCGACGATGCCAAGGTCAAGGNNACTGCCTCTGATTGAGGACGTGTCCGATCCGGTGGAGCGGGAAGCGTACCGTCAGAAACTGGCCCGGCGCCTGAAGGTCGACGAACGCGCGCTGCTCGAATACGGTCGCCCGAGGCGCGGGGGCCGTAGGGGCAGAGCGCGGGGCGGAGGTGCGGCGAGGCCGATGTCTTCGACGCGGCTCGGTTCAGGCGATCCGCTCGAGCGGTTCTGTCTGGGGACGCTTCTGCGCCGGCCAGAGATGCTTTACCAGGTCGATCGGGATTTGCAGTCCATCGGTCTCGAGCGCATCTCGGCGGAGGATTTCACCGGCTCAGATCGAAGGGTCGTGTTCCAAGCAATTCGTACGGCGTTGGACCAACACGACTTAGAACCTTCAGAGCACTGGAGGCAGGAACTGGACGATACTTTGGTGGACTTTGCCCACGGCCTGATGGAAAGGGTGTCGGACCTCGATCTGAGCAGACCGAAGGTGCTCGACGAGATCTCAGCCGCCTTCCTACGCCTGCGCAAACGGACACTCACCTTGCGATCGAGCCAGGTCCAATTCCAGCAGATGACTGTTCAAGATTTGACAGAGGCCGAAACTGAAGACGCACCAGAGGCGGATGTAGAGCGAATGAAGGAAGAGGTAAAGCGCTTGGCTGTACAGCGTGCCCGACTGGAGCGCGCGCTCTCTGTTCGGGGACCTGTCTCTGCGACTGTAGCCACTGGCGACCGGTAGGACGGCATGACGGACCGTACTGAGGACGCGATGGATCCGGAAGAGGAGATCCACGCCGAAGAAGAGGAGGAGCAGGAAGAGGATCTCGAAGAAACTTTCGAGGCTCTCTACCTGGGAGACGCGGATGAGTCCGATTCGGACTCCGTCAGCTCTGAGAATGACGATGAGGAAGAGGAGCTGACGGGGACCGACCTCGCGACGGCCTTCTCACAGACGAGCGATCCGGTCCGACTCTATTTGAAGGAAATTGGGCGGGTGGATCTGCTCGATACGCATCATGAGCTGTGGCTAAGCGCCCGCATGGAGGCCTACGAGCGCATGGCGGTGCTACGGGCCGGCCGCGCCGCCAAGAACTCCCGCAAACATCCTGCGATCGGCGTTCAGATTGAGGTGTTCAAGGACCTCCGCACCGCCTGGAAGCGGGTCGCAGAGGATGCCAAGCGGCTCGGTCAAGACAAACCGGACTATCGGCTGATCTTGGAGGAAGCCCGACAGCTCCGACGCGTGTGGGCGATTGACACGCCTTCTTACCTACGGGCGTGGCTCGACACCGGCATGTGGGGTTCCGATCCGGCCTGGGAGGAGCTGGCCCACCACGCGCTTGAACTGTTTGTGGATTTCTATTTGATCATCCCACCCATCCAGAAGAAGCTGTCTGAACGCATCGCGGAGGACAAAGGGCTGCCCTCGATGCGCACCTTCAGGCGTTGGCTGCCGGAGGTGGACGAGCTCGAAGCCGACGCTCGCCAGGTCAAGCTACTGGCCGAGGAAGCGCAGGCAGACTTGATCCGAGCCAACTTGCGGCTTGTCGTAAGTGTAGCCAAGCGATATATGGGTCGCGGGATTGCCTTCCAGGACTTGATCCAGGAGGGGAACATCGGTCTGCTGCGCGCAGTCGAGAAGTTCGACGCGGCCAAGGGCTATAAGTTCAGCACCTACGCGACGTGGTGGATCCGGCAGGCCATCAGCCGGGCGATCGCCGATCAGGCGAGGACCATCCGAATTCCGGTTCATATGTTCGAAACCATCAACCGTCTCATGCGGGCCCAGCGCCGCTTGGTGCAGGAACTCGGGCGCGAACCCACCTCCAAGGAGATCGCCTTGGAGATGGATCTCCTCGAAGCGGAGGTCAAAATGGCGATCCGGCGGGCGCTGGACGCAGAGGAGCCTCTGGATTCGGCCTTGGACCGCAAGTGGAAACGGGCTGCGGCCAAAGTCCGGAGCATCATGCGCATCGCGCAGGAGCCCATGTCTTTGGAGACGCCCATCGGCTCGGAGGATTCGAGTCAGCTTGGGGACTTCATCGAAGATGAAAGCATGCCCGAGCCGGTGGACGCCGCCGCCAAGGAACTCTTGAAGGACCAGGTCGAGACGGCATTGTCGGTGCTGAGTGAGCGCGAACGACAGGTCTTGGAGATGCGCTTTGGTTTAA
>JABAHQ010043238.1_pt1 | contig 11682 bp, 12 predicted proteins | sample 7062091 | NCBI WGS metagenome assembly JABAHQ01 (sample SAMN14534359, study PRJNA622989) | marine sediment metagenome | biome: marine biome [ENVO:00000428]; feature: marine pelagic biome [ENVO:01000023]; material: deep marine sediment [ENVO:00002113] | place: India: Gulf of Kutch | collected...
ACTCCTCCAAATACCTGACCAACACCCTGGCCCGGGACGACATGTGGCAGGACTCGTATTTCACGCACAATGCCAACCTCACGTTGCGTTCGGTGGACGAGGCCTGGGAAGTGTCGCTGATCGGCAAGAACCTGGGTAACGAGCTGGTGGCGGCCAACTGCGTCAATGCCAACTTCGCCAACGCCAACTTCTTTTCCGGTGTGACCACAGGCACTAACGAACGGGGCTTTGCGGGTGTGGAGGAATTGACCTGCGATATCAACAACAGGCGCTCTATCTGGCTGCGGGTATCCCTGAGGTTGGCCGAACTGTTTAATTAATCGGGACTTTTTCCGGAATGAACGGATCGAGGCGGGCATGGGCCCGCCTCGATTCGTTTTGCGGGGGAATAACCCCGGAGTGCTTGGCTACAGGGCGATGGATGCGGCCCCGGTATCGCCCGGATTCTTTGTTCAGAAGTGAGTGCGGCGGTTCAAGGTCGCATCACATGGCCGCCGTCCACATTCAGTATCTGCCCGGTTATCCAGCCGGCGTCGTCGGAGAGCAGAAACAGAACGGCTTTCGCCATATCCATGGGTTTGCCCAACCGGGGCAGTGGCAGGCTCTGGCGTATCTGTTCCACATAGGCGCTGGCATTTTGGCGCAGTGCCTCCGTGTCCGTGGGCCCCGGGGCGATGGCGTTGACCCGGATATTCTGCGAACCCAGCTCCCGGGCAAGCGACTGGGTAATGCCGTTGACGGCCAGTTTGGCCACACCGTAATAACCCGCTGCCAGCCAGGCGGCCGTCGATGACTGATTGACGATGGCGCCGCCGCCCTTCTCCAGCATGGCGGGTACCGCTGCGCGGGCCATGATCAGACANNGATTCAGGTATTCCATGTCCACGGTGAGGTAGCTCTCGGATCGCATCCCGCCGAATATGGCCGCGTTATTCACCAGGTAATCGATGCCGCCGAACGCCTCGATGGCAGCGTTCACGCAGCCTTTCGCCGACGCCGATTCTTCGCTGGCCACATCGGTTTTCGTGAAAATGGCTTTGCCGCCCTGCCGGTTAATGTCCTCGGCGACCCGTGTCCCTGCATCCGCATTGATTTCCGCGACGACCACGTTCATACCGTTTTCGGCACAGGTGCGTGCGTACCCCTCACCGATGCCCCCGCCGGCACCGGTAACGATGACTGTCTTTCCTTCGAAATTCATGGCAGTACCTTTTGGTGAATGCGTTATTGGTTCCAGGGTCGAGGCGAGTTGCGGGATCCCGGTCCCGCTGTTGATGCTGCGTCTCGACAGGATAGATAGTGCATGCTATCTTAAGGATAGTAAATACTATCGATAGTGTTCCCCGCAAATCCCGGCGAAAGGCCGGCAGGACCGCAAGACAGGGAGACCATGCAGAAACAGCAGGCATCAAAATCGGCGAAGGGGAATTCGCCGACAAGAAAACGTCGCTCCCCGGAGGAGATACGCCAGCGTGTGGCCGAAGCGGCCCGGGAGGAGTTCTCCCGCAACGGATTCACGGGCGCGACCACGGCGGCCATCGCCCGTCGGGCGGAAGTCACCGAGGCGCAGCTTTTTCGTTACTACGAATCCAAGGGGGCCTTGTTCCGGGAGGCGGTTTTCGAGTGGCTGGATCGCCACCTCTCGCAGTTCAACGTCCGGCACAACGCGCAGCCCGCCGACGGGCGCAATATCCGGGACCAGGCTCGACTCTACATCTCGGAACTGCAGTCATTTATCGAACAGCACTCGCGGCTGTTTCTGTCGCTGGTGGTGGCGGAAGCCTATGCCCCGGAGGACATTGCCGGAGTGGGGGAAGTGGACAGCCTCCACGCCTATTTCGAGCGCGGGGCCGCCACCATGACCGAAAGGCTCCAGGGGCGCCCCAGAGTGGACCCCAAACTGATGGTGAGGGTGTCCTTTGCCGCCGTGCTGGCCAATGTGATTTTCAAGGACTGGATATTCCCCCGGGGCCTGGCGAGCGATAAAGAGATCGACGATGCCATCGTGGATTTCGTGATCGAGGGCATCAACGCCAACGAGGATCCGGGGCTGGCGGAAGCCGATGACGAAAAGGGGGATAGTGATGAGCGATAACAACCACGAACTGGCAAAACGGTTTTTTACGGCCATCGGCTCCGGGGATGTACCGGATGAGCTTTTTACAGAAGATCTACAGGCCTGGTTGCTGTCCAGCGGTTCCACCGACAGGGAGCGGTTCATCGGTGGCATCGAGATGCTGGCGGCGGCCGTGGACGGGGAGCTGATCTACGACATCCGCTCCCTGACGGCGGAAGAGGATCGGGTCGCGGCCGAGGTTACTTCGGACTGGCGCCTGATCAACGGTCAGCGGGCGCAGAACCACCACGTTTTCCTGTTCCGGATCCGGGACGGGAAGATCGCCGCCGTGGCCGAATACATGGACCCCTCTGTGCCGCGGGAAATCATCGGCCCCTTGCTGCAACAGATGATGGAGCAGGGCAATCAATAGGCACAGCGATCCCGGTGATCCGGGTGGGCGTGAATTGATAAAGGAGTCTGAAAGTGAGCAGCGGTGATTCCGGCGGCCCCTCCGTGGTTATTGTCGGCAGCGGTCACGGCATCCGGGTGCACCTGCCGGCCCTGCGTGAAAACGGCTTCCAGGTGGTCGCCCTGGTGGGCAACGACCCGGAGCGGACCCGCCGCCGGGCGGCTAAAAGCGATATTCCCGGGGCCTTTACCGATCTCCGGGAGGCCCTCGAGCAGACCGGCGCCGAGGCGGTTACGGTGGCCTCGCCGTCGCCCACACACCACGGGATGGTGATGACCGCGCTGGCGCAGGGCTGCCATGTGATGTGCGAAAAACCCTTCGCCAGTAACGCCCATCAGGCCCGGGAGATGGTGAGGGCCGCGGAGCGCGCGGGCGTGGTCCATATGCTGGGCAACCAGATGCGCTCACTGCCCCATCGCATTGTCGCCGGACGGGCCATTGCCGATGGGCTGATCGGCGAACCGCGCTACCTGACCTTCGTCCAGCATATCGGTCTGTTGGCGGACACTTCCCAGAGGTGGCCGGACTGGTGGTTCAGCAAGGCCGCGGGGGGCGGCTGGCTGGGCGCCACCGGTTCCCACATGATCGATCATGTGCGCAGCTGGCTCGGGGATTTTGCCTCCCTGAGCGCCGCGTTGCCGGTGGTGGCGGACCGGGATCGGGACGTGGCCGAGGATACCTACAATATCCGCTTCCGGCTGCACAACGGTGTGGAGGGCACCATCACCCAGTGCGGCGCGGCCTGGGGGCCGCAGGTCCACATGAACCGGGTGGTGGGCAGCCACGGCACCATCTGGCTGGAGGACGAACGCGCCTGGATTGCCGACCCTGACGGCACCCGGGAGTTGCCCATCCCGCCGGACCTGGCGCTGACCAAAATGGAGCCCAGCGACGATCCGCGCAAGAAATACCTGCACGTGGAGTTGCCCCCATCGCTGAAGCTGTTCGAAACCTTCCGCACGGCCATCGAGGGCAAAACCGGCACCGCCCCCTTTGCCGATTTCCGGGATGGCCTCGCGGCCATGCAGGTAATCGATGCCGCCAGAGCGTCGGCAGCCGATAGCGGCTCCCTGACGCTGGTGGGGGAGGGGGTATGAACTTTTCCTGAGGCCCACGGACCAAGATTCAGAGGCGACAAACCTGATGAACCGGGCTGTTGCCCGCTGGCCCGGCCGCTATTCCGTCATCATCGCCCGCCAGGCGAATAACGATAAACCGATCCTGAACAGAAGGAGACAACGATGGCAAGCAACATGAACGAGATGGTGATCATCAGTGTGGATGATCACGTCTGCGAACCCCCGGACCTGTGGGAAAAGCACACCCCGGGCGCGGCCCGGGAAACCATGCCCCGATTCCTCACCGACGAGCACGGCAAGAATTACTGGTCCTATATGGGCAAGAACTACCCCTCCGTCGGCCTGAATGCCGTGGTGGGGCGCCCCTTCGAGGAGTTCGGCATGGAGCCGTCATCCATCGAACAATTGCGCAAGGGCTGTTACGACGTTCACGCCCGCATCGACGATATGGACGTCAACGGCATCGCCGCCTCCCTGAACTTCGGCAACTCCATCGCCTTCAACGCCAGAAGCTTTCACGGCGCGCCCGACAAGGAGCACGCCAAAATCCATGTCAGCGCTTATAACGACTGGCAGATCGACGAATGGTGCGCGGCCTATCCGGGGCGCTTTATCCCTCTGGCGATTCTGCCCACCTGGGACATGGACGCCACGGTGGCGGAAATCGAACGGGTGGCGAACAAGGGCTGCAGGGCCGTCTCCATTACCGAGAATCCCACGGTGGTGGATCTGCCCAGTATTCACAACGATTACTGGCAGCCGTTCTGGAAGGCGATCAACGACAACGACATGACCATCTGCCTGCATATCGGCTCGGGCAACCCGCAACCCCATGCTTCCATGGAAAGCCCCATCGAGGCCTGGATCTCCACCATGCCCATGTCCATCGCCCTGGGGGCGGCCGACTGGCTGCAATTGCAGGCGCTTCAGGATTACCCGGACATGCGCATCGCGTTGTCCGAGGGCAGTATCGGTTGGGTGCCGTACTTTCTGGAGCGGTGCGATTTCTCCAACGAACGTCACAAGGTCTGGACCCACTCGGTTTTCCAGAACAGCAAGCCCAGCGAGACCTTCAAACGCCATTTCCTGAACTGTTTTATCGACGACGCCTTCGGCCTCAAGAACCTGGCGGACATCGGCGAGGACATGGTGGCCTACGAGTGCGACTATCCCCATTCCGATACCCTCTGGCCCCGGGTGCCGGAACGCCTCTGGGATACCGTCAGCATCCTTACCGAGGAGCAGATCGACAAGGTCACCCACAGAAACGCCATGCGTTTCTTTCGCTTCGATCCGTTCGAGCATTTCGCCCGCGAGGAACTGACGGTCGGAGCCCTGCGCGCGCGGGCCGCGGAAAAACAGGTGGACACCACGCCGGTCTCCCACCCGGGCAGCCGGCCGGTGGAGGCGGACGAAACCCGACCGGTGACATCCGGCGACATGATGAAGATGTTCGCATCCCATCAGGAGCGGTTGGCCGATCGGGAAACCGGTTGATCCCCGTGCGTGCCTCCGGTACTGGGAGGCTCCGTAACCCGGATTCGCACCGGATTGCGGAGCCGTTATCCCCGGATGCACCTGCGGTGACTACCCCTGGGTGGATTCGTCGATAATCTCCACGCCCCGGCGTGCGAGGGCCGGGGCGAGTTCCGCCACTTCGGCGGCATTGTCGGAAGCGGCGTTGCCTCCGGCGGCGCGAGCGGCGATGCCCTCGAAGATCACCGCGAACCGGAACAGGGAGAAGGCGAAATGGAACGGCTGTACTTCCGGTTTGCCGCCCGGACCCCGGCCGGTAAGCCGGTTGTAGTACGCCAGGTATTCACTCTCCTGTGGAATACCCAGTTCGGCCAGGTTCAGTCCCATCATGCCCCCGTACTCCGAGGGTAGCGTGCGGTAGGCCATGCAGTTGAACGCCACATCCGCAAGGGGGTGGCCGATGGTGGACAGCTCCCAGTCCAGTACAGCGATGACGCGGGGCTCTGTGGGGTGGAACATCAGGTTCCCCATCCTGAAATCGCCGTGGCAGATGGTGCTTTCGTCGTCATCCGGAATGTTCTCCGGTAGCCATTCGATCAGCTGATCGATCCAGGGATTTTCCCGGGTCTTGCTCTGACTCCACTGCTTGCTCCAGCGCCGGATCTGACGGGTGAAGTAGTCTCCGGGCTTGCCGAATCCTTCCAGGCCCACGGCCCGCCAGTCCACCTGATGGACAGCGGCCATGGTTTCCGCCATGGAGAAGTACATTTCGCGTCGCTGTTCCGGTTCCACCCCCGGCAGGCTGTAATCGGGGAACACCCGGCCGTCCAGCTTTTCCATGAGATAGAAAGGCGTGCCCACCACGGACTCGTCGTTCTCGAAAAGCGTCATTTGCGGCACCGGCACTGGCGAATTCGCCAGGGCGTTCATGATGCGGTACTCCCGGTCCACGGCATGGGCCGATTGCAGGATGTCGCCGGGCGGTTTTTTCCGCAGCACCATGGCACGGTTGTCGTAATCGACGAAGAATGTAGGGTTGGATTGCCCGCCGCCGATTCTCTCCAGGCGCAGTTGTCCCGTCACCTCCGGCAGTTTGTCGCGAATGTAACGGTCCAGGGTTTCGGCGTCGAATTCGAGTTCTGTGGGTGCGTCGGCTTTAGGCTGTGTCATGGTTTGAATCCGCTGATGGGTTATGGTCTCGTTCGGACTGTACGGTTGTCGGCGCTTCCATATAAAGGCTTTTCAGACAGCTTAACGGGTCCGTTGAGCGAAGGAAACGACAGGCCCGTTTGGTAACAGTGCCGTCAGAGACGACTGATGAGTGACTGGTGTTCTCCGCTTTCGAGGTGGGCGACTGAATTGAAGCTGATCAGCCGCCGGGTTCGTTGTTCAATAATCAGCCGCGTAACACCGGTGTTCGCCAGCTCCAGGTTCAGGGCGACCATCACCTCGGGGGTGAGGTTCAGCAGGTCCTGCAGGTGCGCGCTGATGGGGCCCCCGGATGTTATGACCAGCATTCGCTCGGCGGATGAGTCGGCGATAGTCTCCATAACCGCGCGACTGCGAGCGCGGAAAGTCGGCCAGCTCAAGGGCGCCTGCGGCAGTTCGCCACTGCTCCAGGCGCGCAGAGCGCTCTGCGCGACGCGGTAAAAGGCCTCGATGGACTCCGATCCCCGATCCTCGCGGCCGGTGAGTTCGCGCCAGCTGCGAATAATGTCCCGCAGTTCGTACTCATCCAGGTCGGTTGTTCCGGTGACCGGCATACCGTCACTGAATGGCGCGCCCATGGCCTGGAGGGTTTCCCTGTGCCGTTGCAGGGTTCCCAGCATGACGCCGTCGAATCGCAGACCCCTTTCCGCAAGATGCCGACCCAGAAGCGCCGCCTGCAGTCGCCCGGTTTCCGAGAGCCGATCGTAGTGGTCGGAGCCGAAGGTCGCTTGGCCATGCCGTACCAGATAAACCTCCGTCACGGTCGGCCTGTTCAATCGTGACAGACGATGACATCGAAGGCACCGTTTTCGTAGGAGTCCCTCATGGCTTTCTTGTCAATCTTGCCCACGCCGGTCTTGGGAATGTCGCTCACCAGCGTCCAGTATTCCGGGACCCAGAATTTTGCCACCGATTCCCGCAGGTGTTGTCGAATGGCAGCAATATCCGGCTTCGCGTCGGCGCTGTCCGGCCTGATGACCGCGAGGGGACGCTCATCCCATTTGCTGTCGGGAATGGCTATGACGGCGACTTCCGCGACATGGTCTTCCTTGAGCAAGAGCGCTTCCAGGTCCACCGAGGATATCCATTCGCCACCGGATTTGATCACATCTTTCAGGCGATCGGTGATCCGGACGTAGCCACGTTCGTTGATGCTGCCCATGTCGCCGGTGCGCAACCAACCGTCTTCCGACAGTGCATCGGCGGAATCCCGCTTGTAATAGCCCCTGGTCACCCATGGGCCCTTGAGCTGCAATTCGCCCACGGTTTCCCCATCCTCGGCGACCGGGTGGCCCTGCTCGTCGCAAATGCGCACCATCATGCCCGGAACCGGTCGGCCCGCCATGGAGCGCCACTCCGCTTCTTCCTCCGGCGGTGTTCCCCGGGGCGGGACGGACAGCGCGCACAACGGGCTGGTTTCCGTCATGCCCCAGCCCTGCAGAACCGGAACCCCCCAGATCTCGTTGACCTTGTCGATCAGGGCGGGAACGACAGGAGCACCGCCGGAGACCAGTACCCGGAAACAGGACATGTCGATGGGGCTTTCCCGGTGAGACAGCAGCAGTTCGTTGATCAGTGTGGGCACCGTCGCGGTGTGAAAGTCGGGCGCAGCCGTTCGATCAAGTTGCGAATATCGTCGGATTTCATGTGGGGGCCGGGGAAGATGAGATCCGCTCCGGCGAACCAGGCCGTGTAGGGAAGCCCCCAGGCGTTGGCGTGAAACATCGGGGGCAGCAGCAGTATCCGATCATCCTGCCCGATGGCGAAGGTGTCCCGACCCATGGAGGCCATGGAGTGGACGAAGATCGTCTTGTGGCTGTAGGCGACACCCTTGGGGTTGCCCGTGGTGCCGCTGGTGTAGCACAGCACGGCCGCCGAGGTCTCTTCCAGTTCCGGCCACTGGAACCGGGCCGGGTGCTTGTCGAGAAGCTCGTCGTAATCGTGGCTCGGGACGGGCAATGCGTTCCCGCCGCCGTCATCCCCGACGATGATTACGTGCTCCAGTGTCGGCAACTCCGGGGCGATGGAGGCGATCATCTCCACAAAATCGGCGTCGACGATCAGCACCTTGTCTTCCGCGTGGTTGATTATGTACGACAACTGATCGGGGAAAAGACGCAGGTTGAGCGTATGCATGACGGCGCCCATGCTGGGTACCGTCAGGTAGGTTTCCAGATGGGCCTGGTGGTTCCAGCACAGGGTCGCCACCCGGTCGCCGAGCCCCACACCGAGCTCGTCCAGTGCGGCGGCGAGCTGATGACTTCTCTCGTAAACCTCGCGAAAGGAGGCGGTTTTCAGGTCGGGCTTTTCGTGGGTGATGATCTCCCGATCCCCATGAATCCGGGCGCCATGACGCATGATCATCTGGGTGGTCATGGGGAAGTGCATCATGGTCGATTGTATTGCGTTGTTGGGCATCGACATGGCTCCGCTAACTCCGCTCTGTTTTATTCAAATACAGTTGTGCTTCGTGTAATAAGCCGGGCACGTCGAACTCGAGATTCCGTGCGTACTCGGAATCGACCTTGCCGTTGCGGTAAAGCACATAGGCGCCTTCCACCGTCGCCGCCAGGCGCCAGAACGCGAAAGCGCAGAAATAGTTGTAATCACTCAGGTCGATGCCGGTCTTTTCGGCCCAGCGTTGTGCGAGCTCCCCCCGGGACGGCGCCTCGGGGGTGCGGGTTACAGACTGCACGAACGAGAAGGCCGGGTCGTCCGTGTCCCGCAGCCCCCAGAAGGCCAGCATCAGGCCGATATCGAGTCTGGGATCGCCGATGGTGGCCAGCTCCCAGTCGATGATGGCTCCCAGCTGCGGTTTGTCTTCCAGAAACAGGGTGTTGTCCAGGTGGTAGTCACCGTGTATGAGCCGGGAGACCCGTTCCGCGGGCAATCGCTCTTGCAGTTCGGCGGCGATCGACTCCAGCAGCGGCAACTCACGAACCTTGTCCTGATCGCGAATCTTGAGCCAGCGTTCCAGCTGTCGCGACAGGAAAGCGGAACTCTCCCTGAAACCCGGCAGATCCAGCGCTTGCCAATCCAGGGTGTGTATCTGAGCCAGGGAGTCCACCAGCTGTTCGCCGATTGTCCGGTAGGCGTCGGCGTTGTCGGGGTACGCGTCCGGCAACCGGTCGGTGATGGCCACGCCTTCCACGAAGCGGCTCACCAGAAAGGGCGAGCCGATAACCGACAAGTCGTCGCAAAAGGCCACGAATCCCGGGACTTTCGTCCCCTTGCCGCTCAATGCCGACAGAACCGTGGCCTCGCGTTGAATGCCGCTGCCCGCCAGCTCCGAGATCGTGTTGACAGGCGGGTGACGAAGCACCAGCTTGCCGTCGTCCGAGTCGATCAGCATGGTGACGTTGGAGTTCCCGCCACCGAGAGTCTGCGAGACACGGGGATTGGCGATACCCGGGTTGTCCTGCAGCCAGGCTTTAATATTCTCGTCTTTTTGCTCTTTCATCAGTCCACCGAAATCCGTCCGTTATTGTTATCGTCGACAGCGTCCATCCGTTCCCCTGTTGGGCAAACAGCGCATCAAAGCGCGCAGGATAACCCCCCGTCGACCGGAATCATTGCGCCGGTCATGTAGCTCGATCCGGCGACCCAGAAGATAACGTCGGCGATCTCTTCCGGCTCCCCTGTTCTGGAAAGTGGTATCTTGTCCTCGATTCGCTCCCGCGCTCTGTCCGAGATGGAGCCGGTCATCTCCGTGATGACGAAACCCGGGATCACGAGATTCACCTTGATGTTGCGGCGCGCCAGTTCCACCGCCATGACCCGGGTAAGTCCCTTGAGGCCGTTCTTGGAGGCGCCGTAGGGGGCGTCGCCGGGAAAGCCCAGTCCCCCCACGACCGCACCGATGTTGATAATGGCGCCCCCGTCGTGGATATGGGGCAGGGCCGCCTTGACCATGCGGAAGGGGCCGGACAGGTTGGTATCCAGCACCGCTTCCCAGTCATCCATGGAAATGGAGTCGATAAAGCCGCCGCGATGCAGCCCGGCGTTGTTCACCAGTACGTCGATTGCGCCCCACTTTTCCATGACCTGAGCGATACCGGCGTCGATGGATTGACCGTCGGTGATATCCACCTGCAAGCCGAGCGCGTTATCGCCCAGCTTTTCCGCTTCCGTCATAACAGCCGGGCCGCGTGCGAGCAGCGCCACCCGGTCACCGGCGTCAATGGCCCGCTGTGCGGTAGCCAGGCCGAAGCCCCGGGAGGCTCCGGTGATAACCCATACTTTAGAACTCATTTTGCAGTAACTACCTCACTGAAGATAATGGCCGGGCACCGTGGTGCCCGGCCGGGGGAGGGGATCAGAATGAATAGGAGACCTGGGCCCCGAAGGTGCGCGGCGCCCGTGTGGCGGCATAGCTGAACAGCGAGCCGGCGGCGAGCCCACCGACGTCGAAGCCCACGGTGTAGCCGTCCTCTTCGGTCAGGTTGCGACCGAACACGCTGAACTGCCAGGCGTCGAGCTCGTAGTTGACCGACGCGTCGATCAGGCTCTGGGCATCGTTCTCGGTCTGGGGGGAGTTCAGCAGGGTAACCTGATGTTCACCGATGTAGTGCCAGCCGACCCGCGACCAGGCGGTCCCCTGGCCCATATCCCACTCGTACCTCACGGCGAGACTGCCGGTGATCTCCGGCGCCCGGCGCAGTTCCAGATCGTCGTTGTCCGTGACACCGCCGCGGCCGATATTGGCCACGAAGTCCTCGTACTCGGCGTCCAGATAACCGAAGTTACCAGTGATCTTGAGCCCGTCCACGGGGGNNCGGCATTGGCGACAATGGTTTGCTGCCCTGTGCCCTGGTCGGTGGCAACACTCTGTTCTTCCTGCTTTTCGTCGTACTTCATATGGAAGATGGCGCCGTTGAGGCGCAGTCGCTTGTCCATCCACTCGCTCTTGAAGCCGGCCTCGAAGTTGTCCACGGTTTCCGGATCATAGGGGATCTCGGCGGCTTCCTGGGTGGTGGGGCGGCCATTGAAACCGCCGGCGCGGTAACCGGTCGAGTACAGGCCGTAGACCATCAGGTCGGGGGAGGCGAAGTACTTGAGCCCGACTTTGGGTGTAAACTCGGACCACTGCTCTTCCTCCGGGGTGGGCATGTTGATCACCGGGTCGTTGGTGATCTGGGTGGACTTCTCGTCCTCGCCATAGCGACCGCCCAGAGTCAGAACCCACTTGTCGGTGAGGTTGTAATCCGCCTCGAAAAAGACTGCGTAGGTGTCGGTTTCCTGATTGGCGGTTTGCGGGACGGTGATCGGGTTGGCCGGGTCGGCGAACCCGATAAAGCTCAGCAGGTCGATGGTGTATTCCATGTTGTACTGGTAGAGCCCGACCACGTAGTTGAGCCGATCGCCGGTGAAATTCAGGCGCAGCTCGTTGC
>JABAHQ010002132.1_pt1 | contig 11681 bp, 13 predicted proteins | sample 7062091 | NCBI WGS metagenome assembly JABAHQ01 (sample SAMN14534359, study PRJNA622989) | marine sediment metagenome | biome: marine biome [ENVO:00000428]; feature: marine pelagic biome [ENVO:01000023]; material: deep marine sediment [ENVO:00002113] | place: India: Gulf of Kutch | collected...
TTCTTCCGCGGGCCCGCCATCCGCCAGATGGGCAACCCTGGCACCGGCTTGGGCCTCGCGATCTGCATGGAGATCGCCGAGCGACACGGCGGCAGGATTTCCGTCGAGTCGCAAGAGGGCGAAGGCAGCGAATTCACCGTCTGGTTGCCGCACACACCGCGCCCATGAGGCGCCGTTCGCTCCGGCGGGGCGATCCCTCTAGCTGACGCTCAAGACCTGGTAGACGGGTTCCAGGCGGACGTTTTCCTCCACCAGTTTCTGGAATGCATCCAGCTTTTCCGTGTGGCCCAGCCGCGTCTTGCCGTATGCTCTTTCAATACGTTCGACGGTGGGCATGGTATTGGTTTCAACAAGCAGGACTGGGACGCCCAGGTTTTCGGCTTGGTTGAGGATCAGAGGGCTGGGATGGAGGTTGCCCGTCAGGATGAGGACAACGGTCGAGGTCTCAAGGGCTGCCAACTGAATGTCGGTGCGGTCGCCGCCCGTGATGACGGCCTTGTTCTGCTGGCGGCGGAAGCGGGAGAGCGCCGCCTCGGCGTTCATCGCGCCGACGGTGAAGGCCTCAGCCAGGCCNNGGGGTCACCCGTCAGCACCTCCGCATTGAGCAGGTCGATCAACTCCGTGAGCTCCAGGGCCGACAATCTGGGCTTGCTCGGCAGCCAGCCAAGGACGGCCATTCCTTTCCTTTCAAGGAATGGCGAGGCGTAGTCGACGACATAGCTGTGCGCGCCCTCCGGCACGTGGTTGAAGATCACGCCCAAGAGCTGCTCCCCTAGGCGGAAGCGTGCAGTGAGGGCGTCGTCCACCAGCTCCATTTCGCCCCGGTACTTGACGAGCACCAGGACCGGCGCGGCCAGGGCTTGGGCGACTTCCAAGTTCGACAAGCCCATGGCGTAGCCTTCACGCAGGCTGGCTCCCCCCTCCATCAAAAGCACATCTTTCCCTCGGCTGACATCGGCGGCTGCCTGACGGATGTTGTCAAGCAGGAACTCGTTGTCCTCCTCCTCAAGCCGCTGTCGCAAACGCTCGCCGGTGACGATGATCGGGGAGAGAGAGGCAGGATCCACACCCAGCTCCAGTGTGCTGTTGACAAAGGCCGCATCCTCGTCAGCCAACTGGCCGTCCGGCGTGCGCCAGGGTTGGGTGCTCAGCGGCTTCAGATAGGCCAAGGTCTTGCCCTTCGCCTTCAAATGTCGACCGAGCGCGAGGCAGAACGCGGTCTTGCCGGAGTAAGGCTCGACGGATGTGATGTAGATAGCTTTCATCTATTCAGCTCCCTGCTTCCTGCTCGGGGGTTCCGTTCTCCTTGGAGTCCCCGCTCGTCAGCACAAGTCGCATATCGATGGCAATTCCCCCTTGCCCCCGTTCATAAACCACGTAGGGATTGATATCCAGCTCCGTGNNGTGATCTCCGGGAAATCCTGGACGAGCTGACCGATCCGGAGCAGCGTTCCCACCAGGCTTTCCTTGTCGACAGGGGGCTGTCCGCGCACCCCGTCGAGCAGAGCCCGTGCTCGAATTTCCCCAATCATCTGCTCGGCCTCTCGCCGGGAGAAGGGGGCGACCCGGAAGGTGACATCCTTCAGGGTCTCGACATAGATCCCCCCGAGCCCAAAGGTCACCAAGGGACCGAATTGCGGATCGCGGTTCATGCCGATGAGGACTTCAAGCCCCTCCGGCACCATCTCCTGCACAAGACAGCCCCACAGGCGCGCTTCCGGAAGATAACGCTCGGCCCGGTAATGAATGAGGTCGAACGCGTCCCGCACGTCGGTCGCATTTTCCAAGCCGACCTTGACGCCGCCGACGTCTGTCTTGTGCAGGATATCGGGGGAAGCGACCTTGAGCACGACCGGATAGCCGATTNNTGGCCTTGTCAGCGCTCTCGGCGAGCTCGGAGGCAGGGATCGGCAGGCCGTAGGCCGTCAGAATTCCACGCGCCTCGGCATCGCCGATTGTCACGCGTCCCTCCGCGCGGACCCCCGCCAAGATCTCCTCAACCGCGGTTCGATTGACTTCGAAGGTCTCAAACTCGGGCAGAGGTTCGGCCCTGTATTCTTCGTATGTGAGCATCGCCCGCAGGACGACTGCCGCCCGCTCCGGATACGAAAAATTGGGGATGCGGCTGGCGTCGAGAACGCGCGTCCCTTTCTCGATCTCCGCCTCGCCCATGAAGCATGTCAGAATCGGAATTTCGGCACCTTTGGCGGCGTCGACGACGGTCTGCGCGGTGGCCTCGACTTCCGTCATAGCTTGGGGCGTCAATATCACGATCAGGGCATTCACGGACGGATCATCCAACAGGTGATCGATGGCGAAGCGGTAGCGGTCGGCGCGGGCGTCCCCCAGAACGTCCACCGGGTTGGCGGCGCTGGCCGCGTCCGGCAGCTCGCTTTCAAGGGCCTGCACGAGCTGTGGGCTGAGGTTTGCCAGCTTGAGACCGGAGCGCTCGATGGCATCGGTGGCCAGGATGCCGGGACCTCCGGCGTTGGTCACGACACCGATGTGTTCGCCTTTCAGAGGGGGCAAATATCCGAAGCCCAAGGCGAAATCGAACATGGACTGAAGGGAATCGGCGCGGATCACGCCGGCTTGGCGGAAGGCCGCTTCGTAGGCCTGCTCCGAGCCGGCCAGCGAGCCGGTGTGGGAACTGACTGCGCGCGATCCGGCCTGGGTGATGCCGGATTTCACGGCGACGATGGGTTTGTGTTTGGAGACCCGGCGGGCGGTCTTGATGAAGGCTTGGCCGTCGGGCAGCCCTTCTACATACATCAACATCACACGGGAGTCCTGGTCGTCGGCCCAGGCCTCCATCAGGTCAACTTCGCTGACGTCCGCCTTGTTTCCAAGGGAAACAAACTTGCTCATCCCGAGGCGGCCGGCCATCGCCCAGTCGAGGATGGCTGTCCCCAGGGCGCCGGATTGTGACATGAAGGCCATCGGTCCCTGTGGGGGCATGCCCGCGGCGAACGAGGCGTTCAGTGGCGTATAGGTGTCGATGACGCCCAGGCAGTTGGGTCCCACCAGGCGGATGCCGTAATCCCCTGCGATTTCGATCAATTCGAGCTCACGCTCCAAGCCCTCGCGGCCCGCCTCCCGGAAGCCGGCGCTGATGACGATGGCGGCCGGCACACCCTTCTCTCCGCAAGTTTCAAGGGCTTCGGGCACGATTGTGTACGGGATGACGATGACCGCCAGATCCACCTCATCCGGCACTTGGGTGACGTCCGGGTACGCCTTGAGACCAAGGATTTCCTCGGCGTTCGGATTGATGGGGTGGACGCGCCGTCCGCCTTCTGCAAATCCTCCGGACAGGAGGTTTTGCAGGACGGCGTGGCCGAGTTTGCCCGGCGTGGTCGAGGCGCCGATGACGGCAACGGAACGTGGGTGGAAGAAAGCATCGATGGACAAGGTCGTGTCTCCGCGATTTCAAAGAACGAGAGCGTCGATCTACCGTTTGGGATCACCGGCGAGGGGCGGGTGCTCCCGCCTTGCGCCGTCTGCGCCGCCTCTCACAAGAGGGCGGCTATCGGCGCATAGCTGCGGCGATGGATGGGGGCGGGTCCCAACCTCTGCAACGCGTTGCGGTGGGCGGCCGTCCCATACCCTTTGTGACTGGCCAAGCCGTAGCCTGGATACTCGGCCTCGAGGTCCACCATCTGGCGGTCGCGTGTAACCTTGGCGATGACCGAGGCGGCGGCGATGGAAAGGCAAAGCGCATCCCCCCGCACGAGCGCTGTCTGCGGGAGATCCTCTTCGGGCAGGAGCAGGTGATCCAACAGCACGAAATCGAGGGAGAAACCGAGCGATCGCAATGCCCGGTGCATGGCCGCGCGTGTGGCGGCGATCAAACCACGCTCGTCGATCTCTCGAGGGCTGGCCGCACCCGTGCCCCAGGCGCGGGCAACACTTGTGATGCGGTCATAAGCCGCCACCCGCGCTGCTGGGGTCATTTCCTTGGAGTCACGGACTGCGGACAAGTGACGAGGAAGGTGGGCGTCCTCGATGGGAAGGACGACAGCCGCGGCCACCACCGGACCCGCCAAGGCGCCACGCCCCGCCTCATCAACGCCGGCCACGCTCCAGAGGCCGGCGGCGTGAAGTTCCCGTTCGTAGGTCAGATGGGGTCGGCTCGGCTCATTATGCGCTGTAGTAGCCACGCCAGTCATTGTACCGAATGCGGAATAGATCTGTGAACATGGCGATGGAGTCCCGCACCATATGGACCCGGCTGCCCTCGTTGTAGTACCAGGGGATGGGGACCTCCCTGATCTCATAGCCTCGGAGAAGCGCAATATAGAGGACTTCGACGTCGAAAGTCCAGCCCTCTAGCCGCTGTTGGCGGAAGAGGTCCTCCGCTGCCGCAGCGCGGAAGCACTTGAATCCGCATTGTGTGTCTTGGATTCCGGGGATGGCAAGGATGCGGACCAAGCTGTTAAAGGCCCGCCCAATCAGGTGCCGATAGGTTGGCTCACCGTAGCGGACCGCACCGGGCACCTCGCGGGAGCCAATAGCGATATCGACCTCGTCGACATGGGGAGGCAGAAACCGATAAATCTCATGGATCGGCATGGAGAGGTCAGCGTCGCAGATAAACCGATATTCCCCTTCTGCGGCCAGCATGCCTTGTTTGACCGCCAGGCCCTTCCCCGGGCGGTCGACGCGCACAAGCCGCAAGTTCTCATGTGCGCGGGCGAACTCCCGCGCGATGTCAGCGGTGGCGTCGCGGCTGCCGCTGTCGACGACGAGGACTTCCGACGAGTAGTCTTGTTGGTGCAGATGGTCCAACACTTGCGGCAAGGTTCGGGGCAGGCGCTCCTCTTCGTTGTGCGCAGGGATGATGACGGATAGGAAGGGCGGCAATGAGATCGGCCTTTCTGGTCGGGAGCTACAGGACGGTGTTTGTGAGGATTAGGGCGGCGAATGCCAGAATGATGACAAGTTCCATCAGAAGCATCAGGCCCAGGATGATCCACTGGATTCGGGTGAAGCCAAAGCGGCCGCGACCGGGCCGGCCGGCTGGGGCATCCTCCAGACGAAACGGATCCACTTCAGAGGGATCCGGCTCCATCTCCGCCATGTCCGGCTCAAATTTTGGCTCCGGCAATTGTTCCGCCGCCTCCTCCGGCTCAGGGCGAGGTGGGTTGATGATCAACTCGGTCAACTCGTTGATATCTTCCCAGTCCATGATCGGCTGGAACTTGCGCAGATTGCTGGCGAAATGATCGACGGCATCCGCTTGGATGATACGGACGGCCGGCTGTGCCGTGTCGACGTGGGTCCGTGGATTGGTGAATGCCAACACGGGTTCGACTTCCGGCAGGGGCACGCCCTGTCGCTGCAGGTAGGCGTGGACGGCCTCCGCGTACGAGATCGCCAGCGACTGCAAGTTCGGCCGGGTGGGACGAAAACGTCGGGTCCGCGCGTTGAAGCTGAACCATCGATCGCCCTTCGCCCGAAAGACTCCCCCTTTGTCCGTCGCGATGATCGTCCGCACTCCCTGCGGGCCGAGCAGGATCAGGGGGACGGTCAGATCGGATCCGGGAAGTTGAGCGTTGCGCAGAAGCAGATGCTCCTCACTTAAGTGTCGTCGGAGGCGCCTTGTGAACTCCTCTTGCGCCCGCATCTCCCCGAACCAGCCAAAGCCGTGCTGGAGCGTACCCCGAATCCTGTCCTCGAGGCTGATCTCACCTTCTTCGTCCCGGTACTCAGATCGTTCGATAACCCTCATGGTGTTCCTCCGTTCGCGCAGCGAGCGAAGGCAGCTCCTGTGGGATGTCGCGGGAAGTCGTGGGGGCCTCGTGGGCCCTCCCTTCCAAATAGTACTTCACGAGCTCGATGGAACCCTCCAGCGCGCAATGCCAGAAGCGGCGCAGCAGCCCCCCGGGCAGGCGGTCGAAGACTTGGTTGGACATGGCTTGCTCCGAATCCAGGCGCCTGCCGAATTCTTGAGGTCTTATTCCCAACCGGTGAGCGAAGACCTCCACAGTCTTTGCTTCTCCCCCGGGCTGGAGCTGGCCGGCCAGATGATCGCGCCATTCCCGCAGCTCAGGATCTGGCGCGANNGAAGGCGATCACGGTCGAGGCGGTCGAGATGGGCCCTGAGCAGATTGTGGGCGATCAGCCGGTCATGAAAGCCCCGAGGCGCGACGGTCAGGCCGAAATAGGGCTGGAAAATCGACGTGATCCAGAGCTGGTCCAGCCACAAATGTGCCAGGTAACCGGCCAGGAATGCGGCCCTTGCTGGAGAGAGCGACCGGGGGGCGGTCAGCTCCGCATANNTATTCCTCCAGCAAGCGCAAATGGGCGGGCTGGCATTGCCGGATAGGTACCGAGAAGAAATGCGTCTGCTCGCGGGCGCGGCCGCTCAGACTGCCAAAGTCGGGGGCAGTGTTCCCCAGCGAATAGGCAGGTTCCTGGGCAGTGAGATGCTCCCGAATCGTCCCTGGGAGGGCATCGGCCCTCCGGATTTGTTCGGCCAAGACGATGTGGTTGAATGGCGTCGGCACAGCCGCATTATAAGCCTAGCGGCAACGCTGAAAAAGCGACCGAATCCTGGGCCTCGTCGCTATAATGAGGTCATGAACGGTCATATCCGCACGATTCGTTTCTTTGCCCTCGTCTCGCTGGCTTTCCTTTTCTCCTCCATTGCGGTGCCGCTGGTGGCACAGGCCCAAGGGGCGCCAAACGCCCTTGTGCTGGAGGCGGAAGGCCCGATCACGCCGGCCATGGCCGAATATCTCGAGCGCGGCCTGACGAGGGCCGAGCGGCAATCCGCTGAGTTGCTCATCTTCCAATTGGATACCCCGGGTGGCGCCGTCGACACCATGAATCGGATGGTCCAAGCGATCCGGGGGAGCAGCGTGCCGGTGGTGGTCTATATCGCGCCCAGGGGCGCAATCGCGGGCAGCGCCGGTACCGTCATCACCCTGGCCGGGCATGCGGCGGCGATGGCTCCTGAAACGGCCATCGGGGCCGCCAGCCCGGTCGGCGGCCAGGGAGAGGATCTGGGCGAGACCCTGGAAGCGAAGACAAAGGAAATCCTGAAAGCGACGGCACGCAGCTTGGCGGACCGACGAGGGGAGGAAGCGGTGGAGTTGGCGGAGGCCACGATCGATGAGGCCCGCGCCGCCTCCGCCGAGGAGGCGTTGGAGGCCGGACTGGTGGATTTCGTGGTGGCGGATGTGGCCGAGCTGCTGACAGCCTTGGATGGCTACTCCGTTCAAGTGCAGGGGGCGGAACGGGCCCTGGGGACGCAAGACGTCCAGGTCGAGCGGGTTGAGCAGACACTGATTGAACAACTCCTGCAGGCGCTGACAAACCCAAATCTAGTTTTCCTGCTGCTGGCCGTGGGGGTCCAGGCGGTGTTGATCGAGCTCTCAAGCCCGGGGGGCTGGGTCCCGGGTTTCATCGGGGTGGTGTGCCTGGCATTGGCTGGCTACGGGCTTGGGATCCTGCCCGTGAATTGGTTTGGGCTGATCTTCGTGGGGACGGCCTTCGCGCTGTTCTTGCTTGAGATCAAGGCAGCGACCCACGGCGCTTTGGCGGCAACGGGCCTGGCGTCCTTAATCGTCGGAGCGCTCATCCTCTTCAACTCTCCGGGAACTCCGGCCTTTCTGCGGGTTTCCGTGCCTGCTGTGTTGGCCGTGGCGTTGGGTTCGGCTGCGATATTTATCTTCATCATCAGCCATGCGTTGCGGGCCCAGCGCCGGCCTACGGAAGTGGGTACCGAGGCGCTCGTTGGGCGGCGGGCGGTCGTTCGCAGTGATCTGGACCCGATCGGCACGGTTCACGTAGCCGGTGAGCTGTGGTCGGCAGAGCTGGATGAGGGAGAGGGGCCCGTGGCCGCGGGAGAGCAGGTGGAAATCGTGGGTGTGAAGCGCCTGCGACTTCGAGTTCGGGGATTGGACAAGCCCGCCAGTTGACTCGACTACGGGCAAACAGTACACTAGCGCGGCAACCGTAGCATCCTGAGGAGGACCGCATGGCGTCACCATCCTTTCGTCTCGTTGAAAGAACCGGTCCCAATCCTGGGGAGACCTTCGACCTGACGAAGGACTCGATGACCATCGGCCGCGATGTGACCAACGACGTGGTCGTGGCCGATGCCGAGGTCTCACGCCAGCATGCACGCATCAATCGAACACCCGGGGGGCATGTGCTGGAGGATTTGGGCTCCACCAACGGGACCTTCGTCAATGGTGAGCGCCTGGTTGCGCCGCGGGTACTGAATCCGGGCGATCTGCTCGGCTTGGGTGAAAACGTCACGCTCACCTTTGAGGCGACCACAGAGGAGGCGGCGGCGACAGTGATGGGCCCGTCAGGGCAGCATCCCGCCCAACAGGCGCCAGCCCGCCAACCCGAACCGGCCGCGCCGCAAGCGCAGCAGGCTGCACCTCCCCCGGCGGCCGTGATGGGGGAGGAGGATGACCGCCGTCGCTGGATTCTGGCCGGTTGCGGCTGCCTCGTCCTGCTGGTGGCTTGTGTCGGTGTGTTCTGGTTCATGGATGCGAATTACCCAGAGATTCTGTACTATCCTTTGACGGTGCTGGGTTTCTAATCTCCAGGCACCTTCGATCACCGGGGACGGGTGCGCCCGTCCCTTTTTTCTTCCTATGGTTCTCTGCGGCCCCCGCAGGCCCGGCGAGGGCGGGGAGGAGTGCAAACACTGCCGACTGAAGCATGGCGGCGGACGCAAGAGATACTTGCGCAATCCAACGGGGAACTACGCAACGGCGTGGACAGGCCCCCGACCGTCGGGGCCGCTGAACGTATTTACCCTCTGCGACGTTTCGCCCTGCAAACAGCCGGGGTCGTAGCGCTGGGGTTAGAGGCGCTGGCCGCGATGCTGGGTCCCGTGCTCGAGGTGGCGGACGCGAGCGCTGGATGGTTGTTGAGCATCGCCTTGGTGCCGGTTGAGGCGCTCACGGCCATCCCCTACGCGGGCCGCTTCATCGGGATGCTGCACCGCCTAATTTTGACGGTGTTGTGGACAGCGCTTGGGTTGCCGGATGCGCTGCTGGCCCTGCTCGGAGTGCTGCCGGAGAAGCGGTTGCGGCTGTGGATCTTCATGCCCCTGGATGAGGCTGGCCAGCCGTTGTGGGAGAGCGAGCCCTTGCTTGAGGCACTGGCGGTGGCGGCGAGGATCCTCCGGCGGGAGGCCAACATCCGCCTGGTCCCGACGGGGCCGCTACAGTTTGATTACGCTTTCTCTCCGCCTGAAATCATGGACGATGGTTGGATCCGGTCGGGGAGGGTCCGGGTGACCTCGCAAGAGCTGGCCGTGGGATGTCGGTTAGAGGCATTGCGAGAGGATCTCGGTACGGTAGGGGCCCGGTTGGCATGGTGGGATTTGATCTCTCATCCGCGGGGAAGCTATCGGCGCCTGACCGGATGGGGGACTCCGCTGATGGTGATGCCGGTGCGGGCCGTGGAAGAGGGGGGCCTTGCCGGTTGCTCCCTGGGCCCCCTGGTGGACTACCTGACGGTTTGGGCGGAACGACCGATCTGCCTGGCCCATGAAATTGGCCACGCGTGCAATTTGCTGCATCAGCCCGGGGCCATGAATCTGATGAATGAGACCTGCGGGGGCGTGCACCTGAACCGCTGGCAGGTCGCCCTCTTGCGGCTGTCAAGACACGTGACCTACCTGTGAGGTTTCAAGGGGTCTGCACTGGATGTTTGGCTAGCACCCTATGGGTAGGCGAGGCGTCCCGCGGGGCGCCTCTCGACACTTGTTGGTCATGACCTCCGACGTAAGCGCGGGGTGAAGCGCCCCGTCCGCGCCATATAGGCTCGATACTCATCGCCGAAGCGGTCCAGCAGTCCAGCCTCTNNCTTCCTTCGGCGTGCGCACTAGCAGCATGGCGAAGGCCGCCAGTATTGCGAGGAGCAAGAACCAGCTGCCGGCGGCCACGGACATGGCGAGAAAGAAGACCAGGCCGGCCGTGTAGAGCGGGTGGCGGATGTAGCGGTAGGGCCCCTCTGTGACGAGCCGATGATCCTCCTTGGTGATGACCGTTGTTGTGACGTTCTTCCCCAGGCTTTGTTGGGCCCAGTGGACAAAGGGCAGCACTCCCAACGCGGCGACAGCCAATCCCGCCCAACGGAGTCCGGCTGGCACCGGGACCGTTGACCAGGCCATCAGACGGGGGAACAGCACGTAAAGGGGAAGGTACGACCACACGGCCAATCCCGCCAGCCGCAAGGGAATTACGACGGCCCATCCCTCCTCCTCCAAGCTGAACGTCTCGCCGGCTTGCGCTCCCTGCCGGTAACGGTTGACCATCACGACGACAGCGATGAAGACCAGGCCGATCGTCGCTCGCATGATCATGTCAATGGACATGGGGATCCTCCTTCCGATCACGTGCTGGCCGAGATGCGTTGCGTTTTCCGGAGTGAGTCTAGCCGGCAATCGGCTCCTTGGAGGCCTGCGCTGCGCGCTCGAAGAGAAGCCCGTCGGCCCCGCGTTGAACGCTGATGGTATCTCCAGGCTGGAACTCGCCCCCGATCACCTGCAATGCCAAAGGATCCTGCAGCTCCCGCTGCAGAGCTCGTTTGAGGGGGCGCGCTCCGTAGACGGGATCATAGCCGACCTCTGCCAGATAATCCTTTGCCTCTCCCATCACTTCGAGCTCGAAGCCGCGTTCGGCCAGGCGGTTGCGCACGCGGTCAAGCTGGATATCGACGATCTGGGCCAAGTGCTCTCGTGTCAACCGGTGGAAGACCACGATTTCGTCGATGCGGTTCAAGAACTCCGGTCGGAAGTGCTTCGTCAGCAGCTCCCGAGCTTCCCGTTTGCTGACCTCTTCTGCCTTCTCAGGGTCATTCCAAAGTTNNGTCATGATGACCACCGTGTTGCGGAAGTCGACGGTGCGGCCCTGACCGTCGGTCAGCCGACCGTCATCCAGCAGCTGGAGCAGCACGTTGAAGACCTCGGGGTGCGCCTTCTCAATCTCGTCCAACAGAATCACACTATAGGGTCGGCGGCGCACCTGTTCGGTCAGTTGTCCCCCTTCTTCGAAGCCCACGTAGCCAGGGGGAGCTCCCATCAATCGGGAGACAGTGTGTTTCTCCTGATACTCAGCCATATCGATGCGGACCATGGCGTCTTCGTCATCGAAGAGGAATACGGCCAAAGCCCGAGCCAGTTCCGTCTTGCCCACTCCCGTGGGACCCATAAAGATGAACGACCCGGTCGGACGGTCGGGATCCTGAAGGCCAGCTCGAGCCCGGCGGACCGCGTTGGAGACAGCGATAACAGCCTGATCTTGGCCGACCACCCGCTGATGGAGGCGGTCCTCCATGTGCAACAGCTTTTCCATCTCCCCTTCGAGCANNCGGTCCAACTGGAGACGACGCTCGCGACGTCCTCCGAGTCGACCTCCTCTTTGAGCAGAGCGCCTTGGGACTGGAGCTCGCGCAACCGATTTTCCTGACCAGACAGTCGTTCCTCCAACTCCAGCAACCGACCGTAACGCAGCCGTGCGGCCTGCTCAAGGTCGGCGTTGCGCTCCGCCCGCTCGATCCGCAGGCGAGTGTCCTCGATTTGCTGCTTGATTTCACGTAGCTCGAAGATCGCTTCTTTCTGGGTCGTCCAGCGGGTGTGAAGCTCGTTCGAAGTCTCCCGCAGATCCGCCAGTTCGGCCTCAATCCCTTTGAGCCGTTCTCTCGAGGCC